>ENA-OSEY01000058-OSEY01000058.1-marine-metagenome-genome-assembly--contig:-NODE-58-length-72518-cov-6.301390_pt1 | contig 72518 bp, 60 predicted proteins | sample MGYA00248465_ERZ534230 | MGnify/ENA primary metagenome ERZ534230 (study PRJEB26409, sample SAMN06344110) | marine metagenome | isolation source: Sea water from surface | place: Atlantic Ocean:Southern... | reverse complement strand
GCGCCGAGAGAGGGATTTGAACCCCCGCGTCCAAGGGACAGTGGATTTCGAATCCACCGCAATACCGGGCTATGCGATCTCGGCAACGGTCCATCGACCATCGAATTAGACATAAGCCTGTTTAGCCTGCGGCAACACATGATGGTCACTGTCAAACATGACGATGGGGAGCATGTGTTGGAATTTCCCAAGCCTGTGTTGATTTCCGAGGTGCTCCTTGAACTAGGCATCCATGCGTCGACCGTGCTCGCTGTACATGAGGACACCATAGTCCCCCATAACTCGAGGATCGACGGGGATATTGAACTGGAGCTGATCACCGTCTCCTCAGGCGGATGATTGCCGGGGGTTGAGCCCCTTGTCGAATACAGTTCCGTCCCGGAGGTCGAGACTCTCTTTGTCTGGATAGAAGGCCACGCCGGTTCCAATGAGTTTCCCCTGCTCTCCGTCCCAGTGCACATACGACCCCTCCCACATGCCTAGGACAGGCGTGTCATGGAGCATGTGGTATTCCGAGATCCTCTGTGCCCGGGACTCGCCGTAGTGGGGGTGCTGATCGCCTTGGTGGGTGAATGTAATTTTCCCGGGGTAATAGTGGGGGTTGATCTGGAACGGAACGATGCCTAGTGAGTCAAAGGTTTCAGGGAGCACGATCGGCATGTCGTTCGTGGTCATCATGGTTGGACAAGCCACGTTGCTACCTGCGCTCACGCCGACGTACGGCATGCCGTTCTTGACAGACTCCCTAATCGCGTTGACGATACCCAGTCTGTGAAGTTCTTGAATCAGTAGGAATGAATTCCCGCCTCCCATGTAGATCCCGTCAACGTCCTGTATCTGATCCTCCGCACGGCTTTGATCGATGAGCACCAGATTGGACTCGTTCATGCCCAACAGATCTCTCATCTTGATGACCCTGTCCTGGTGATTTGCAGTCGCCAGTGGGATGAATAGAATTCTGCCGCAACCCTCAAAATGCTCGGTCAGTAGACCTTTGAACCTCGCGGTTCGTTCCTCAGTGCCAATTCCACCACTCCCAAGAAGGACCCTCATGTCAACCCTCAAACGTAGAGGTCACCCAAGCCAGGCTCCCCCATTAACTCGGCGATTGCAGATTCAGATATCCCTACGGACTCCAGCAGTTCGGATGCAATCTTCTGTGTCCTGTCCAGACTCAAAGCGACGGCTGTGCCGAACTCCTGCTCGATGAAGCGTGAGAGCCTCTCGGCTGCAGCAGCATCTGTCGCACCGCCCACGGTCTCAGCCACAAATCCTACAACATCCACCCCGTACAAAGGAGCCATTGATATTAGTAGCCCAGCCAAGCCTATCATTCCCGATTCTGGTTGATCAGACTTCACGCGTAGGCCCCTTTCTTCCAACTGCTCCTTGATCCTCAAGTCTGAACACACAAGGTGAATGTCCTTGGACTCAGGGGGCATTGCCAGTCCCGCAAGGACATAGAGTGGGGATGTACTGTGTTCATTCAGCGTTTCTAGTATCTTTTCTGACATCTCGTACTGTCCCGAGGCAGTCATGGGTTGGGCATTGGAACCGATGCACAAGATGTTGGAATCCCCCAGGTTGACGGAGTGCATAGAGATATGGGATGGCCTTAGGATTCCGTCTGGGCCTAAGGTTGCATGAGGAGGCATATCTGGGTGCAAGAACATGGCAATTAATTCAGATTGATGGGTCGAGACGAGGCCGTCGACGATCAGCTTCCCAACATTGCCGATCCCTGGCACTGCCTCCAATACTGCCGTGTGCAAGGGGATTTCCTTGAGCCAATGGACCTTGGTTCTGTTCACTCCTCTTCCTCCCCTGCATGGCGTGGGGTGGGAAGTGCATCTACCCATTCCTCAGTCCCCCAGCCCTCCCTTGTTCTGCGCCTGTCTCCTTGGGGGTCTTCCGGGGAGTACTTCAATGGCGCCACAGCCACTCGGGTAGCCCCACAGTCACACACTCTCTTGAAGCCGTAGGAGTGACATGTAGGGCATCTCTGCAACTTTGATCTTGGCATGCGCGAGCTAAATACCGATGCAACTGGTCCTTGAAGTAATACGGTTATCAGACCCTATCAGCAGCGAATTTTCCATCAAAGGCCGCCATCTCAGACTCGGCCGCCTTGACGCAAGCCTCCCAGGCTGATTCAGCAGAGTTGTAGTCGGGGCCTTCGATCTCGACTCGATAATTCGGGGCCCCGTCGTAGTGGCATGTGAGTGTCACTTCATCAGCTGAACTGGCGCTTTCCTCGGCTTTCTCCAGGACTTTCATGATCCCCGCAACCCCCTCGCTGGACCAGATCTCTATGTGGAAGCTGCCCTTGAGTTTCACCGACTCGGGGACGATGTTCTCAACGGCTAGTTCCACGATGGTGGTGGTCCAATCACCTGAGAAGCCGGCATTGGAGAGGGAATCTGGGTCGCCGGCAGCCTCTTCCAGGGCGCCATACAAGGAGCCGAAGGCGTCAACGAGGTCGTCAGACTTGGAATCAAGCTCGTCCTCGCTCCATTTGACCCTCTCGGCCGCCACCTTCATGATCTGCCCAGCTCGTTGCTCGTTCTTCCAGAACTGGAGAGCATCCCGACGCCTTTCGTCAGAGACTGATTTGATGGAGAGGTCAATCCTTCCTCGGTCCTGTTTGACCCCAATGGCCTTGGCTACGACTCTCTGCCCCTCCCTGAGGTGAGATCTTACAGATTTGACCCATCCTGCGGCGACCTCGCCGATGAAGACGAAGCCCTCGACCCCATCCAGGCCATCTATCTCCAGGTAGGCCCCCTTGTCGCTGACTGACTTTACGATGCAGACGAGCAGGTCGCCTTCTTCTGGCCATGTTTGTTTTCTTGCCAAGATTCGCCCCCCTTCACTCGAGGACTTCGACGATCGTGCTCCCCACCAGGTCTGCCTTCCCGCCCTTGGGTTTAGCAAGCGTACTTCCGCAGACGGAGCAGGGTATTTCAGACGAAGCTCTGCTGAAGATTATCGTTTCGTTCCCGCAGTCCTTGCAGCTCACCTTCAGAAAGTCCGATCCTGACATCTACGTTCACCTGTCCACGAGTTCAAACTTCTTCGCTCTCTTTGCTGCGGGTTGATGTGCCTTACCTGTCTCAGTGCATCTGTAGAGCAGATTCACTCTCTTCGTCGGTTTCTCGCCGGAGGGCTTCGGCCGTGGGAAACCCCTGTATCCAGCGGTCACTCTTCGGAAACGCCTCTGGCCCCATTTCAACTCGCTGGCGCGGCGCTTCTTGACCCGCTCGACTGTGTGCTCAGTGTGCTTTCCAGCAGACGGACTGTAGCGCATAACTTTCCTCGGGCGCTTTACCATCTGTATCACCAGCGAGCCGTCCACCAACGGTCCCTATTTGAGTGTGGCGATAGTGGAGGCTGTCTGAAACCAATCGAAATCCCCGGCTGATTCAAGCCGTACGACTCATCCCGTGCCACATGAGCACACCATTGCCGGCCATTATCGGGGGCGCGATATGCGTCGCATCCCTCTCTTGGAACAGGATGGGGCCAGCATACCGTAGAAGGAGGATCGCCCCATCAACCTTCATCATTGGGTTGATACTCATCCTCTCATGGGATTTTGATAGCAAAATTACAGATGATTTCTTGTGTAGTTTCTACGGCTCCTGTGGTACATCGGACTTGTCATCGGTACTGAGGTACACGGCGATCTGGCTGGCATTACTGGTCTCCGGTGTCGCTTTGGCTCTAAACGGGGCTGGCTCCTATGGGGATTATTCCATCCCCAGTTTGTCTGTTGGCTGGATCATGATACTGGCATCGGTGATCCTATCACTTGTATTCCACCCAAGCGGGCTGCTGACCGTGGACACACTGATCAAATCCCTGCCGGTCATAGTTGGAATTATGATCGGACTTCTGTCCATCATCGGTCTCACAGCCCTGTCTGAAAATTTTGAACCCCCCCTCCCGCCTGCTTCGGGCTTGGATGATGATGAGAGGGATGCGATTCTGTCTATTCTGGCAAAACACCTAGGTGGTGGTGGAGAATGACCCCTGCCCCCCTCTCGGGTTTCATCGTTGGTTATTCGATCATTGCACTGGCATTCTCGATCCATCTGTTTGCGACTTACAGATCGGGATCATCCTCAAAAATCCTGATTTTCACCTCACTACTCAACACCGCGTTGTCCATTTGGCTCTCATCGCGGCTCTCTAATGACATCGTTCAAGGATCGATCAGTGCCACCTTCTCAATGCTATCGTTGAGCTCCATTCTTGCCTCATTTGTGATGCTGAAAATAACCATGAACAGGGTCCCTGGTTCATCGTGATTTTATATTGAGTCCAGTGATAACCCTCATAACATCGAGGTAGGTCGCGCGAGCATCGAGGAGGGCTTGGCATGTCAAAGGGAACACCCAGCATGGGAAAGAGGCAGAAGCAAACGCACATCCGTTGCAGGCGCTGTGGCAGGCACTCCTATCACAAGTCCAAAGCCGTCTGCGCTTCCTGTGGGTTCGGGAAGACAGCAAGGATGCGCGGCTACAGATGGGCCAAGAAGAATCGGCGCATGACTGACTAACTCTTCGCCTTGGGGAATGCCTAAGTTCCGACGTCACCAGAGTAGCGTGTTCACCATGTGCGGCATACTAGGAATTGTCGGGGTGCCCGAGTCTACCATCTCCCCAACTCTGTATGATGGCTTGCTTGTTCTGCAACATCGCGGTCAGGACGCTGCGGGAATACTTACTAGCACCCCATCGCGGGTCTACCATCGCAGGGCAAATGGCCTTGTCCGTGACGTCTTCCAGCTAAAGCACATCGAACTCCTACAGGGATCTATGGGTATCGGCCACGTCAGGTACCCCACAGCCGGTAGCAGCTCCGCTGCCGAGGCCCAACCCTTCTACACCAATTCCCCCTTTGGACTGAGCATAGCCCACAACGGGAACCTAACCAACTCAGATGAACTCATTGAGGATCTGCAAAGAAAGGATCACAGGAGAATCAACACGGATTCCGACTCTGAGGCACTCTTGAACCTCTTTGCGGCGGAACTACAGAGGGCCGTAGCAGATCGAGGTGGTATGGATGGGGGATTGGACGAGGATTCGGTGTTTTTGGCTGTTGAGAGGTTGCACCAACGTGCAGTCGGTTCATTCTCCGTTGTCGCGATGATAACTGGATGGGGCGTAGTTGCAATCAGGGACAAGAATGGAATAAGGCCATTGTGCATGGGCTCAAGGGAAGTCAAGGGCAAGACTGAGTGGATTTTCGCATCTGAGAGTGTGGCCCTAGACGTACTGGATTTCAAGTTGGAGCGGGATGTGGCACCGGGCGAGACCGTCATAATCAGGTCCAATGGAGCTTTCAGCTCAAAGGTTACCGCACCAAACGGAGAACATCGCCCTTGCATCTTCGAACATGTCTACTTCTCCAGACCAGACTCAACCATCGACGGAATCTCCGTCCATGGTGCGAGGCTCAGGATGGGGAGGTTGCTGGGGGAGAGAATACTGGCGGAGAGGCCGTCCCACGAAATCGACGTCGTGGTCCCAGTCCCAGATAGCGGGAGAATCGCAGCATTGGAGATGGCAAGAACTCTGGGCGTGCAATACCGAGAGGGTTTCGTCAAGAACCGATATATCGGCAGGACATTCATCATGCCGGGCCAGAGTGTCAGGAAGGATTCCGTGAGGAAGAAATTGAACACCATTGAGGGCGAATTCAAAAACAAGAACGTCCTGATAGTGGATGACAGCATCGTTAGGGGAAATACCTCCAAGAGAATCGTGGAAATGGCAAGGTCGGCTGGTGCGAAGAGCGTCTTTTTCGCCAGCTGTGCCCCTCCTGTGATCCATCCAAACGTGTATGGCATTGACATGCCAGCGAGAGAGGAATATATCGCCCATGGTCGATCTGTCGACCAGATTTGTGAGGCCATCGGTGCGGATTGGATGGTATATCAGAGACTCGATGATCTCATTGCAGCCTGCACAGGGGACTCCACCAATGCTGTGACGTTCGATTGCTCATGCTTCGATGGAATTTACATTGCAGGTGCAATAGACGCCACCTATCTCGACAGGCTTGAAGCCAAGAGGAAGGATGGGGCGAAGGAAGCCCAGCAGGCAACGCCATGACTGTCGAATGATTATCAATCACCTACTTCTGGATGTGACCGTGGTGAGGACTCTCGATGCCATTGAGAGACTTCTTGGCCCCTCGGAATCGATAACGTGCATTGACGCGATTCCATCGGGAATTGCTTTTTTGGACAAGGGCCGAGAAATTAGCACCTTGCAAGTCGGCGACGAAGTCACCATGGAGATTAGCATGGATCGGGAGGTTAGCTGCTTCACCCGCGACGGAATCGGGTTCCTCACCGGAGATCAGAATGGTCGAATCAATCACGTATCCGAGTCTGGCCTCGAGGAGGTCTTGAACCTCGGAAGCCCGATCTCGAAGATATTGAGCGGCAGGGGCTGTGCTTGGGCTCTGGATGAGGCGGGATCCGTCACGTGGTTTGACAAATCAGGAAAATACAAGCGTATCGAGGGCATTGAGGAGATTTCAGATGTATGCCATCATGGTCATGAATTAGCAGCAATGGGCGTTTTTGGAGGACTCTACATTATCAAGGAGGGTTCTCTCATCCACTCATCCGTGCCTGACGAAGGTCTTGCAGAAATTGCTGGCCCATCCGTATTCATGCCATCTGGAGTATTGGTCACGTATCGAAGGTCTCTAGACGAGATGAGTGATGATAGGCCAGAGAATAGGATAGAGTGTTGGAGTAGCGATCGTGGCCACATATACACACACGAGGTTGACAACCCAGTTGCCTCCATAACCGCCCACGAAGGAGGGGTTGTCATCGGGGACGAGATGGGCGTGATCACATTTCTCGAGGATGGTGGCGGTCTGAGGAAAGTAGAGGTCGATCACCAGAAAATAAATCTGATTTACACATCGGATGATATTACCCTGGTAGGATCATGGTTTCATGCCTATGGGATCCGACAGGGGGAGGTCATGTGGAAGGCTGAGTTTGATGGCATGCCCTCAACCTTCTCTAGGTTAGACGATAGTCGAATTGCCGTGGTGTGCGAGAACCCCTCAAATAATCACATCTCGATATTTGCATTGGACCCTCACGGGCCTTTAATTGAAGATCCTGCGGAAGACTATGAAGTCGATGAAAGGGAGAATTCCATTTACGAGCCTGAGCCTGATTCTAGATTCGAGCACACCCCTGAGGAGACTTCTGAACTACTGAGCCAAATGGCAATTGAGGTCTCCCCTGGCGCTATCGAGGAGGAGGACGTTGACCTTTTGGAGGAGCTGTCATCCACGGCGAAGAAAATCAACCTGCCACCTGTTGCAGACGCCGGTGAAGACAAGACCCTGAAATCAGACTCTGACGGCACTCTGGTTGTATCGCTGGATGGGTCAAGGTCCTACGATCCGGATGGCGAAATAACGACCTGGGAATGGATTGACGAGAAACAACGTGTGATTGGCTCGTCATCGTCTATCAGGGTAAAGCTCAGACAGGGGACACATTCCTTCACACTAAGAGTCACTGATGACAAAAAATCAACATCAATGGCCATTGTGACCATCAGAATTACCTGACTGATCTGATCTGAACGTCGCTGCCAAGGCCCAACGGTCAAGAACCACCGCCTCCGGAGATCATCACGGTAGTTATCATGGGCGATTCCATCCTGAAACTCGATGGTAAAACAGCACTGGTGTTTGGTGTGGCCTCTGAAGAGAGCATCGCCTATGCTATCTGCAAGAGCCTATCCTCCGCAGGCTGCAACCTTGTGCTGGGGTTCCAACCTAGGTTCAGAAGCAGGATTCAACAGCTTCTCCCGACTCTGCCAAAGAACACTCAGATACACCCTATCGATGTAAACAAGCCAGACTCAATATCAAATTTCTACAAATCATGGCAGGCGGAGTCCCCGGGTCAGAAGGCCAACATCGTGATCCATGCCATCGGCTTCGCCCCCAGGGAGGCCTTCGACAGAAACCTACTCTTCGTGGACAGCGATCCGATTGATACCGCTTTGAGGATCAGCGCTCATAGCCTTCAATCCATACTCAGAAGCGGCCTCCCCCATTTAGCACCCGAATCCTCCACCATTACACTGACCTATGCCGCGAGCACGAGACACGTCCCCAGTTATGGCCTCATGAGCATAGCAAAGGCCGCCCTGGAGGCGTGGGTTCGCGAGATTGCTGCAAGATTGGGGCCAGATGGACATAGAGTGAATGCCATCAGTGCTGGCCCCATCAAAACCTTGGCTGCATCTGGGATCCCAGGCTTCGAGGGAATTTTGGACCACGTCGAGAGGAACTCCCCCCTCAGGAGGAACGTCGACCAAATGGATGTCGCGGGAGCAGCGACATGGCTGGCCAGTCCATTATCGTCGGGAGTCACCGCCCAGGTAATCCATGTGGATGGGGGGTACAGCTCCACCATGGTACCGGAAGATGTGAACAGGTGAAACTCAGATGACCAATTCCAAAGATGAAATTGGAACTTTCGAGCCGATTGCGATTGTCGGGCTCGGAGCAATCCTGCCAGACGCGCCAGACGTCTCTACCTTCTGGAAGAATGTGATCTCGGGCGAAGTATCAATACGAAATCTCCCAAAAGATCGTTGGAGGTCAGAAGATCACTGGGAGGCAGGTGGACCAAAGAACATCTCCGAGGGCAAGACCTACAGCAAGATTGGAGCTTGGGTTCACGAATACGAGTTTGACTGGAAGAGATGGAGGATACCCCCTGGATCCTTGCCGCAGATCGACCTTTGTCAACAATGGGCCGTCAGTGTGTCTGCCGCTGCATTGGAAGATGCTGGATACCTCGGTGATGGCGCTAGTTCGAATTTACCTAGAGAGAAGACTGGAGTCGTCTTCGCAAATGCGCTGGGGGGCGAGAACCGAACACGGTCAACAGAGAGGGTGCTGATCGACAGGTACCAAAGGCACGCAAAGGAAGCCGGAATATCAGATGACGCCTTTTCTAGGTTCAAGACTTCATTGCTTGATGGGGCACCGAGGGTAGACGAGGACACCATGCCCGGCGAGCTAGCCAACGTTGTGGCTGGGAGGGTAGCGAACATGCTAGACCTAAGGGGCCCTAATTTCACCACTGACGCTGCCTGCGCCTCGGCGATGGCAGCCGTCATGGATGCCTGTCACCTCCTACACAGTGGCCAAGTAGACGTCATGGTGGCAGGAGCCGCAGATCGAACAATGGACCCTGCCACCTTTGCGAAATTCAGCGCGATTGGGGCATTATCAGCGACAAGGTCGGTGCCATTTGACCGGAGAGCCGATGGCTTCGTTATGGGGGAGGGCGCAGGTGCTTTGGTCTTGAAGAGACTGAACGATGCTATCAAGGCAGGCGACAAGGTATACTCCGTGATCAGAGGGATAGGCGCCAGCAGCGATGGCCGTGGAAAGGGGATTACCGCACCAAGCCAAGGAGGACAGGTCCTGGCAATCTCAAATGCATACAGTCAAGCAGGGTATCCTGTATCCAGCGTGGAACTGATAGAGGCCCATGGAACCAGCACATCCGTCGGTGATGCCACCGAGTTGGCGTCACTATCCTCCGTGTATGGCCAGTCCAACATGCCAGGGACCGTTGCCGTGGGGTCAATTAAGTCACAGATTGGGCACTTGAAGGCGGCTGCAGGTCTGGCGGGTATACTCAAAGTAGCGTTGTCCCTTCATCATCGAACGATACCGCCCTCGGCAGGATTCCAACAGCCGAATGAAACCGTCCCATGGTCGGAGGTACCATTCTATGTCCCCACTGTGGCAGGGGATTGGCCCCAGCCAACTGACAATCCACGCAGAGCGGGGGTGAGCGCGTTTGGATTCGGGGGTACGAATTTCCACGTCGCCCTCGAGCAATACCATCCCGAAAAACACTCGAAACTCTCAGCAAAGTGGAGATCGAGAAAACACCACCATACAGAGGGAGGCGATGCCCATCGACCGACATCACTCAGTTGGGCGCACCTCAAGGCATTAGAGGGCGGAGTATTACTTGTTAACGGAAACTCCGAGGAGGCGCTCCTCGAGAGACTTGGTGAAATCTCCGCAGAACTGTTCGACGGAACCCCGACCTTCGATGACCATCCCACTGGAAAGAGACTCTCAAGGGCCCTCCCCCTGTCTTCCTTGGGTTTCAAACCCGAGGGTATCAGGCTCTCCATAGTTGCGACTAGTTGGCCCCAATTAGAGAAGAGAATAGCCTTGGCTAAGGAAGGAATTACCGACTCGGGGAGGCACTCATTCCTGAAAAGTCAACAGATACAAATCGAAGATGCACCTCTGGACCCCAACGCCAAATTAGCACACATGTACCCCGGCCAAGGCAGCCAATACCTCGGCATGACTCTTGATTTGGCACAGAGGTACCATGTCGTGGCATCCACTTGGAAGGAGGCCGACGACATCATGACTCCGATCATTGGAGAGCCTTTGTCTGGAATTGTACTGAACAACAATCTCAGCGGAGCAGAATTGGAAGAGGCTCAATCCAGGCTAACCCAAACAGAGTTCACACAACCGGCCATGCTAACTGCGGACCTTGCTATTGACCGTCTCTTGGCTGATCACGAAATTTTCCCTGATATGGTCGCAGGACACAGCCTTGGCGAATACGCAGCACTGATGGTCTCGGGCATCCTCAGTTTCAGAGATGCAATGAGCGCTGCGGCAGCCCGTGGAACTGAGATGGGCTCCGTGGAGGTAGCTGACAAGGGCCTCATGGCCGCGGTTGGAGCCCCAGCCAGTAAGGTCGAGGAGGCGCTTCGGTCGGTTGATGGTTACGTCATCGCGGCGAACAGGAACAGTCCTGTCTCGACGGTCATTGCCGGCGAGACCGATGCAGTACAATCCGCGATTCACATTTTATCGGATCTGGGAGCCACTGTGATCCCACTTCAGACGAGCCATGCATTCCACACAGACATTGTTTCGCCGGCCAATGCCCCTCTTCGTCGATTCCTAGAATCAATCGACATCTCCCTACCGACAATCCCAGTCACTGCGAACGTCGATGGCTCATTCTATCCCATGCATTCTGACAACCCGAGGGAATCGATACTGGAAAAGTTGGCTCCACAGATGTCATCGCCCGTCAATTGGATCGATCAAGTCGAGACGATGTATGGCGCAGGAGCCCGTATCTTCCTCGAAGTGGGCCCCAAACGAGCTCTGTCTTCAACCGTTGCTGCCATTCTTGGGGGCGATGCGAAGACATCATCAACAAATCACCCCAAAGTCGGCGGCATTGCCACTTTCCTCGACTCAATCGCGTTTCTGGCGATAAATGGGAAGATGCCGATAATCGATGAATGGGGCAAAGGGCTGCTCTCACCTGAGTTTATGGAACTCCCAAACGACACCGATCTCGCATCTGTTTCCGAGAATCTCGAGGCACTCAGAACGAGATCAAGACCATTGCCGTCGACCTCCTCCCCTGCGAGCCCCCATGGTAATACTCGCCTTGTTCGCCCCATACCTGAGTCGATCCAATCAGAGAGGATTGTCTCAGACATATTGGCCAAAATAACAGGTTATCCAAGCTCCGTCTTGACTGGAAACGTCAGCCTTGACGAGATAGGAGTCGACGAATCAAGAATACGGTACGTTCTCGATGAGTTAGGCCATCCAGACCTAGTTTCCATATCAGGCCCCGGCTCATTCTCAACTGTCGCAGACATAGTACAGGCAATCTCAATCGAACCTGAAAATCGCTCCAATGACTCCGATGCAAACCCAGAGCCTCCTGTCGTAAGCGGAATTTCACTCGGGGTTCCCGGCATGGACGAAGTTTTCGATGAGGGTGTTTGGGAGGCCATCTTGGAGGGCAGGAACCTCATCTCTGAGATTTCCAATGATATGAAACAGAAACTCGTTGACCAAAAAATCGTTCGATTGGTTAAGAGTGAGGATGGAACATCCAGGCTGGTGCCTGCTGATACTTTCGAGAAAGTTCCACAATTGGCAGGAATCGGAGGAAGGTTTGACCTTACGGAGCAATATGGGATCGACAAGAAACTGGTCGAGGCCTTCGACATTGCGACCTCATTGGCATTTGCCTCTGGCTTGGAGGCCCTCAAGGACGCAGGATTACCATTGTTGCCAGTAGAGCAGTCCAACAGCAGTGGCCTACGTGTCATTCGGGGGTGGAACCTTCCCGAGCATGAGAAGGACAGAACCGGCGTGATCTTCGCCTCCGTATTCCCAGGGTTAGAGAAGGCGATAGAACACGTACTACACAGGAAATCGCTAGAATATGATCAATTCGACAGGAAGTACCTGCTCCAAGTCCTATCAATGGGGCATAGTCAATTTGCTTCATGGATAGGGGCCAGAGGGCCAAATCTCGCGATCAACAATGCCTGCGCTTCTACCCCGGCCGCATTTGCAATAGCAGAGGACTGGATGGCGAGAGGAAGATGTGATAGAGTAATTATCGTCAGTGGTGACGACTCGACATCCGACACCCTGATGCCCTGGATAGGCGCTGGTTTCTCTGGGGCAGGAGCCCATGCAATGGGCGACGATGTCACGCAAGTCGCCCTGCCTTTCGATGCACGTAGACACGGGATGCTTCTAGGAATGGGGGGCGCAGGCTTCGTACTCGAGAGGCAAGGAGACGCCCGAGAGCGGGGGGTCACCCCATATGTCGAGGTCCTCGGCGCGGAGATCGCCAACAGCGCATTCCACCCAACGAGGCTCGACACGGACCATGCAGCCTCGGTCATGGAGTCATTCGTTGGTCGTATGGAACGCAAATGGAACATCGGCAGAAGTGAGATGGCCGATAGAATGACATTCATGTCACATGAGCCCTATACCCCGCCTCGGGGCGGTTCTGCATCAGCAGAAGTTAGCGCTCTCCGCCACGTCTTCGGGGACAAGGCCTCGGAGATCCTCATTACGAACGCGAAGGGGTACACCGGCCATCCAATGGGCGTGGGATTGGAGGACGCTGTGGTAATCAGGAGCCTTGCTGCGGGAATCTTCCCGCCGGTCGCGAACTACGAGGTTGAAGACGAAGACCTCGGCACCCTCAACATATCGAAGGGAGGGCCGAAGGATATCGATCTCGCCCTCAGGCACGGTGCAGGTTTCGGTAGCCAGATTGCCCTGACATTCCTGAGGAAGATCGCGGTATCAGACACAGAGAGATTCGACCCCGACAGGATAACTCAATGGGCTTTGAGGTCCAGCAGGGGTAAAGATGTTAGCCTGAGGGTATTGCACCGGAAGCTCGTTGCCTACGTCGATGCTGACGATGATCTGGTCGGGGGGGTCGTCGGAGAGTTGTATGATCCGCCGAGGATGAAGTCAACTGCCCCTTTGAAGGATCACGCTCAAACCCTCCCCAACGACTCAACAGGATCAATTCCAGTGGAAAAGAATGGGGCAATTAGCCCTGAGAAACCGACTAGGCCAACTCCCTCACCCCCATTAATTTCCACTGATGACGTCAGTAGGGGGGTGCTTGAGATAGTCTCTGAATCGACTGGCTACCCAGAGGAATTCATCGAGTTCGACGCGGACATGGAGGGCGAACTCGGAATTGACTCGATTAAACAGGCGGAGATAATGTCTGAGATCCGTGATCGATACTCGCTCCCGCTCGATGAGAGTTTCCAACTCAGGGACCACCCAACGATCGGCCACGTGATCAGATACATCGGCTCATTCACCGATTCGAACGAAAGCAGGAGGCCGTTGGAAGAGTTCGACCAATCAGCGGGAAAGTCGGAGGGCAAGAAGATGGAGATGCAACCCCAGGTCGAGTATGGAGCCCCTAATGACGAAATCCTCTCATCGATACTCCCGATCGTAGCACAACACACGGGATACCCCATTGAATTCCTTGAGACCGACGCAGACATGGAGGGCGAGCTCGGAATAGACTCGATCAAACAGGCGGAGATAATGTCTGACATCAGGGCACAATTCAACTTAGAATTGGATGAGGACTTCCAGATCAGGGATTACCCGACGCTGGGGCACGTAGCAAACTATGTCGCAGGATCGACAGACTCACCGGCAAAGAGTGGAGAATCAAGAGAACCCCAGGAAGAGGAAAATCCACCCGCGCCGATATTCAGACATGTGGTTGTCACAGAGGCGATGGGAGATATCGAAATCCACCAGCTCCCACGATTGGTATTGGTCACAAGAGACCCACTTGGACTCTCAGATTCGTTGGTTGCACGAATAACCAGAATGGGGGGCGAAGCGCGGATCATCGAGGAGGATAGCCTATCAGATGAGGAAATTCGAGACGCCTGCATTGTACAAATGTCCTCCCTCGGGGCTGAGGGATCTCTCTGCACCGATCCGTCTCCAAATCACTGGACGATTGAGACCTACAACCTGTTGAAGAAAGTAGACAGCCTTCCAAGGGGGGCCGTTCGAAGGATAGCAACGGTGACCTCGATGGACGGCTCCCATGGTATTGAGGGGGGTGATTACAATTCATCCGTCGCTGGAATCCACGGGGCAGTCATGAGCTTCGGCTGCGAGAGGCCGGAATTGGATGTCCTCGCCATTGACATACATCCAGGGCTCATGGACGATGAGGATACCCTCATAACCTCGATAATGAAAGAGATTTCAAGGAAAGATGGCCCGATAGAAGTCGGCATAGGCGACGGCGGTGCTAGGCATAGGCTGACCCTCAAGAGAGCAGAGGCACAGGAGATGGCCGGGGAATTTCCCGGAGACGAGATATGGCTGGTCAGTGGTGGAGCAGCGGGTGTGACCTCGGAATGCATGGTGGATATCGCTGGTAGGAGCCCATCGGGCCCTCCCACGTTCATACTACTCGGCCGAACAACACTCGACCCCAAGTTGGAAAAAATGTCTGCCATGTCCGATCAGGATCTTGAGAATGAGAAACTGAAGCTAAAGTTGGCTATGGAGTCCGACAGGGACGATGGCAAAGTCACCCTGAGGGAGTGGAATGACGCTTGGCAGAAGGTATTGCGTGGCGTGGACATACACAAAAACCTCGCCAGACTCAACTCCAAAGGAGCCACGGCAGAGTATTTCCAGGTAGATGTGACGTCCAGCGAGAGGGTCAGAGCCGTTGTCGATGAAGTAATTTCAAAACACGGCAGGATCACAGGAGTAATTCATGGAGCGGGGATCGAGGACTCGACTCCCTTTGAGTCAAAATCTGAGGCAACAGTCAATCAGGTCCTCGACGTAAAGGTGTCAGGGTGGAGGGAAATTTACAATTCCCTCAAAGAAGCAAATCAAGACCTGAGATTTGCCTGCTCTTTCACATCTGTCTCCGGCAGGCTTGGGAACGCCACCCAACTCGGATACTGTGCCGCAAATAGAATACTGGACGCTGAGCACTCGAGAATCAACAAGGGTGGCCTCACGTCGATCTCGATTGCGTGGGCTCCATGGTCGGGCGCAGGGATGGCAACTAGGGGTTCCTTGGAGACAGTTTTCCAAATGGCCGAGGTGGACATGATACCCCTGGAGACTGGTGCTAGGATGTTTACGGACGAGGTTCTCACCCAAGGAGGTGAATCAGTCCTGATCTCAGGAAATCTCGGAATTCTCGACCAGAACAAGTCCGTAAGGATGGCAGGCGTCGTGCTCCCTCCGGGTTTCTCCAGTGAGTACGGGACAGCCTCAAGGCATCCAATGATTGATGTGATCACATACTGTGAACACGGGAAGGGCGCTGTTTCTGCGGTCAGATTAGATCTTGAATCACACAGTTACCTCATGGATCATTCGATTTCAGGCGTACCGTACCTACCCGGGGTCATGGCATTGGAGATGATGGCGGAGACAGTTCAATCTTGCATCACCAGTGGAAACAGAATATCCTCATTTGAAGACGTTGAATTTGGCCTGCCAGTTAAGCTGACAAAGTCCCACAAAGAGATTCGTTGCATAGTGGAGGCAATCGAGGGAGACTGGGCCGAGGCATACAGTTGCAGGATAGTCTCGGAAGCCCCCGGTGGCATGGCAGAACCCATTGTGCATCACACGGCGATAATCGCTCTCGCCTCAAAGAATCCGCAGGAGAAAATTGACGATTTGATAACCACCGACGAGGACGGATCACGGATTCTCGGTGCTGTGGACATCTATGGCTTGATGTTCCATGGCCCTAGGTTCCAACCACTAAAGGGAGTCGTCGCGACCATCGAAACCACTTCAGGCACTGGCATCGAGGCCAGGGTGAACTCCATACAGGATCTTCCAGATCCTCGACTATTCAATATTCGAGGAAAAGCAATCATCCCCGATTTGACGTCCTATCCCATGTTGATCGAGTCCTGCTTCCAGGCAGCGGGGCTCACATCGATGGATCTGGATTCGGCGGAATCCCTCCCTGTTGGAGCCAAGCGTATTCTAATCGCAGGTGAAATTCCCGAGGGTTCCTTGACCGTAACTTCGGTTAGGAAGGGATCCGAAACCAACGGGACCTTCGTGCATGAGTCTGTAATCAGACTGGATGGCTCCCCGATTATGAGGATCGACGGGCTCAAAATGAAAAAACTCAGAGACTTGAGCGATGATCAACGTCCCGGCCTGGCAGAGTATTCCGGAGAATTGACATGATTCAAAATCAGAATATGTCAATTGACGGGTTTCTGGCAGAATACGTCGACCATGACGACCTTTCAAGCCAAGGAACTTTGCCGATCCTAGTGGAAGAAAATAGGTTCCTTAGGATGAGGGGAGATAGGAAAAAACACCATATTTCGGGGAGGATCGCCCTAGGGAAACTTCTAGGTGCCATCCAAGGCGATGTTGCCAACATTGAGCCTGGAAAGGGCGGTTGCCACACCAGAAATGGAACTCTGTTGAACCATTGGAGCATATCCCACACAGATCATGGTGCCGTGGCAGTCAAATCGACCGGACCATATCCAATAGGGGTGGATATGGAGCCCAAGTCCAGACTTGTCGATATGGGAGCCTTGGATCAGATTGCAACAGAAGATGTAAAGGAACAAACCCCATATCCCACGAATCTGGAGACTTGGATGGCCATTGAGGCTGTATCTAAGGCCACAGGATATGGCCTTTCAATATCCAGGGAAATTTCCTACTCAAGAGGGGTATGGAAGCTCAGGGGAGAGTCATGGAAAGTGGATTTCGAGCAGAGGCTCGTTGGAGGAGTCTACCACCTTGTTTCTATTGCCCGTTTAATCACGGAAGCGCCTTGATGGAGTCGTGCAGAACCGGGAGGGCATCTTCCCAGGAGGCTACGATTCCGTAGTCGGCAACGGTGAAAATTGGAGCTTCGGGGTCCTTGTTTATGGCGACAATGTAACTGCTGGATCTCATTCCAGCCAAATGCTGTATTGCACCAGATATCCCCACCGCGATGTAGAGGGACGGTGTTACGGTCTTTCCAGTCTGGCCAACCTGCATACTGTGGGGGAGGCCCCACTCATCCACGACGGCCCTACTAGCCCCCACTGCAGCACCGAGAGTCGAAGCGACTTCCTCCAACTTTTCGAAGTTCGAGATATCTCCCAAACCTCTCCCGCCGGAAATTATGATGTCCGCCTCTGAGACATCGATCTTCTCGCTAGCCTTGGTTATCGCCTCTTTTACCGCCATTCTGAGATCTTCACCCGAATCGATCGTCGATACCGGGGCTGAGGCTCCATTCCCCGCTGAATCCAGCGAGTTGGGGCGGATGGTAATTACGGCAGGACTGGAGATGGTGACTTTCTCTATCGCCTTGCCTGAAAAGACCGGCCTCTCTACGTTGATACCTTCCGAAATCGATGTTATGTCCTGAACGACCGACATGCCGATGTCAGCAGCAAGACTAGCCCCGAGCTCGCGGCCCCGGGGGGTTGATGCCAGAAGGACGGTCCCACTCACGGATCCCTTCAATGCGCTCGACCAAGACTGGGAGTCGAAAACAGAGAAGCAGCTTCCGTTGAACTTCAGTACCCTGTCAACTCCTACTATCTCAGAGGCTTCAGACTCTCCGCCACCACCGGGAATTATTATGGTGCATTCGCCGCCAATCATGGAGGCCGCGTGCACCAACTGGGGCAACGTTGGATGTATCCCTTCTTCTTGCTGTTCTGCGATTATGGTGGTACTCATTCAAATTCCTCCTTAGATGACGTTGGCCTCTTCCCTGAGCTTGACTGCGACTTCGGCAGCGGCATCGGCACCCTCGAATCTCTGGCCCTCGGGCTTCTCTGGAGGGTAATCCACCGAAGTTGTGGAAACACCTTCGCCTGTGTTGTCCACACCGAGGTCCGCGAGGGATATCTTTTCTATTGGCTTTTTCTTGGCCATCATTATCCCTCTGACGTTTGGCCTTCGCAGTTCCACATCCCCCTTGTCGAATGCAAAGACGCAGGGTAATTTTACGGAGACTCGTTCCATTCCTGAGGGTGTGGACCTAGTGGCTTCAAAGCCATCGGAGCCGGCTTCGATTCTTGATACCAAACCGACACATGAGTAGTTCAGTATCTTAGCGACTCCCGGCCCAGTTGAACCTGAGTTGGTGTCCGCTGCCTGTTTTCCGACAAGCACGACCTCGGCCCCAACTCTGGTCACCGCCTCTGACAGTGCCTTTTGGAGCGACAGCGAGCCAAGGCCCCCATCGTGAACGACGTGCAGTAGCTCGTCAGCGCCCACCGCTGCAGCATCGATTAGGGATTTCGAGGACCTCTCGGGCCCGAGGGTTATCGCAACCACTGTTGCCCCAGAGCCGCTCTGCAGGCTCAATGCTGATTCCAAGGCGTATTCGTCGTAGGGGCTAATCGACCACTTGGATATGGCACCCTCATCCACGCTGCCGCTGGTGATGCCGACTTTGGCTGTCGTGTCAGGGACCTGTTTGATGAGTACGGCTACCTTCATGCTATCACGTATCTCTCTCACCAAGGCAGTCCTATGAAGTCAACGGAGGCATCATGCTCCTTTCGTGAAGGCTTGTATGCCTGTAATGTGACGACCTAGAATCAGGTTGTGTATGTCATGGGTGCCCTCATAGGTCTTCACCGACTCAAGATTGGCCATATGCCGCATCACCGGGTACTCGTCCAGAATTCCGTTCGCGCCATGAATGTCCCTTGACACCCTTGCTATCTCCAATGCTATGTCGACGTTGTTCATTTTCGCAAGTGATATGTGTTCGGGTATCCACTCACCTGCGTCTTTCTTCTTGCCGAGGTGGTAAGCCAGCAGTTGCCCCTTGGTTATCTCGCGGAGCATCCATGCGAGTTTGTTCTGGACGAGTTGGTATGCAGCGATTGGGTGGTCGAACTGAATTCTGCTCAGGGCATAGCTTTTGGCCGAATCGTAGCATGCCTGAGCCGATCCGATGGCACCCCAAGAGATCCCGAATCTCGCGTTGTTGAGACACGAGAATGGCCCTCTTAGGCCCTTTACCCCCGGTAGTATGCGATCTTTTGGTATGCGACAATCCTGGAAAACCAATTCAGAGGTGACGCTTGCCTTGAGAGAGTGTTTGCCTTTCATCTCCGGGGCAGAGAAACCAGGGTCCCCCTTCTCAACGATGAAACCTCTGATGACGCCATCTAGCTTTGCCCATACGATGGCAAGATCCGCTATTGTTCCGTTTGTAATCCACATCTTTGCTCCGTTTAGGACAAAGCCGTCACCGTCTTCTGTTGCTTTCGTGACCATGTCTCCTGGGTTGGATCCATAGTCCGGCTCTGTTAGCCCGAAGCATCCGATGAGCTCTCCAGTCGCCATTCCGGGAAGGTACTTCTCTTTCTGTTCCTCACTACCGAAGTCCCAGATCGGGTACATGGCCAATGACCCCTGGACACTGGCGAATGATCTGATGCCGCTGTCGCCACGCTCCAATTCCCTGCAGATAACTCCGTAGGCGGTGTATGACAGGCCAGGGCAACCGTATCCTTTGAGCGGGGCCCCAAGTATGCCCATGCTCCCGATGTCCTGCCGCCATTCATCGAGGAAAACCCCCTCCCTACAGGCATTCTCTATCTTTGGTATCACAGACTCGTCAACCCAATCCCGCACTGCGTCGCGAATCATCCGTTCCTCGTCTGTGAGCAGAGAGTCAACATCGTAGAAGTCTAGAGCCTCGTATCCCATAATATCTGTACACCCGCTGAGGACGAGCCCCTTCAAGGTTCGCAATTCAAGAGGCTCCTCTCGACCTCGTTGACCATATCCCCAATGCCATCAAACCCATTGTTCCGAGTGCAAGCAGGGTCACCAACCTTGCAATTCCTGGAGCTTCACCGGATTGCACGGGAATGAGTAGGGCTACAGTGCCGTCACGAGTCACTATCCAATGGTCTTCACCACTCCCATCCCAGTGGCTGGTTATGGTTGACCCACCGATGCCAAAGGATTGACTGTTGATATCTTCCCTTGTCAACCAAGTGTAGGTCCCCCCGCTGTGGGGTCTGTGTTCAAGAATCTCGGCTGGTGTGGAAACCACCAATATCTCCCCAAGCCCGGTGAGTCCAAGAGACATGGGTGTCCCCAGTGTTCCGGTGAGCTGTTTTTGATCGACGCTGGGAATCCCGCCATCGAAACTTACCTCAGCGAGGTACCTTTCCATTGAGATCCCGATACAGACGGGGGTGCCACCTGACCGACAGATTACGTCGGACCAAGGCTTGCCACTCCCTCCTATCCACGAGAGCCTGTGATCACGATCTATCACGCCGATGCCTTGATCTTGGGATACAACTACGCAGACAAATGGATCTGGCAGGCAGTCAATGGCATTGATTGCGGACCCCCCGGTTCCCGGAATGGGTAGTACCTCCGCCCCGCCATCACTGGTGGTACGCATCCTGAAGAGACTGCCCTCCTCGGCTCCGACATATGCCCATTCTCCGTTGGCATTCCATGACACAGACAGGAGGGTGTCAAACCCGAAAGATTGCTCTCGAGCAGCCATTTCTAGCGATTGATCCGCAATTGAGTATCTCAGTATGGTTCCATTCTTGCCCACTGCCAATGCCGTGTTTCCTCCAGGATGGTAATCTGAATCTAGCAGGTCCTCGGTGGTGGACTGTGCAAGGGGAATCATCGTACTTGGGGACTCCTTGTCCATTGCGATGGCATACCCTTCAGCTCCAATGACAAGAACCCATCTTGAAGCACTGTGATGCGTAGAACCCTCTATCCCCGGGTCATAGTCGATCAGTTCGAATGAATGATCGATCTTCATGACAGATCCAGTTTGCCCGCCCACCGTCGTGGTCGCGAGCATCAATGCCAACACCAGTGCCCTGCCGATCATGTGTGTCCGCAGGACATTACACTGCTTAGCCACTGCGATCCCGGGTCTAGTCTGTTGTATTTCGGACAGCCTTCAAATCCTTCCTGTTCCTCCCCCGGCCATGGAGCGCTTTGATGTTAAGAGAGGACTAGTGAAGAAGATAGGTGAAGAAGGTGGATTATCATCGCTCGCCTCAAAATATTTTGACAATGTCGATGTAAAGGGTGTCCATGTTTTTTCCGCCTCCCACGGGATCATGACCTCGATAGAGGGAAAGTATGACGATTCTGGTGCATTGATTGTCGACGTCACAAACGTGCCACCGGACTTTGACGATCCCGATGCTGTAAAGTCGGCGATGGATGCGAGGAAGAGGTGGACCCAGTTCTTGGATGAAGCAACTGGGTACAACTCCAAACAGAGGGGAGACAAAGCAAAGGAATGGGCAAAAAAAGCCTCAAAGGCAGCATCTGGAATATCCTCGGCCCGACACTTCATGGGAATGGCAACAAACCTGTCCGAGGACATCAAGAAACAAGCTGAGGCCATGATTTCCGAGATAGAAGCCGCACTCGAGGCTGGAGATAACACCCGGGCAGCTGGCAAGGCGGAGAAACTCGGCAAGCTTCTCAACCCATGAGGCCTGACCATGAAATTCTCTGAAGATTACAGTGATTCGGCCCAATTGTCCATGAAGAGGATGTTCAAAAACGTGGAAGAGGTTGTAGGCGGAAACCATGTTGCCTCCGTACTGGACGGGGCACCTAGCGCGGGAGGGGACGGAACTCTTCGAGCCTACATCGGGCTTGAGCCAAGTGGAAAGGCACATGTAGGGTGGATATTGATTGCGGATTGCATCAGGAACATGTTGCAGGAAGGCGTGCAGGTTACCATCCTGCTAGCAGATTGGCATGCATGGGTGAACGACAAGTTTGGCAGAGACATGGAGAAGATCTCAATCGCCGCCGATTACATGGCTGAGGTTTTCAGGGCCCTCTTGGGGTTCCCTGAGGAGGGGGTAGGCCCCGGTCAGCTCAATTTCCTGATGGCAAGTGACTTGATGGACAGCGGCGAATACTGGGAGAAAGTGCTGAGGTGCTCCAAGGGCATGAGCCTGGCCAGAGCGAGGAGGACGTTCAGCATCATGGGGCGCAGCGAGGACTCCTCTGAAGAAGACCTCTCAGCCTTCTTCTACCCCCCCATGCAGGCCGCGGATATATTCCACCTGAAGGTAGACATAGCATTCGGAGGCATGGATCAGAGAAAGGCACACATGTACATGCGCGACGTCGCTGATAGGAATAAGTGGACAAAGGCGACCTGCATACACACTCCCATGATATCAGGGCTGAAGGGTCGCCGGGGGGGACGTATGGAGGTCTTCGACCATAAAATGTCCAAATCGGATCCTGCTAATGCGATAATTCTCCACGATTCCGCAAAGTCACTCAGCAAGAAGTTGAGGAAGGCGTATTTGGACCAGAATGATTCTGATTCCCCTGTCTATGAGATAGCGAGGCACATTATCATTCCAACTCTGGGCGAGTTGAGGGTGACTCCGAAGCCGGAGTTCGGGGAGCCCAGCACATGGACCGACACTGACAAGCTGGCCAAGGCCGTTATGGGGGGTGAAGTACACCCATTCGACCTCAAGATGGGTGTTGCGGAGGGACTTTCTTCTGTGTTGGCCCCATTGAGAAGTCATTTCGACGATAACCCAGATAAATTGCAAAAAATGTTTGAGATAGCCGGAAAATGAGAAATCGCCCAGACAAAGGGTCATAGCCTAGTTAATCGGGGATTCCGCTAAATATCAAGTCTAATCGGGGGGGTATGATGACAGTTTCTGTGGGTATAGACGACATCGCGATCCACATACCTAGGCTCTATTTCGACATCAAGGACTTCGCAGAATTCAGAGGGGCGGACTACGGCAAGCTGAATCGAGGTCTTGGCCTATCCGCGATGGCTATCCCAGACGTCCATGAGGATACCGCGACGATGGGCGCTAATGCGGTTGCTAGAATAATTGACAGGAACAAGCTCGAACCAAAAAAAATTGGTAGGATATATCTTGGCACTGAATCAGCCTTGGATGGGTCGAAGCCCACTGCTACTTACATCATGGACATGCTCGAACAACGCTACTCGAGAAAGTACGGTCCGGAATGTTTCAGAAATTGTGATGTTGTGGACATGACCTTTGCTTGCATCGGGGCCGTGGATGCGATGCACAACACTCTGGACTGGGTTGCCAGGGGAGGCGTGGAGCAGGATAGGATCGGGGTCGTGGTCTTCGCCGACAATGCAAAGTACGACCTGGGCTCATCGGGCGAGTACACCCAGGGTGCGGGTGGCGGGGCCATCCTCATCAGGCACAACCCAAGGTTACTGGAGATCCCAGACATATGGGGTGTATCCACGATGCCCGTTCATGATTTCTTCAAGCCTCGCAGGGAAATTACGAGGAAGTCAATAGTCGAGACAGTGCTGGAGCTGGCTTCTGATGCTGGGGAGAAATTCAAGACAAATCTATCCGAGAGAATCATGAGGATCATCGACAAGACAGACAAGCGGGACCATACCTTGTTCGAATCCGAGACCCTGAAGGTCCACAAGGACACCCCAGTGTTCGACGGTGCCTTCTCGAATAGGTGCTATTCGGAGTCGGTTAAGCAGGCTTTCATCAACTTCAGGTCGAAGGCCATAGCCCATGGAAGGTATGATCCGAATGATGATGATATCCTCACAGAGCAATGGTCAAGGATCATAGTCCACCTGCCGTATGCCTTTCAGGCCAAGCGGATGTTCCCGGATGTTTTCCGCCATGACAGGCGGCATCTCCCGACATGGTCAGAGATCGAGGCTGAAATAGGCCCAGAACCAATTAGGCCCGATTACCCCGAGGGTGAATCAGGAGAAAGGGAGTTCGAGGCTGCTAACGATGTGTATCGAAGGAAGATTTCCAAGACGGATCATTTCAAGCAATTCGTCGAGCAGAGGATCGAAAAGACACAACGCGCTTCGTCTAAGGTCGGCAATCAATACACTGGATCCATTTTTCTAGCACTGATGTCAGCATTGGAATCCGACTTAGAGGACAACCAAGACATGAATGGCACTCGTGTTGGCCTTTGTGGATATGGCTCTGGTGCGAAGGCCAAGGTGTTCGAGGGGATCATCCAGCCGGATTGGAAACATATTGTCTCAAGATTCTCGCTTTTCACCAGGATAGACGAACGCCAATCAATCGACAAATCTGTCTATGAGGCCCTCCACAGGGGTTCAAGGAACTCATCTGTAATCAGCCCGTCAGCGGAGTTCGCCCTCGTCTCGATAGGGGCTGAAGGCCACCTAGAGGGCGAGAGGAGATACTCATGGGTGAACTAGCAAAGTTACGGTCTACTCACACAATTGCTTTTTGATTCCCATGACTGTGCGGGCACTGTTTTCCATCTTGATCGTAGCGTGTTTGTTGTCAGGCTGCCTCAGCCAAGATGCCCAAGGTTTGCCAATTGAATCACATAATTCCGAGCTTATGCCCGAAATAATTTCTGCAGTTGACATCTCATATTACCCCCTGATCTCAAGCTTGAACCACACATTTTACGACTCAAACGGGGATCAGGTGGATTTCATTCAATCATTGAAGGATGCTGGAGTCAACACGGTGAGGCTCAGGATTTGGCATGACCCAAGCTATAGCGGCTCATCCTTGCAAGAGGTGGCAGACTTCTCTGAAAAAATAAAATCTGAGGGGCTGAAACTCTGGCTCTGTCCCCATTACTCAGACACTTGGGCTGACCCCGGAGCGCAAGATCAGCCCCGTGCTTGGGACGGTCTGAACTTCTCTGAAGTGAAAGATGAGTTCTACCAGTATACAAGCGACTTCGTCTCCGATTTGAATCCTGATTTCGTCCAGATTGGGAACGAGATCAACAACGGTTTTTTGTTCCCCCATGGGGAAATAAAGCAAAATAAAACGCAATTTCTTGAACTTCTCGATGCTGGTTCAAGAGCCATCAGGGAAAACTCCGGGCACGCGAGAATCATAATCCACTATGCTGGGTTGGAGTCCTCCAGTGACTTCTACGGTGAATTGAGTTCGCTGGACTATGACATCGCAGGCATTTCCTTCTACCCGCTGTGGCACGGCAAGTCTATCGGGAGAGTCGGTGACACGCTGACGGAATTGGCTGAACAAAATGACAAGGATGTGATGATCGCTGAGACCGCTTATCCATTCACACTTGGCTGGAACGATTGGACGAATAACATCATAGGGTCAGAGGACCAGATAATCGCCTCTCTATACCCTGCATCACCCCAGGGCCAATTAGACTTCATGTCAGCTTTGAAGGACGAAATCTTGAGCGTGGAGAGAGGAATAGGGTTCTGTTATTGGGGCGCTGACATGATATCTTGGAGCGGTCCGGAATCCAATAATGGCTCTGTATGGGAAAATCAGGCAATTTTCGATTTCGAAAACAAGTTGCTGCCTGTTGCAGATGTGTTCAATGTGGGTAGATTGTGAACTCACTCAGATCTCTTTGAGGATATTGCTCGGTTGATCACGATCCTTTGAACTTCTTGGGTACCTTCGTAAATCTGGGTAATTTTTGCATCCCTGAAGAAGCGCTCAGCGGGGAAATCAGTTGTGTACCCGTAGCCGCCCAGAACTTGCACCGCTCTCTCCGCGACCCACATCGCCGTGTCGCCGGCGAGAAGTTTCGCCATCGAGGCTTCTGTTGTGTGTCTTGGACCACCGGAGTGGTAGTGGTTCCCCTTAGCCCATGACGCCTTGTAGACAACAAGCCTGGCCGCGGAAATTTTTGTGGCCATGTCAGCGAGATAATTCCCAATGGATTGGTGACGTGATATCGGTTTGCCAAAGGTGGTTCTTTGTTGGGCGTAGTTCAACGCGGTTTCGTACGCCCCCTGAGCAATTCCCAGTGCTTGAGCGGCAATCCCAATCCTTGAGTTATCTAGTGCGTTCATCGCTATTGGAAAACCTTCTCCGGCTGCCCTTAGGACGTTCTCTATCGGCACCATGCAATCCTTGAGAACCAATGAGCAAGTATCGGAGGACCTGATTCCTAGTTTGTCCTCTTTCTTGCCGACAGAAAACCCTGGAAAGTCCTTCTCAATGATGAACGCCGTGGTTCCACCATGGCTGCGGACACCGAATTCAGGGTGATCTACGTCTTTGGCGAAAAGCACATAGATTCCAGCGGTACTGCCGTTTGAGACCCACATCTTCTCACCATTCAGGATGTAGTGGGTCCCGTCTTCACTTAGTTTTGCACTGCAGCTCATCGCCGCGGCGTCGGTCCCAGAGCCAGCCTCTGAAAGGGAGTAGGCACCAATTTCCCCCCTTGCGAGCATAGGGAGGTATTTCGATTTCTGTTGTTCATTGCCGTGTATGGCGATAGTCGCGGAACACAACCCGACATGCACGCAAAACATCACTGAGAAAGATGCATCAACTCTGGCGAGCTCTTCAACGACGATCGCCTCAGAGATGTCGTCTAGCGGGTTGCCCCCGTATTCTTCTGGGATAGTCATAGACTGAAGTCCCATTTCGCAGAATTTTTCCCATTCTTCGATAGGTGGTCGCTGCTCTTTGTCTCTTTGGGATGCAGTGGGGGCAAGTACCTCCTCGGCGAAGTCCCTCACGAGTTGTCTGATCATCGATTGCTCGTCAGTTTCTTCGAAATCCATTGCAGTCCCATACCTAAGAAGCGGTGGATGGTTGTTAACCCATCGAAATTTGAATTGTATTGGACCGTCCGTCAATCGAATGATTCAAGTCAGGTGGGTACCGCGCGCGGATCGATCAAGATGGCGGAGGACGGTGACATTGAATTCAGCGTTGCAGAAGACAGAAGGTACACAAAGGAGCATTTGTGGCTCCAAGTGATTGACAGGGATGAAGATGAGGACGGCAACGTACAAACCAGTGTCAAGGTGGGCGTAAGCGAATATGTCGCGGCTGTGTGGGGCGAATTCATCCGAGTCACACTCCCCAACTTGAGTGCGCTTGACGGCTTTGATGAGGGCGAGGAAAAATCACAGGAGAAATCTGGCCTTGAGGGTGAGTTGGCTGCAGAGGACATACTTGTCACTCTGAGGACCGCTGACGACGTCGTACTACTGGACAGCCCTTTTCCTTGTGGAATCCTTGAGTTGAACGGCGAGGTAGAGGACTCACCAGACCTAGTCAATTCCGAGGCTTATGGTGATGGCTGGTTGATGATAGTAAGGCCACACGAATACGAAGAGGATCATTTCCTTTCTCCCCAGGAATACATCGAATTCTTAGCAGAGAGCCTGTAATCAGGGCCAAGACAATAGATCCCAATCGAGGGGATCCCCGTTGACATAGTCAATCTCTCTGATGCAGTCAAGAACTTCGTCTTTGCAAGTCATATCCCTTTCGATTTGCAGTCTATGCAGGTGACCCTTGAGCCGACCGAGTCTAATTCCAGGATCCAACCCTGTGAACTCGGAAAGCACGTTGCCATCAACAAGTGGGACTGTCCCTGCCACTGGGGGGCCGACAGTGCTCAAAATCTGAGATCGATCCTCTCCCTTGCTCTCAAAATATCTCACCACCTTACCTTTCCAATCCGGTGGAACAGCCACGTGGAACCTGCGAACTTCCTCAGCGGAGGTCAGGGCGTTTTGAACTTGCAATGACATCAACAATTCAAAGATTGAGACCTCTTCTTTCGTGAGCTTAAGATTGTCTCTGATGATACCGGAGGATGTTTTGAGGCCAACCTCGCTGTCGCAGTAAAGCAACGCCATGTCCACGGATATGTCGCCTGTTGTGTGAAAATGATCAGGGAGGTTGGCCCCAGGCAGTATTTTTTCGAGGATGCCATGCTCTTGCATCAATTTGAGTGAATTACCGCCTGACGGTAGTTCGATTATCCTCCTTATCTCACTCCCTATCCTTTCGGGCGACACTTTGTTAATCATGTGAACACATTCTTTCATTGCTAACTCAGTTCCATCGTTCAAGGTCCAGAGGTCCGAAGCCGCCATGAATCGATACCCTCGTATTATCCTCAAGCCATCTTCCGAGAATCGCTTGGATGGATCCCCAACGGTTCTTATGGTCTTCGAGTGCAGGTCGACAATGCCACAAAACGGGTCGAGAAATTCGCCGTCTGGGAAGGAAATCGCCATCGAGTTGACTGTGAAGTCCCTTCTCGAGAGGTCCTCGATTATGTCCTTTCCGAAAACTACCGCATCTGGCCTGCGACCGTCGGTGTAGCCTGCCTCAGACCTCAGTGATGTGACCTCCCACGTCCTGTCGTTGCCCGGCATCCTGACGCCGATCGTTCCAAAACGAGCACCATGAGTGAGGGAGTTGGGAAAAAGCCGAATTACATCCGAGGGTAGAAGATCTGTAGCGATGTCCATGTCTGAGTTGTGCTTGGATAATAAGCCGTCTCTCACCCATCCTCCGACTATCCACACTGCTCCTTCAGAGGACAACCTTCTGAGCACTTGGAGGTCATCCTCACCGAGTTTTGTTAGTAGGGTCGAGGTGTCCTCCACGCGGGTCCATGGACGACTACCGTTTTACGGTGCCGTTCAGACAGTGCTAAACGCTGACGCAGGTCTTGAGTGTTGTGAGGGTCCAGTTGATACCAGTGGAGGTACTGAAGCCACATGAGCAGGTTATTCAGAAGAAGGTGGATCAACTTGAGAGGATGACAATTAGGTGGGACGCATACACCAAGCCCTTGTTGGTCGATGGCGCCACGGGGACAATTCTCGATGGGCACCACAGATATGAGATCGCGAGAAGGCTTGACCTGCAGTGTTTGCCATGCGTTGTTGTAGAATACCTCGACGATGACTCAATCACCCTTTTGCTATGGCCAAACAGCGATAGGGAAGGCATATCCAAGGACGATGTAATCCAAGCAGGCCTTTCTGGCGATTTGATGCCTCCTAAAACCAGCAGGCATCTTTTGTCGGATGATTTGCCGCCGATTTCAGTACCCCTTTCAAGGCTCATGCATCCCGCTATCGGCTCCTAGCGTTTCCCTCACAAGTAGCGAAATGGATGAAGAAAGCTCATCATCAGTGATTAGTTCCTCCGCTGACAACGATTCAGCAAATTCCGGACTGGGATCTCGGCCTATTCGATCCAGAACAACCCTCGCTTTGGTTGATGACGAACGATTCCGGTCCCTGATAACTCTTAGGCAAACTCCCTCAACAAGATCCCCTTTGCCCCTTCGTAATATTCTCTCCAGCAGTTTGTCCGAGGCGTGCTCCAAGACCATATCAACCGCCGCGCCTTCCTCCATCCATGATGAGTTTCGGAAACCTTTGGTTAGCAATGTAACGTCCTTCGGGTTTGTACTGGCCAGGTATTGTTGCACCCAGGCAAGTCTCAAGGCCAGAACGGGGGATTCGATGATCGCTTCAGAGGCATCTTCAACCCCCATTCTGGCATTTACAAATCGGTCGTAAGCCCCCTTGGCCGAGTCATCGAGATTTCTATCCGAGATGTTCTTCGCGACTGCATTACGAACTGCAGAGGCTGGATCTGACATCAATTCATTCATGACCTTCTCGTTTACCAATCCTGACTCAAACAGATTGTCAACAGCCATCTTCCTGACCGCTGTGTCCATTGATTTAAGCGCATTTTTTGACTCCTCGGAGTCTAGTCTCATCAACCCCTTCCATGCAGCGATCCTTACCTTCAAGTCACCATCCCGTGTAAGCTCACTTAATGTTCCTCTTGGGTTTTCCAGCCTCAAGGCTACTCTCGCAGCCAAGAGTCGTCTCTCTGCGAATTCGCTATTTGCCAGAGCGTGGGCGATCCCCTTGTCCATCCCGTCATACCATCTCTCTATCGCTATCATGGCCCGCTCCACAAACCACTCGTCGGGGTCGTTTAGGAATGGGATGAAATGAGGCAAAGCCGATGGGTCTCCATCTTCGAAAAGCCTCCTTACCGCCTTTCTCCTTTGGCGGATATCCTTGTCCCTGAGACGACTGATCTCCTTGGAGAGCATGTAGGTACGAGCAAGGGGTCCCGCTTGAACCCAATCAAACGACCGAGTTGTTCAAGCCATGTACCCTCTGCGGGGGATGGGGTCCGTGGTCTAGGGGTTATGACGTCGCTCTTACAAAGCGAAGATCGCAGGTTCAATTCCTGCCGGACCCACCATCAACCCAATTAGGGCAAGCCCGCCACCACGACACATGGTCGAAGAGATCGCAGGCCTAGCTTCGCGAATTGGTAGAAGGCTAAAGAAGCGAGGTTGGTCCATTTCTGTGGCTGAGTCATGCACTGGTGGGTTGATTTGCTCGACCTTTACTGACATATCAGGAAGTTCGGCATGGTTCAAACAAGGTTGGGTGGTATACACCAATGAATCGAAAATATCGGAGGTGGATGTTTCTCCAAACGCATTCGATTTAGGCGGAGAGGGTGCGGTCTCCCACAAAGTTGCCCTGCAAATGGCACACGGAGCCAGGCACCATGCAGGGACCGAAGTGAGCCTATCGATAACAGGGATTGCTGGGCCTACCGGCGGAACTGAGACTAAGGAGGTTGGTTTGGTCTACGTCGCCGTGACGACCCACGACGGAAGATACATTGTGAGGAGGAACGATTTTGGGTCAAATGATAGAATAGAAAACAAACGATCATTCGTTCAATTTGCACTGAGGATGGTTCTTGAGATTCTAGACCACGCAGATGACATAGAGATGAGGCGAAAGAAAGCCGAGCAAAGAAGGACCGTCGATGATGAAAACAAAACCATCGAACAAGACGATTGGGATGGTGCAGAGGCATGGGAGCCTCGCGGCATCAGTAGAGCAGAACCCTCATCAGTCGATTTTTCCGCGGAAACAGATTGGGATTGAGTTGATCGAACAAGTTCTGACCAAACTACACCCGATAGCATCATGAGCGACCTTCTGACTGTAACACACCATGACCGGGGATGATGGGGCCAGACTCAGCAGGGAGTTAATCTCCCATGGCCTCCTAGTCAAGCGATCCGCCATCCCCTTGATTGAGTCTGTTGACAATCTAGACCAACTCATTCAGGCTGCTCTTGAGAAATCAATCAGGCTCTTAGACGACTCCGCTGTCAGGAGCCTGATACAATCAGGATCTAAGCTTATTGAGCCATCAGAGACGGGCGAAATTCAAACGATGGATCTTCAAAGGGACGGAATCGGGAAATCTCCCAATGAGCAATCTGCGGGCAACTCTGGCAGAGTCCTCGCCCCGTTGGAAAGTAATGGGATACAAGTAGCCCCGAGGCCGCACGGTCTCGAGCATTACTCCATCCGGGATTTTCCCATGGATGCAACTGACATCGACCCCGAGATAGATATCCACTTTGACATCACGGGAAACTCTGTCACTGAAGGCCGCCTGACCGACATGCAGTCTTGTTTCACTGACAGGTTGGCGAAGATTAGGAAGATGATCATGGATTCCGGATCATTGCCGACACGGCCATCGCGAATATCTGATGCGTGGAGGGAGAGGAAATCAAGAAATTCGCCCGAGAAGGAAGTGTCGGTAGTTGGGCTTGTCGAGTTCAAGAGGTTTGGGAGAAATGGAGACATACAGTTTGCTTTAGAGGACGAAACTGGCTCTGTAGAATGCATATTGTACCCAAAGCCAGAATGGACAAAGACACATCCTGTTACAGATGGGTTGCTGGATGACGATGTCATAGGAGTAACTGGATACTTCACTGAGAGTGGCCGATTGAGGGCCTCGGACCTGCATCGCCCATCATTGGGAGCCCACCAAAAGGCAACTTCTGGTAGTGATGCTGCAATCTCTGTCGCCTTCTTGTCCGACATACATGTGGGCAGCAAGACATTCCTCGATGCCCAATGGAAAAAGATGGTCCAGTGGTTCAAGGAGGATCCTCTCGCCAGGACGATCAAGTATTTCGTGATGACAGGAGACGGGGTTGATGGCGTGGGCATATACCCGGGACAGGAAAAACATCTCTCAATCCGCGACCTCTACAAACAGTATGGTGAATTGGCCCGAATGATCGAGGAGCTGCCAGATTGGGTCGACACAATCATCATGCCCGGAAATCATGACGCAGTCCGTCCTGCAGAGCCCCAGCCAGCCTTGGACCCTGATGTTCAACAGGACTACTCTGACGTCACATTTTCCGGAAACCCATCGGACTTCAGTTTGCATGGTGTTAGGGTGCTTGCATACCACGGGGTGAGCATATCTGACTTTGTGTCGAGCTTACGGTCGGTAAGCTTCGAACACCCGGAAAGAGCCATGATGGCCATGTTGGAGAGGAGGCACCTTGCCCCATCATGGGGAGGCAAGACGCCTTTGTCCCCCGAGCCGGAGGATTCGATGGTGATTCAAACCATTCCGGATATTTTTGTCACCGGCCATGTCCATGGCCATCATGCCAGCCAGTACAAAGGCACACACATCATCCATAGTTCGACCTGGCAGAATCAAACCGACTACCAGCGAATGTTGGGATTCCAACCCCTTCCTTGTATACTGACGGTGGTAAATCTGGAAACTCACGCCGTCGCTTCTATTCCTTTCGTGTGACCTAGAATTCCTCGCCCTCAAAAAGGAGTGGCCAGATGTTTCTGAGATCATCAGAATCCACAATCGGGACAGAGGCTGCCTCAAATGCTTTGAGAGACCACCTTGCACTCGGGTTGAATGCTATGAAGCCCGAACCCTCAATTTTCATTGAGAGGTCAGATCCCGAGTCCCCAACTGATATGATTTCTCCAGGACTCAGATCATTTATTCTCCTAAATTTCTCGACTGCAAGTCCCTTTTCGAATGATAACACCCGGGATGGCAGAGGGCCGATCATCCAACCTTCTTCATCCCATTCAAATCCGTTGGCAATCCAATCATCGACCTTCAGCATCGAGGCTACCATCCCGACAAAAACATCTACTCCTGAGGAAACAATCGCGACCAAGGCACCTCTTTCCTGAAGCCTTGAAACAACTTCTCTAGCCCCATCCATCAACTTAACACCGGAGTAGCACCTTGCGATATCGTCCTTGTGAATCCGCTCCCTCTTTTGCATCCACTTCGACACATCGTCTGCCATGAACTCGTCATCATCGATCTCCCTTTTTACAAATCTGGAGAACATTTCTCTGTTCTCTGTTCCAAAGTTTTCGTGAATTGACTGCCAAGAAGACCCATTGCTAGCCAATACTCCGTCGCAATCAAACACCACTGCCAGTGGATCCGCCATGGTCACCTGCCACTGACCTGACTTTTCCAACTTCCGACGTGAGAATTTATTCAACTCTTGTACACGCCGCAACCATGGCAGACGAGTTGGCAGTCAGGATATCCATGATTTTCTTTGGGCAGCTCAAGGATGTCATGGGGGCCGAATCAATCGAAGTGACCCTCCCTTTGGGCTCAACCGTAGGGGACCTAATTTCAAGATTTGAGATACCCATGGAGGGCAATTCTGGAATCAGGATAGCCGCTGACGGCAACATCGGGGCCCCGTTGGACCTTGTGTTGAAAGATGGATCTGAGATCGCCTTCTTGCCCCCCTCCTCCGGGGGATGAGGCATTAGAGTTGCGAAGGGTTTGAGACGTAGTACCCCCTCTAGTAGCACATGGCAGGCACACTTGGGGTGACAGAACTTGCAATTCTCGCATTCATAGGAATCCTTTTCTTCGGATCACAGAGAATCCCTGCCTTGTTCAGGAGCATGGGTCGGGCCAAAGGGGAGTTCCAGCAGGGCCTCAGGGAGGGCTTGGCAGGTGCCTCAGAAACAGAGAAGGACCTAGATAGGGGCGGAAGGACAGAGTCGCATTCCGAAGAATAGTCAGGACCTGACTAAGCGAACCCTCGAACCGCAATCGCTGCAAATCTTTCCATCTTCCAATTCCGAATCTTGCCACTCCCTCCTGCAACCCAAGCACCTCAACTTCCACCTCCACTTGGTTCGGATACCACTCCCAGAAACACTTCTCCAGGCCATGTTGTTGGCTTCAGCCACGTTCTGGACTCGGTGATCATCTGTTGCAATCTCGCGATTGTGCTCAAATCCTAATGCGAGGACCTCGAGGTCCACTGGTGAGAGGCCGCCCAAATCACCCGTTTCAGCCGCGATGACTGCTATTCGTTGGAGGCTTTCCTCGCTGGGCATCGCAATTACCACATCTAGTTGCTCAAGGAGAAGGTAAACTTCTGGTGCGTGCCTTTCAATTTCTGCGACTTGGGAAGCTGAGACCATGGCTCCTCTAATACGGTCATGCGGCCAGTGCATGAATCCACCAGTGTCGATGATCATCCGATCCCCATCGGCCCGTGCACCCAATTGCGTTTCATTACATTGGATGTAATCAGCAGGCAATGTTGATTCAATCGGGCCTTCCCGCCAAAGCATGGCGGGCCTAGTTCCGGAGACATGGGTCGCTTGGACTGTCGCTGCAGCCGAATCCTTCGGGCTGATGGGGCTGTTCTTAGTATCAGCAACCGAGGCTGCTGTACAACCAGTCCCCCCAGACCTCGTTTCTTGGCCGATGGCATTGGGGGCAGGCAGTATCTCCGAACTTTTGACCATCGTTCTCGTAGCGACTATTGGCTCAGTACTCGGATCACTGGTGGGCTATTGGATGGGATCAGTGGCCGGTGACTACGTCCTCTCCCGGTTTGCTAGTGAGTCTTCTATCGCCCGATTGGAGCAGATTATGCACAGACATGGATCATTTGGAGTATTCTTCGCGGCATTGGGACCGGTGCCATACAAGGCCCTTGCATGGACCGCAGGGGCCGGTTCTATGCCACTTATTCCGTTTATGATCTCGGGAGGCATTGGCAGGCTCATGAGGTTCTCCATTCCGGCCGTCGCCATCTGGTACTACGGGGACGCAGCATTGGAATGGTTCACACCGGCTAGATTCCTACTGATATCAGTGCTGGGTTTGATCTTGATGGTCCCAGTCTTTAGGTGGATGCAAAATCAAGAGCATCCAAAGGAAGAAGGAATGCGAACCCGTTAAACCGGAAACAGTGGACCGAGGTTCACCGCTCGTGTGGTGTAGTTCGGTCCATCATGCCGCCCTTTCGAGGCGGCGACCCGGGTTCAAATCCCGGCACGAGCACCAACTCGTGTTCAATTCCACCAAGTGTCTTGCTCCTGGTCCGAGTTCGATATCGCGGTTCTGATGATCCCCAATGGGCCACAAAGAGCCATTATCAAAGCGCCAATCACGAGGAAGAGGGCCAGAAAGCCAAGAATCTCAAGAACATCCAAAAATATGCCTATCAGCATAATTACACATCGATCTCAACTTATACATCACTTTGTGCCCGTTATTGACTTGAATTTGGGGCAAATATGAAATTGCGAACACGTATCATCAAACATGGGTACAGCCAACGCGACACGACACAAACTGACGATCCTCTTCGCCATTATGTTGACAAGTTGGTCCATAAGTCCGATTTTCACCGTCGAAATGGAGGACATGATCGAGAGGGCCGAGACCACGCAGATCTCACTATCATCAGAGTCCTCATACCTGCTAGATCTAGGATACATGCACGAGACGGTGAACGCCATGGCATACGCCCCAAACGGCGATTTGGTGATTGGAGGGACCCTGTGCGGAGTATACTACCTCCCAGAGGATCCTGAAACCTGTCAGCTGACCGTCGATGGAGTCGATGTCACGAGTGACGACTTCGCACCTGCTTATCTGTTGACCTTGGACTCTACTGGCAGCGCCAAGGACGTCCAGATCATATCCTCGAGCGGAGGAGACCGGATTGACTCAATTTCCTTTGCCAACAATGGAGACATGCTCGTTGGTGGCAGTGCATGTTGGCTTCAACCAACGGACTGCACGCTGACAGGTTTTGGAATTTCACTCCCCGTGGTAGATGACGGGAGCGACGCCTGGTTCGCAAGGATTGGACCTGGTGGCGAGGCTCTATGGTCCATGATCATTGGATCAAAGGGATTCGACACCATCCATTCTATCTCAGAGGCACCGGATGGATCGATCTATGTCGCGGGCACCTTCTGCCAGAACTACAACCTCCTTTGCAGCATTTCCATCGGCGATAACACTCACCAATCGAATGGAGTGTCTGACGTGATGATCATCAAACTCTCAGCCCAAGGGGATGTATTGTGGTCTAAGTCCTTCGGGAGTGGAGCAGCCGACAACAACATGTGGAACTCATGGTACTCATTGAACCAGAAAGGGATCGTTGCCACATCAGATGGAGGTTTGTTGATGTCTGGATATGGATGTGAGGGATGGGACGCCAACTGTATGATGACAATAGCCCCTGGGTATTCAGTGGCCAACCACAACCCGTTCATCGTAAAGTACGACGAGAACGGCACCGTTGAAAGCCTGAGCGTCATGAATGGCGCCGCTGCCGATTACGTACAGGTCATGGTAGAGGTGGATGCCCACAGCGTCCTCTTGGCAGGAAACCACTATTCCTCGACATTCAGCGCCGGGAGTTTCTCGGTGTACAACTCCGGCGGTTCTGATGCTTGGTATGCGGTTTTCAATCACACGTCATGGGAGTATGAGGGCCTTTGGGACTCAAAGACTGATGGCAACGAGGTATTCCACTCAGCTGCGGTGACGCCGGAGGGGCATTTCCTACTGGGAGGCACTCAATGTTGGGGGAATGAGGGAACAGACTGCCCGGTGACGTTTGATAGTGCGGATGGCATGCAAATGACAAGAGAAAGAAACTCAGAGGAAGCGGAGGGCTTCCTGATGCTCCACAACACCGAATGGGGTAGCGTCGATTGGATGCGTGGGATAGCATACAACGGAGCTGGGGTTTCACCTCTGGGCGACTTAGCGATTAGCCCTGCAGGCAACATAGCCGCAAACTTCCCGGTTTGCGTGACTGGTAACAATACTGGCTGTTCAGCAGCGGTAGGTACTGACCAGTACATCGGTGTCGAGAATGCCACTCTTATCTACCAAATCACATTCGACTCAGACGGTGACGGCGTTTACGACGCGTTTGATCAGTGTCTTGAGAGTCCAGAGGCCGGATGGGCCAGTGACTCGATCACTGACATGGACGGGGATGGTTGCAGAGATTCTGACCAAGATGCCGACGATGATGGGGACGGCACTCATGATGACTTGGACGAATTCCCAACAGACCCACTCGAATGGATGGATACCGACGACGATGGCATCGGGGATAACAGGGACGACGATGACGATTCAGATGGGTGGTCTGACCTGTTGGAGGGAGAATGCGGGGGCACAGACCCCTTGGACCCTCTTTCAATGCCAGTTGACACAGACCAAGATGGAGAATGCAACGAAATTGACAACGATGACGATGCGGACGACGTCGAGGATGCTCTGGATGCATTCCCCTTGGAGATTTGTGCCAGCTTGGATAGGGACATGGATGGAATGCCCGACGAGTTCACGATACCAAATTGCCCGACATCGCTCGTGGTCGACCACGATGATGATGGTGATGGGGTCCCTGACGTCGATGACGTGGAACCCCTTGATGACAAGGTGGGCGGCGACTCCGACGGAGATGGCAAACCAGACTGGGTGCTGATCGGAGCGAATTCCGCCTATGTGGAGGACATGGATGATGACAACGACGGAATTCTGGATTCCGATGACGCCTTCCCCTTGATCTCAACCGAATCCACGGACACAGATGGCGATGGAATCGGAGACAACTCAGACTTGGACGATGATGGGGATGGATGGCTCGACACGGATGAGATTGCCTGTGGTTCCGACTCCCTCGTGGCAACCAACGTCCCATCGGACGGAGATTCTGATGGCGTATGCGACGACATGGAGCCCTCCTCCTTGGATCTGGGGGGCTTTGCCGGTGTAGCCGGTATAATGGTCCTCTTGGTGGTCCTTGGCGTGGTGGTATCGATGGTAGCCAGGAGGCCAGCCATACCCTCCAGCCCACCATCGCCTCCCCCACTCCCTAGACAAGACGATGACCTTGCCTAGAGGCGGCAAATATCCCCCTCAAGCCGGACGGATTATTTGTTGAACCTGCGGCCCCGGGCCCATGAGGTGGCGACTGGCAGGTACTCTGACCACGATCCTGCTTGTATCCCACTTGGCAGGATACACTACTGCACAACCCCCGATCTGGGCTGATGCCGAGGCTATATCTGGATGGTGGGGCGACTCAGTCAATGATGTCTACATAGATACGGAGTCTGGTGAAATCTACGTGGTTGGAGCCTACAGGTTTGACCTGCATGCTGGGGAATTATCGCTCGAGGCGAATCAACATGAAACCGGCAACACGACGGACATCTTCGTCGGAAAATGGTCAGATGGCGATTGGGCTTGGCTTTCGACTGCAGGTGGCCCGGATGACGACTGGGGGGCGGCGATAACCATTGCCACAGACGGCTCCGTGTATGTCGCGGGTGGCTTCAAGTCGAACACCTCCGTCTTTGGGAACTTTGAGTTGAACAACACGGACCAGACTCCAAGGACCCTAACGACATCCCCCACCTCAGAGGCCTTCGTTGGGAAGTTGGATCCGACGACCGGTAACTGGACATGGGCATATTCCTTTCAAGGCCAATCTTCAGACTGGGCCGTAGCACTTGAGCCTGCCCCTAGTGGAGGGGTTTTTGTCGTTGGAAATTATGCCAGCGATCCGATTTATGACGGCGGATCTAGCTTAATGCCGGGTTGGGCAGATGGGGGATTGACTGACTCCTTCCTAGTGGAGTTCGATTCCACGGGGGCAATTGCCTCCCACGCAAGTTTGTTCGATGCGGATTCTAGTTTGGAGGTGCACAGCATGGCGTTGACCTCCAATGGCAAGGTCATGGTGGCTGGGTACTTTCTGGGGCAGGCAGCTTATGGGGTTCCGAACAAGACCGTCAATGATTCACCAGGCTATTCCGAAGGAATGATCGCATCTTGGGACCCGTCATCCAACACATGGGAATGGATCGCCTCAATCGGGGGTCAGAATAGCGAGGAGATCTACTCAATCGACGCCGATGAAACAGGTGGTGCCTATGTGTTGTCCAGAACCTCCTCACGCGTCACCTACTCAATCGACCCAGACAACTCGTCCAGGATCAGCAATACAAACACAGGCCTCACTGGTACAACTGATGTGATGGTCTCCAAGATTTCAAACGAGGGCAAATGGCAATGGACAGAGTCTGTTTCAGGGGCGGGGAACGATGACGCACATGCGATCGCCTCTATGTCTGGTGGTGCCATTGTCTTGGGCGGGACGGCCTCGTTGCAACTGGCATTCGACACACACTCAATCTTGAAGTCAGATGACCCACTAAACATGGATCTCTGGATGGCAGGAATCTCAGATAACGGAATATGGGAGTGGGCCCTTGGACTTGGAATGGCAAAGTGGCCGGAAGCAACGTCATTGCACCATTCAAATGGCAAGACTGCAATGGGAGGGTCATTCTCAACGACCCATGCTGAATTCGGAAACTTAACCATCCAGAATTGGGACAACGAGAGTACTTACCAATGGCCAGATGGGTTCCTTGCAACACTCGATCACTCACATCGTTCCGGTTGCACGGATGAAAATGCCCCTAACTTCGATGCCTCTGCGACCATAGATGATGGAACCTGCCAAGCGGATGGGGGGAACTCCTCCACAGACGGAACCTCGGATGGTAGCGGGCAGGGCGATGACGAAGACAGTGGGGGTGGAAGCATCCTAGGCATGATATCTGCACTTCTGATTGTCGGCCTGATAGGGATCATCATTTTTGCTTCGAGAAACAGCGAGGAGTCATCCGACGAATGACCAGTAAGCCTGCCTGATGTCCTGATTCGCATCCATGCACGCAACGACGTCGGCTGGCCGGGGGGGCATCTCAGAGGTCCCGTCAAGGTGGTCTATGAGGGGTTGGACATTGGACATGTTGACAACGCCCCATCCAACCTGGGTGCAAGGGGCCACAGGGGATATGGGGAGTGTTCCCGCAGTCGGGTCCCAACTGGAAAAACTTGGATACCATGCCGAGAGGTTCAGAGCTTCCCTGAGATCAGAATTTTCGATGGGCTCAATTCCATTGTCTGGCAGTACAAGCAAGCCATTCCTGTCGCCCGAGGCCCCGGATCTGTTGTCCCCTGCCTTGCTCCTTAGGTCCTCCAGGACCTCGCTGAGGATTCCCGCAGTCCGTGGGGTGGCGAAGGATGTGCCAGAGGTTACATGGTACCCGTCGATGTCGTCGTGATTAGGTAGCAGTTGGGTCCAATCGGCGGCGATATCGGGGTAGGACCCGCTCATCGTCTCCTTTTGGTCGTCATCCTCTTCGGCATAACCCGAGATTCCAATTGACCAAGGTGGCCCTGCCGTAGAGTCTTGGATCGCGGGGGAGGGAGTGTTGTCAGACGCCCCTGTGTGGATTTTCCCGTTCTGGACCACGGCGACCTTCGTTGCATCCTCGATCCCAGGCACGGGAATCGAGCCAATTGGCCCGAATGACGTGGAGATTATGTCCACAAGCGGTTGATTGGCGGCTGCCAAAACCGCTGCGTCACTGAAACCCTCGACAAAAAATATCACAGCATCCGGATTCGCGTCCAATACCGAGCCGGTGACCGCGGTCCCGTGACCATCAGAAGGGTCATCGAGGATCGGGATGTCCGTCTCGTCATCAGGCGTGGTGCCGATGATTCTGGTTCCAACAAAATAGACTATGTCTTCGGAGGAGATTACGTCCCAGCAGAGCTCACGATCAGCCTCATACCTCTCTGACCATGTTCCTGTATCTGTCAGATTGCACCACATGGTCACACCTAGGCCCTCGAGGAGCCAACCTGGGTAGGTGCCGTTCATTGCGAAGTGGTTGTGATACACATTGATGCCCGTGTCGATTGGTGCGACGACGCTATAACCTCCGAATTCGTCGGACTCGTCCATATCCTCGTCGACCTTTTCCTCGTTTCCAAAACATCCAGACAGGGAAACTGAAACCATGAAGAAGGCCATCAACAGTGTTCGTCCGAACGCCCTCATGGTATTCCCCAATCAACGCCGTCATGTATTTCTTTCGCGAAATTGCCAACGCGGGATTCAATAGGAAGACGGCCCGGCATCGGAACATGGAGGACCTCAAAATCATCGTCACGAGCGGTGGAAGGAACTTGGATTTGGGCAAGCGCGTGAAGTCACTTGTCGAGGGCATGGGAAAAACATCCTCAATCATCGAGTTGGACAATTATGAGATGCCAATCTACACCAGGGCCAACAAAAACGCAAAGTTGGAACATCTGAGGCGGCTTATCCAAGACCTAGAGGGGGCTGCACCATGGATAGTCCTGCTCCCAGAATACAACGGCGGGCTCCCCCCAGTGTGGATCAATGCCCTGACCTGGATTTCAGTGGACTACGAAGACTTCAGGTCCTTGTTCAATCGAAGAAAGGTCGCCATAGGGACGGCCAGTGGCGGCCATGGGTGGAAGGCCCTGGCCGCGATGAGGGAACAGTTCGCTCACTTGGGGTCAGATGTAGTCGGCAGGTACCTAAGAGACGCCAAGAGCTCCCCCGCGACTGAAGAGTCCATCATGGATGCGCTCTCGCGCCTGGGTCTGTGAGGACAAAAAGCACATAACGCGTCTTAATATCCCAAAACCGACAGGGATGCTCGTGAATATGTACGACGTTCAGGAGATCCGATCTGATTTCCCGATCCTAAACAGGGTCCTACCAAACGGCAAGCCCTTGGTGTACTTCGACAATGCTGCGACAAGCCAGAAGCCAGATACGGTAATAGATGCAATGACTCGATACTACAAGACATACAACTCCAATGCTCACAGGGGCGCCCACACATTAGCTGACGAGGCGACTACTGCACTGGAGACTGCACGGGAATCAATTGCCTCCTTCTTCGGTGCCGACCCCTCGAACCTGATTTACACTAGTGGAACCACCGAAGCAATCAACCTAGTTGCCTATGCTTGGGCACGAAGGAACCTCTCAGAGGGGGATGCGGTCGTGCTCACGGAGATGGAGCACCACGCGGACATCGTTCCATGGCAGGAGCTATCCAAGGAGATTGGCATAGAGCTGAGATATGTGCCTCTGGATCTGGGGCGCATGTGCCTTGACATGGAGGCATACAAGCATGCGCTGCCGGGGGCTAAATTGGTGTGCGTAGTCCACACAAGCAACGTATTGGGCACAAGGAACCCCATAGAGGACATCATCGCACTGGCAAAGGAATCAGGTGCGAGAACACTCATCGACGCCGCACAAGGTGCATCTCATGAGAGAATCAACTTCAAGGAGTTGGGAGCAGATTTCCTCACACTGTCCGCACACAAGATGGCTGGCCCCACAGGGATTGGAGGCCTGCTCGCAACGAACGAGGCCCTCTCGCAATGCGGGCCTTTCCTGACAGGTGGCCAGATGATCAGGTCAGTTTCCACCGATGGCTCAGTCTATCGAGACGGGGCCGCCCTCCTTGAGACTGGAACCCCCAGAATCGCGGAGGCAATCGGATGGGGGGCAGCGATTGACTGGCTCTCGAAAATCGATTTCACTCAGATGCACGACCATATCAAGTCCCTGGCAATCATGGCATACGAGGGCATGGTCCAGATAGATGGCATAACCATCTACTCAGATCCGAGACGACCCGGGAGCAGTGGGACAATATCCTTCCTCCATGAGAGGATCGATTCAGACGACTTGGCGATGTTGTTGGACGAGGGGGGATTCGCTCTGAGGACCGGCCAGCATTGCGCACAGCCCCTGATGGACGCGCTCGGCGTGGCTTCGACGAATCGGATATCACTCTGGCTGTACAACACAGAGGAGGAAATACGCTCTTTCCTTGACCATTTGAAGATGGTTTGTGACAGGTTCGGCGCCTGATCTGGAACCATTCAAAAACACCGGCCACGAACAGGCATCATGGGAGAGAGGCTGTGGCCTGAGGCACTTGATCCGGTGGTCGCGGAATTTCAGGACTGCTTTGACTCAATGGAACGGTACGAACTGCTGTTTGAATATGCTTCCAACGCAACCAACGCACTTCCACAAGATAGATGGAACGACGCCAACATGATTCAGGGTTGCCAATCCAGAGCACACGTGGAATGCACATTGGATTCAAGTGGCCTTTTCAGGATGAGAGGCGGTGCGGATGCTCAGATTGTCCAGGGGTTGATGGAGATCACGAGGATAGCAGTTGATGGAAGCAGTTGCGAACAGGTCTCCTTGCTGACCCCTGAATTCGCCGAGGCAATGGGCTTCAATTCAGCCCTGACCCCAAGTAGGTCCAATGGCTTCAAGAACATGCTCGACCGAGTGGTTAACGAGGCGTCAAGGATGATGGGGAGTGAAAATGAGCAATAATGAGGGAGTGATGGACGCGTTGTCCGAGGTGATTGACCCAGAGATGGGAATATCTGTGACGGATTTAGGGCTGATATACGGCGTGGAGAATCAGGAGGGCCATCTTGAGGTGACCATGACTCTCACCAGTCCGGGCTGCCCAGTCGCACCAGAGATAATGGCAGCGGTTCACCGTGCGGCATTATCTGTGGACGAGGTAGAATCCGTGCACGTGAATTTGACATTCTCTCCCCTATGGGACCCCAGAGTACATGCGACGGAGGATGCCCAGATGGAATTAGGAGTGTTCTGAGGGTCAGACCTCATCGCCTGCGGCCCTAATCGTGTTTCTCATCAGCATGGCTATGGTCATAGGGCCCACACCTCCAGGGACTGGAGTCATCCAAGAGGCTCGATCGGAGGCCCCCTTCTCAACATCTCCGACCAGCTTGCTGCCCCCTTCTGTTTCTATCCTGTTTATGCCCACATCAATGACGATCGCACCACTCTTCACCCAGTCGGATTTGATCATACCTGGCCTCCCGACCGCTGCGACTATTATGTCAGAGTCCAGACAAAGCCCCTGAAGGTCCGAGCTCCGGGAATGGGAAATGGTTACCGTGGCATCAACTCCCTTTTGAGCAAGCAACAACGCCGTAGGCATCCCGACAATCCTAGACCTGCCGACAACAAGGGCCTTCTTGCCAGCGAGCCTCTCTCCCGTGGACTCTAGCATGTGAATAACAGCAGAGGGCGTGCAGGGCAGCAATCCGTCTACCTTCCCTGTGACGATCCGACCGAGATTCACCGGGTGAAAACCGTCTACATCCTTCTTTGGATCGATCATTTCTGTTATTGAGATCTCGTCGAATCCGGCAGGTAGTGGACTTTGGACGAGAATTCCATCGACCCCGACATCCTTGTTTAGGTTGTCAACCAGGTCGATCAGGTCGGAGGGGTTGCTGGTCGAAGGTAGGTCATACCGAGTGCTCTTGATCCCAATTCTCTCGCACGCCCTCTGTTTATTCCTTACGTAAACGTGGCTTGCAGCATCATCGCCAACGATTACGACAACTAGATGTGGGGCTCTGCCCCTCTTTTCCATGGCTTTGGCCTCATCAGTCAAACCCTTCTCGATAATCGCGCCCATCGCCTTGCCGTCGATAACTTGAGCGGTCACGTGACGTCGTACGGGCTTCGATGCTTGACTGTTGTCACTGAGCCCCAGGAGGGAATCGAACCCCCGACCGCTGGATTACAAATCCAGTGCTCTACCAGCTGAGCTACTGAGGCGTACCCTTCGCTCTGGTCTCCAGTCCTTGAAGGCTCCTGATGAATTCGTTAGGAGATCTTGTAGCGAGGGGCCCTCACGCTCGGACATGGCCAACGACTCGATCGGTTGGAACCTCCTAATTGCGGGTTGGAGTTGCACACTCCTAGGGACCGGATTAGTTTTCACACTCCCTGATCCAATGGGGTTGTTGGTTGGCAGCCCACTGTTGATCGCTGGGTTTCCCCTACTCTTGATGGCACTATCGAGGGGGAGATCCCAAACGGAACGCAATTCGGATCCAAATTGGGCACCTAGCCCTGAAACTCTCCCTGAGGCAGGGAGGGTGATGTTCAGGGTTGACACCACCTTGGACGATCCCATTAGAACATCGATTCTCTGTGGGGCCTGTGGGAACCTTGAGTGGGTTGATGGCGGCAAGCCAAGGGCATTCAGGTGCCCAGCATGCGCCATGGATTTGTGGAAACAAGAGGAAGAGTAGGTCACAACCAGCAATCGTCAAGAGAGAATACGCCCTCAGGCTGGCTATGATAGCGCTAGATAACCGTGAGAAGCGCATCATGGCGATACTCAGGGACTCAACCATCCCCTTGGGGGTGTCTTCCCTTTCCGAGGAGACAGGCTGGACTGATCAGGCTCATGTCGTCGGAGCGGCTATGGGACTCACCGAGCGAGGGCTTGCAAGCCTCTCGGAGGAAGAGTCGGTATTGGTCAAGTTGGGTGTCGAGGGGCATAAGGCCGCTCGCGATGGTCTGCTTGAAATGAGGATGTTGGAGTGGCTACAATCGAGAGATCCCCAAAATCGTTCCATGGCGGCCATATCAGAGGATTTCGATAAGACTGAGGCTGGCGCGGGTGTGGGCATCCTTCGATCAATGGGTGTCAGGATAGTTGGAGGTAGGCTGGAGGCCCCTGACATGCAAGGAGCCTTGAGCGAGGCGGAACGTAGGACGGCCTTCATCATGGCCCTCTCGGATTCACCGATCCCCGCCAACGAGTTGGACGAGCGCTTGACCAGTCATTTCGCCAAGAGGAGGGGCCTCATCGAATTGGAGCGGTCCGTGTCCAGATCTTGGAGTGCGACGGAAAAGGGCCTGTCTTTGGGGGCGGAAGAGTTGATCGAAATAGATCAGATCAACGAAATAACTCCAGATCTACTCCAAGGGGACGCCTGGAGGACCAAGGAGTTCAAGCCTTTCGACATCCACGCACCAGCACCGATTCCATTGGGTGGGAGGCCACATCCCCTCCAGTCACTCATAGATAGGATCCGGGCAGTGTTTCTGGAGATGGGCTTCTCGGAGATATCCGGGAACTTTGTCCAATCTGCTGGCTGGAACATGGACGCCCTCTTCATACCACAGGATCACCCCGCTCGTACGATGCAGGATACATTTTATCTCGAAGATCCAGCAAAAATGGAAATCGAGTCAAGTCGATTGGAACAATGGGAAGGGACCCACGAACGAGGGATGGGAACGACCTCATCAGGGTGGGGCGGCAACTTTGACAAGGATGAGTCTAGAAGGGGGCTACTACGCACCCACACGACTGTGAACACCGTTAGACACATTGCCGAAAATCCATCTTCTCCAAGCAGGGTCTTCGGAGTAGGCAGAGTCTTCAGACAAGAGACGATAGACCGGACCCACCTTCCAGAATTCCACCAGATCGAGGGGATCATACATGAAGAATCGGCGAGTTTACCAATGTTGATCACGACATTGAGAACCTTCTATTCGAAGATGGGGTACTCCGACGTCAGAGTCAGACCAGCATATTTTCCGTATACTGAGCCGAGCATCGAGGTTGAGATCCTCTGGAGGGGGAAGTGGTTGGAGCTTGGGGGAGCCGGAATATTCAGGCCGGAGGTGACCCAACCCCTGGGTACTGACTGGCCAGTCTGCGCATGGGGGATGGGCTTGGAGCGTCTGGCAATGCTCATCCTTGGGTTGGAAGACATACGCGAGTTGTATCAGCCCGACCTGATGGTCCTATCCAAGATGCCCATCCTCTGAAGAGATTCGATGGCCGGATCAACAACCAGAGGAGACCGATCAACCCGATGATCGGGGGCTTCAACGGGCCCAGTAGTCCGATTGTCGATAGACTCTCTTGGCCTTGGGGAGGCCCGGGATCGCAACCCTCGGGAGGAGGGCCCACGCCGGGCCCCCATGTCTCTCCGTAGCCATCGCATGGGTCAGAGTCGCCTTCCGGAACAAGTCCGTGGTAGCAAATCAAAAAGTATGGGAACCCCATTTCTCCATCCCCGTTCTTCATTGTTGAGTGATAGTGGTAAATGCCCCCCGGGAAGTCCGGGGTAGGGCCGAAATGCCCGTTGCATACATCCAGGTCGCCCAACCCCTCCACATATTCGTAATCGTCAATTCCGTTGTATCCTGTCTGACCCTCCTTTAGCCTGTAGGACGATTTCATTTCCGCTACCACGCCCGATGAGTCCAATCCATAGGCGCCATAGATCGGATAGCCGTCGAGAGCCACTCCGATCACAGGGGAAGGCTCCCCTGATTGGTCTGGTGGGAAGGAGTAGTTTCTCCACCCCTCGTTTTGGGCCTCATCGTGCCAATGGACGCAATTCGCATCGGCGTGGTAGTGGTACGTACCACCGGGACCCGAGTGGCCGTGACACAACCCGAGCCAGATCTCCTGCCTGTCCTCTTCGTAGGCCCCGTGTTGACTTGCGACAGCATCCCCTCCGGGGCCATCCTCGGGCCCAAAGATGGGGACCCCGTTAATCGCGAATGCTATGTTGCCTCTGTCAGCAGCACACTGGTAGGACCCAGCAGCCTCTGGGCAATTGGCAGGATCATGTCCCCCCTGCGTGTCATTCGCCGGGGCGCGAGGTATCGTGATGACGTGGCTCTGTGGGGAGGCGCAGCAACCCGGTCCAGATTCGAAGTCGTGGTTCGGGAGGCCATTCATGGTGATCGTAATGTTCCCGTCCTCCGAGCTAAGACCCACAGAGCACACATGGGCATCGTGTCCTGTAGTGTTGTAGTCATCGACTTCTAGACCAGAGTTATTTTGGCATAGGAACTTGTCCAACCAGAACTCCAGCATGTCTGATGAGTTGTATTTTGATGACGCGTTGTCGCATCCGTCAGGAATTCCATCGCCATCTGCATCGGCAGAGTCGTCATGCCCCTCACAGAGGTCCTGGTCATCATTGGTCCCATCCCCGTCGTTGTCCGACGTGTATTCGCAACTTCCATCATCGGTCTGGGATGAGGAGTCATAGTTGGAGGCCGCTGGGTCGGTGCACCCCGCATTGTCGCTTTCGAGCCAGGTGGCGAGGAATTCTGTTTGTGTTGTATCGGACCCGCAGTTTGCGATGACACGGATGGTCACAGCCCCAACCTCCCCATCAATCTCATGAATGAACCTCCCATCATCAAACAGCTCGATCGGCAATGACCCCCCGCTCCCCCCTAGTTCCTCCCACCTAGCGGTGCAAGTGGATATATCTTCGAAGAAAATCGTCCCGCCGAAGACCAGTTTTTCTCCCTCCTCGGCTGGAATGGGATCGCCAATGACCAGCACTGGGCTCGCAGCTGAAACTGTGAACGTCCCGGCCCAATCATCCGACAGCCCCTCATCGTCGATGACTGACGCTTCAATCAGGACCACGCCCCTTTTGTCAGGCGGGATTTCAATCCATACCTCACCATTTTGAGTCAAAGTGTAGTCCTCGGTTCTGGCCCCGTCGATCAGAATCTCCAATGCGACGCTCTCGAGATTCTCGTCAGAGACGAGGAGCATCACACGTGACTCCTGGCCGGCTTGAAACGTCTTGCCCGAGTCCCCCGCTATCGAGGGCTTGATGTTTGGAGGCTCCTCTGTGGTGCTGTCCAGATCAAACATGAGCATGCCAGCGAGCACGCTGAGGAACATTATTCCTGCAAGTGTCAGGCTCTGTGTCCTCTGTCCCATGTCGTAGGACCTGATCAAGGACATTTTATCTCATCGATGCTATGGACTTCGATATCGTAGATGATCACTCTTCAACGAGCTTCTCGATGTCCATCAGGAAGAGGCCTGGATCCCAGGTCACGCCACCCCATGCTACCCGCTTGTCACCGTCCTTGTCAATGATGAATGTGGCAGTCGTGTGCCCGACCTGGTATTCGCCAAGGGACTCCTCATGGGGGTCAGTCCCATTCGCATCATCTTCGCCACCTTCCGATACGCAGCTCAACCAATCGCCACTGGGCCGCTTCCATCCCTCGTCGCACATGCAGTGCGCCCCGCTCCCCTTCCCCATGACCCAGCCATGTCCGTTGCAATCCACTCCGGGGGGAAGCAGACTGAGGTTCGCATCATTGGGCACGAATGCCAAGTGAGTGTCAGGGGTCAACGGAATGTTATCCAATGAGGAGTTCGTGCCTATCCATGCCCAGGAGATTGAGTCCCAGACCGCCGTGGACCAGCTGAGGCTCTCGTTCTCAGTCCATTCAATGATCGTCCCATTTTCATAGTCAAAAGTAAGATTCTCTCTCTCGAACGCCACTTCCGCCATTCCTCTTGCATTGGGCTGGAACTCGACTTCACCCCATGGCGTGTCGAAAGATGTCGTTGAGCCATCAGCCCCCATCACAACGATTCTGTTCGAGGTGTCATCTGGTGGCGTGCTGGCGTTTATGTGGTCATTGTCGACAACGACGTTCCAGTCCGACCACACGCCAACAAGCTCGTCTATGTCGTTTGATGTCAGGTGGGGCCAATCGTACCCAGTTGCCTCTGTCCAGCGGGATAGCCGATCAACGGTATCCTTGGCCGGATCGATTGTCACCGACAGGAATGCTACCTCACTAGCCATGTCCTCGGGCAAGTTCATCTTTGCCCATTGGAGGTTCGAGGAGATTATCAGACACACGTCAGGGCAGGATGTGTAGATGAACGCCAGGATCACGACCTTCCCATCGTAGTCTGATAGGGAGACGTTCTGGCCATTTTGATCCAACAGAGTAAAGTCTGGCGCCTCGGACGGATTTCGGTATTCGATACCATTGAAGCCCCCGTCACCGACTGTTTCGAGGCATCCAGCCAAGGGGGCTGAAAGGAGGATCGCTGCGAGGATCAACGTCCTTGCCGTCAAGGGTTTTCCTCCATGAGTTGCCTGATGTCATCCAAGACCATGTCCGCATTCCAGACGAAATCTCCCCAGTACACCCGTTGGTAGCCTTGCCTGTCCACAATTATGGTGCCAGTGGTGTGATCGATGTAGTAGAGGGGGTGGTGCATGGTTTGGACCTCATCCTCTGGTTGCTGGGTCTCAACGCCACACCCATCGGCGTCAGTCTGCTCGCCCTCGGGGGTGTCCGGGCACAGGTCGAAGCCATCGACAGTCCCATCTCCATCCGAGTCATTTGCATACGTTTCAAGCCCCACCTCGAATGATCTCCAGACAGGTTCCATGATTTCCAGTTCAGAAGAGAGGTGGGGCCATTCAAGGCCCCTGTCGTATGCATAGTTCCACAGGACGCTGGAATTATCGTACCATGGGTCGACCGTGATTGAAAGGAGATGCACCTCCTTTCCGAGGTCTTCTCCCAACGCTTCCCCTATCCATGCCATGTTTGCACTGACTTGTGGGCAAACGTCAGGGCACCTTGTAAAGAGGAAGGCAACCACGACGACGTCGCCGAGATAGTCGTTGAACGCAACAGGGTCCCCGAATTGGTCGAAGAGAACGAAGTCTTCGGTGGGCCTCGGGGGATTTATGTCCTCACCGTAGAAGATGTCGGGTTCTCCGTCTGATCCCAGACATCCGGCTGACAGCAAGGTCGAAACCAACGCCAAGGAAATCATTCTTTTCCTAGCGATCTTCGAGAACGCAGCAAGGCGAATAAGAGTAGGCACAATGCAACTCCCGCCGCTGAGATCATTTGAACCATTCCCGCACGCGTACCCTCGTCCCCACTAGTCTGAATACTGATGATTAGGGATTGTGACGGGCTTTCGTCTGGTTGGGAGATTCTCAACTCATGCTCGCCAATGCTCCATTCACTGGCTCGAAACCATATCTTGCATCCCGAGCCTGCGGGGCCGGATATGTCGCAGAGGGACTCGCCATTCTCGGATAGAATAGTGAAATTCCCCGCATTGGATGTGTAGAGGTAGGCGTTCCCGCCGGGTGGCAACCTGATCTTGGACTTGCTGAATGAAGCCCCATCCTCCCCGATCATGGCCATGTTTTCAGCCATGGGGTCGAAGTCAGGGAGCAGGACGTACGGCCCTGAGGCTGCGGGCTCGCTGTGGTTGTCAGGCAGGAGTTCGACCGATATTTCCTTCCAAAACGAACCGTTCTGATGAACCTCGACCACATAGTCGCCTGCCACCCATGACTGGTTTGACCAGAAGGGGAACTGGCATTCGTCTTCGTTTGATGTCGTGTTCCTCGCGCTCATCGTGCAAGAGTGTTCGAATGACCCATCTCCATCTAGGTCGATCCCAGCGGTCCTCTCCCATGCTGCCGTGTTGTAGAGCACGAGGGTGTCATTTACGATCAAATCCGCCGACTCTGGCATCACGCTCTCGTTTCTGACGATTATGGCGTAGCTGTTCGCACCGTGTGCGGCGACTTGGCCTGATATGGCCAGGATCATTAGGATCGCGATGATACGAGACATTCTCAGCACTCACAAGTCATCTTCCCATAGCGGGGGGTAGTCGAACCTAGGGTCGTAGTCCTCGTCGAACTGAACAACGTAGACCCCGCTGACCATCTCTGAGATGAAGACGAATCCTCTTGGGTCGAACTGGAGCCCCCAGTCAAAAGGAATCATGCAAGACGCCCAGCAGTCTGCCATGTCGTAGCCCATGTCTGCTGAGGCGTTGTCTGACCACTCTGGTCCGGCTGGAAGGTAGTATCCAATTGTGTGCGTGGGGGCGAGACTCTCGATACCCTGGAACCCAAGTTCAGGCGCCGGTACTCCGTTCTTCCACTCGATCTCATCCCATATTTTCCCGTGGTCCGTTGCCCATATCCCTGCGTGGTAGTGGGTCCAGTAGACCATCCCATTGGCTGCAGTGTCGCCGTTGTGCGGGCTGTAGATGTATCCCCCAGGGATGTAGTGGTGGGGGTGCTCCTCCCCGTCCTTGATGCTGGTACCCGGGAGCTTCCACTTTGAGACCAGGAAGGGCTTGGCGGGATCTGTCGTGTCTATGGTCCATATGAAGCCGGTGTGGTTCGCGTTGGTTCCGTATTCCGGGGCGATGTAGGTGTAGTGTCGCCAATTGACGCCATGTGTAGAATCGTCAGGCCCTGTCCCGCACTGGCTGGGCCACTCGTCCATTGGGTCGAGTTGGCTTATGCCGCTGCATACGAGGTAGTCGTTGGGCACGGCATAGTGAATGTTGTCGTTGCCTTGCTCTGCATCCAACCATACTTCGGGCTCCATGTTCGCATGTCCCCCTCCATCGGGGCCATACCACCCTGAGTCGTCGGTAGCGCATCCAAGCCATCTCCCTGTTTCCGGTGGCCATGAGATCCCGAGTGGATCGGCGACCTGGGGTGGCTGCGAGACGTCCACCAGCCTCAGGCCAGCGCCCCAGTATGATATCGCGAGCATCTTCTGCTTGGTTATGGGGTGAATGAAGAAAACGTTGTCATGGTTGAAGATTGACCCACCGCACGTGGTTTCGGGCTCAGGTGTGTATCCACCCCATCTGAGGATCTCGCGACTGGCGTTTTGCTGCTCTTGATTGTTGAATGGGTTTAACCCCTCGAAGTCTATGAGTGCGTAGAACACCTGAGTGCCTTTGTAGAAGGTGCCGCTAGAGCCCTCCACCATCTCTGGATACGGGTCTGCACCAAAGAGGAAAAGGTGGCAGTCCTCTTGGGCCCAGACTGGGTTGGCGGGAGACCAATCGCAGTAGACGTGAAGGTCTTGGTTGTGGAATCCTGCTGGGGGGTTGTCCCACTCTGCCACCTTGATGGGGCTGGTCTTGTCACCCACGTAGATCAGGTCAAGTCGGTTCGCACCGCTGTTTGCATCGTCGTCGTTTGGTATAGGATCCAACTCCGAGTTTGTCAACTCGTGGTTGATGAGGACCCAGTTGTTGTCCTGCGTTGCCTTGATGTCGATGATTCGGGCTATTTCTGCGTAGTAGGTTGATAGCAAGCGAATCTCATTCGGCTTGCTTATGTCCAGTATCTCGAATTGGTTGTATGACGAGACGTAGGCGAAGCACCCCCCTGACCCGTCCCCGTAGATCTCGCAATCGTCGAGGAAGTTGCCCTCTATCGCGATTTCCGAGTTGTCGCCTGGGGTTGGACCCACGTTCTTGAATTGGTCAAAACAGGGGCGACCTGCAACGTTGTCCAGATCAGCAGGAGGCGTTACCTCGCCATCGCAATTGAGATTGTGGTAGTCGATCATCACGGCATTGGGGGTCTTGAGCCTGTGTGCCATGAGGTCGCTGTGGGAGTGGTTCTCGTCCTCTATCTCCTCGACAGGGTCCACCCACACCCAATCATCCATTTTCGAGCCTTCTTCCTCGCTGCCGAAGCACCCGGATGCAAAAGACGAGAGGAGGAGGAGCGTAATCGACAAGGCGGGCAGGAAGTGGTTTCGCATGAGGGGACCTCATCCCACCGGGTGGTGGCTAGGCTGTTGAAGATGATGGTCAGATGTCCCTCATCTCGTTGCGTAGGGGGCATCGATATCGAGTTGGACGATGTAGAGGCCCGAGGTGATGCAGGACAGATATGTGTACCCCTCATGGTACTCCGCTGCCCAGAGGAACGGAGTCCACCCGAAGTCGTAGAAGGCGCTCTCCAAGGGCTGTCCATCGGCACCGTGTGGCAAGTGGTAGCCCACAGTGGCGTCGAAGTACGCGTCTGTTGAGTTGCCGTCCTCCAAGCCCGCCATCATCAGGCTCTCGATGTCTACGATCCACAGCCCAGCGTGGTAGCTTGAGAGGTAGATCCTACCATCCCAAGTTCCGCCGTGGCTCGTGTCCTGGAAGTCGCCGGTCGTGGAGAAGATTTGCGTGTCTGCATTGTGCGGGCTGAATAGCAACCACTCCTCTCCTCCTGGTATGAAGTGGTCCTCCGCGAATGGGATCTCGTAGTCGTATATGAGTTCTGGAAGGAACCTGACTTGTCCGTTTACCTCCTCGTACTTGGTGGTGTCGAGGAGGTATGACATGCCGGTGCCAACAGAGGTCTCGAGCACCTCTGTCGATAGGATAGTAAGGTGCATTTCCCCCTCGGGATAGCCGAGATGGCTCGCATCCACCATTTCATCTACTGGCTCGGCGTAGTGGATGTAAGAGGCCCTTCCCCCGTTCTCGTTCCCATTGTAGCCACTGTCAGGTGAGCCGTCCCCGTCCAAGTCAGCATACTCCATCCAGAGGCCGACCTCGGGGGCTCTCCAGTTGCAACCCAACTGGGTTCCTATTGTGACGACGCATCCTCCTGCGATGAAGGCGTACTCAAGAGGGGTGTTCGTTGGATGCGGGACGTCGCTCACATCGAAGATCCTCAGTCCAGCCTCCCAATAGGCCCCATACACGTAGGTCTTGCCGAAGCGAGGGTCATTTGGATCGTCCCCAGGCCACGTCTGGACGGTCATGTCATGGATGTAAATCCAACCACCTAGAGTTGTCTCCCAGTTCACCTCGGCCTCGCCGACCTTGAGTATAACTGGCTGGTCGCTGGGTCCATCGAAGTTCAGATGTGCGATGGTTATCCCCCCGCATGCGTCTCCTTGTCCGACGTCGCACGAGTCGTAGTCGGGGTTGGCGACGAAGATATACCACTCTCCGTCGATGACATGGGTGTAGAGGTTGTGCGGGCCGCTGGGGTGGTCGGCGTCATACCAGGCACCGACCCACTGGGGGTCCTCCTTGTCAGTCACTTCGACAAGTGTGACGGTCACTTGAGTGGGGTCTTCCCATGCCCCCACATTCGGGTCTGCAGCCCCAGGATCGACCAATTGGTTCTGAAGTACGACGTACTCGCGTCCATCGTATTGGATGTACTTCACATCCAGAACCTGCGTATTGGGGTCGTAGTATTCCCCCATCCACGTCGTGTTCTCTGGGTCTGTGACGTCGACTATGTGCATCTCCGTCCATCCGGCGATGTAGGCATATATCCTTCCGTCTGGGGACTCAGCCACCTGAACCTCGGCATTTCCAGGCTCAGTCAGCGGATTATAGCCAAGGGGCTTTATGTTGGGGGTCGAAAGTACGTGCTGACTAGCATTTCGGTGGTCGTGGCCATCGTCCTGCAACAACGGATCGATGATGCTGTTTGAGACTTCTACGTCCGAGCTTCCATCCTCTCCAAGAAGTAAGACTCCGGCCGAGCCTAGTAGGAGGAGGATTGACAACGACAGGCCTGCGATGGTTGCGGCACGCTGTCTGCTCATGGCATTCCGTGTAGGCGGGCCGTGTTGAAGCCATCGCTCCCCTACACTCAATCACGGGTGCGCAGGTCAAGAGAGCAACGAGAGGATGGAGTCGTCCAGAATCTCCCAAGAGAATCCCCCGTCATCATCGGGATTCCTCCCAAAGTGGCCCCCTGCGGCGGTCCTCCGATAGATCGGTCGCCTCAGTCCGAGCCTCTCGATTATGGATGAGGGCCTAAAGTCGAATGCACCCCTCACTCTCTGTTCGATCTCGATGTCCGAAATGCCATGTGCCCCAGTTCCCTGTGTGTCGACGTGTATGGCCGTTGGCTCTGCGACGCCAATGGCATAGGAGATCTGAATCTCGCACTTGTCAGCTAAGCCTGCTGCAACGACATGTTTCGCAGCCCATCTTGCTGCGTATGACGCGGACCTGTCGACCTTGCTGGGGTCCTTCCCGCTGAACGCCCCCCCTCCATGTCGGCCCATACCTCCGTAGGAGTCCACAATGACCTTTCGTCCCGTTATCCCTGCATCGGCATGCGGTCCGCCCAGAAGAAACCTCCCAGTACCATTGATGACGATCTTTGTGTTATCCGTTAGTAAGCGGCTCGGCATGAACTTCTTGATGATCTTCTCAATGACCTCTGACCTGATGAAAGAGTGTTCTTTCGAGACGTCGCCTCCGAATATCTCACTTGCAAGGTCGTCATGCTGGACCGCCAAGACAAGGCTGGTTATCTCTACTGGTTCCAATCCATCGTATCTGATCGAGACCTGGCTTTTCGCATCAGGCCTGACCCACGGCAGTTTCCCTGTATGCATGGCCTCTGTAGTTGCGTTGGTTAGCATGTGGGAAAGCAGGATGGGGGCGGGCATCAGCAGCCCCTCGGCCCCATCGATGAAATTTGACTCAATGGTAGCATAGCCGAACATTATCCCCTGGTCCCCTGCTCCTTGCTCGGGGTCGATCCCAGAGCCAAAGTCGACACCTTGGGCTATGTCTGCAGATTGCTTCCCAATCAAGCACGTGACTTCACAGGTTCCTTCGTTCGAGGCATCCATCCCGACCGAAAGGTCGTCGTACCCGATTTCCACAGCCACCCTCCTGGCGATCTGTTCGAATTCGATTTCAGGATCCCCCGCCAGCGATACCTCTCCTGCTAGGACGATGTTGCTGGAACGAGAGGCCCCTTTCACCAAGGCCTCCACCGCCACCCTCGCACCCGGGTCATGCATGATACACTCGTCGAGGATTGCGTCGGATATCGCATCGCACAGCTTGTCGGGATGCCCAGAAGACACAGATTCCGAGGTGAACGTGCGCGCCATGGTCCGCCCGCAGCAATGACGAACTTCAATCGCGCGGTTGATTGGCCCCTCGGACTCAGTACATATCCTAATTTACACCCTCCATTGGGAAGGAGCATGAACCAATCCCTGGTCGACCCTCCCCCATTCATGGTTGCAGACCCTGCTCTCGCTGATTTTGGGAGGAAGGAGATCTCGGTCGCAGAGCATGAGATGCCCGGGCTGATGCAGATACGAGCGAAATATGCCGAATCAAAACCCCTGGACGGCGTTAGGGTCAGCGGGTCACTCCACATGACGATCCAGACGGCGGTTCTGATCGAAACCCTGGTTGACCTTGGGGCCGAGGTTAGATGGGCAAGCTGTAACATCTTCTCGACCCAGGATCACGCTGCTGCGGCCATCGCCGAAGCCGGCGTCCCCGTGTTCGCTTGGAAGGGAATGAGCCTTGAAGACTACTGGGAGTGCACATATCTCGCACTCTCCCATGAAGGCCATGACGGCCCCCAGCTGATCGTGGATGATGGTGGCGACGCAACCCTCCTCATCCACAAGGGCTACGAATTGGAGGGAGGCAGCGACTGGGTGCATGAGCCACCTACGTCTGCGGAAGAGGCCGCGATTAAGGCCCTCCTGAAGGATATACACAATGCAGACCCAAGAAGATGGACAAAGATGGTCGAATCCATCGTCGGCGTATCAGAGGAGACGACGACCGGCGTCCTCCGACTGAATCAGAGGGTTGAGGACGGCACGCTCCTTTTCCCAGCAATCAACGTCAACGACTCCGTCACGAAATCCAAGTTCGACAACCTGTATGGTTGCAGGGAGTCCCTCGTGGATGGAATCAAGCGGGCCACTGATGTGATGATCTCCGGGAAGCATGCAGTCGTCTGTGGCTATGGAGATGTCGGCAAGGGCTCGGCGGCTGCGCTGAAGGCTCAGGGTGCTAGGGTTTCCGTGACTGAGATTGATCCCATCTGCGCCTTGCAAGCTGCTATGGAGGGGTACACAGTCACTACGTTGGAGGATACATTGGGATCCGCCGACATCTACGTGACAGCGACGGGCAACAGGGACATCATCACTCTCGAGCACCTTAGCAGTATGAAGGACCAAGCAATAGTGTGCAACATAGGCCACTTCGACAATGAGATACAGGTCGAGCGCCTCCAAGGCGAGGCAAGCATCGCGCACGTTAACATCAAGCCGCAGGTTGACAGGTACGACTTCCCTGAGGGTCACTCGATCTACCTGCTTGCTGAGGGGCGCCTCGTGAACCTGGGATGCGGGACAGGACACCCAAGTTTCGTCATGTCCACAAGCTTCTGCAATCAGGTGCTAGCGCAGATGGACCTTTGGGCCAGCCAAGGTCTCTATGGCAAGCAGGTCTACATGCTCCCTAAGGAGCTCGATGAGGAAGTGGCCATGCTCCATCTTAACCGGATCGGAGCCAAGCTGACCAGCCTGACGAAAGACCAGGCAGACTACATCGGTGTGACTAAGGATGGCCCCTTCAAGTCCGATTCATACAGGTATTGAAGCCTATCATCTTCAAACACTCGGCCTTCCCCCGACCATCGTGCGCGCGAGGGCCCTGATCATCGTCGTAGCCATTTTGCTCTGCCCAACCGCATCGGCTCACGAGGCGAAGGACTACACCGTTCTGTTGAGATCGGATGGGACTTCGCCTGCCGAAATACCAGTAGGGATACTGGTCACGACCGATCGAATCTTCTTCATGATGGTCGATGATGGGGAGAACAAGAGCCAGCAGATCCTTGTCGATGTCGACGGGGATGGCGACTTCTCCGGCACGGACGACCTGCACTCCCCTATTCTGACGAGTTCCTGCGCTCTAGACAGCGAGGGGAACAAGTCGGATCCAGAGTGTGCCGTGACCTACACGCTCGAGATGGGCCCCTCGAATGGACTGCTCCCCGGCACAGTCTCGTTCATGATCCATCACATGAATGGCTCATATGTGTCCGACAATCTGTCATTCACGGCCCACTTCTCTGAGGATAATCACATCGAGGATGGAACACTTATCCAACCAACTGAAGAAGAGGCTGATTCCAGCCCCACTGAGGCATATGCCAGGGCGGGCTTGGCCATCGGTGCCGTGTCTGTATTATTGTTCGGAATCGTATTAATCAGGCAAGGAAGAGAGTGAGCCTCTCCAGAGGGGATGCACTCAAGACCAATGCCCATCCCGGTGTACTACAGGGCGCTTAGCTCAGCTTGGAAGAGCACCTGGTTTGCAACCAGGGGGCCGGGGGTTCAAATCCCCCAGCGTCCACCACGGGATACTTGCCTGAAATTGGGTAGGAAAGGCCATGACAACACTGCCAAAGGGTTATTTTTCGATCTCACGTGCCCAAGTCATGAATATGTGGGACTCTCTGAATCTAGCGAATGATCAGCTACCAAGGCTGGAATATGTGCCATTTGACTCACTAGAGAGTGGCATGAAGGACATCTTCAATTCAATAACAGACTCTGAACGCGGGGTAGGCACACTGTCAAATGGAGCTTTGCCAGGTCCATTCAACGCGTGGATGTATACCGACCAAGCAATGGCATCGGCACTGGAAAATGTAGGCCTCGCAATCAGGGTAAACACCAGTAATGTCCCAAAGGAGATGAAAGAAATCTGTATTTGCGTTGTTGCATCTCACTACAAGAGCAATGTGGAATTCTGGGCACACAGCAGGATCGCGAGAAAGATAGGAATAGACAATCACGTCCTCGAAGACATCAAGAGGGGTAAGAGGCCTGATTTTGGGAAGAGCGGCACTGGTCCGATCCAGGACCTGTCATACAGGTTCACCAAAGAATATCTAGACTCACACAGGATTTCAGACGAAATCTACGGCGAGGCTTTGGATGCAATAGGATCCGAGAAAGGCCTGGTAGAGTTTGTTCTCGTAATGGGGCACTATGTTGGCTTGGCAGCTCAATTAAACATCCTCAGGGTACCGAATCCTGGAGAGAATCAGATTTTTGAGCAATGAGGGTGGTGGTTGCGTTCCAGAAGAAATAGGCCGCTTGAATGTCAGCGACCTAGTGGAAGGCCAAGTCATATCGTTGCCAATACCGGGTAATGCTGACGAATTAGAGATATTACTCGTAAAATCATCGGGCACCATTAATGCCTGGGTAAACTCCTGTCCACATGACGGTAGACCTCTTTGTAGGGATCCAAATTACGTATGGGACTCGAGCGGGAGGTACCTTGAGTGCATGAATCACCAAGCAACCTTCGACCCCAACACGGGGATGTGCACCGATGGTCCATGCGTCGGCGACTCCCTGCTCGGTGTAAAGATACGCCAAGAGGGGGGCCAAATAGTACTGTCCTTATAACCTTCAGAGGAGATTAGCAAAAATCGTTAATACTTCTCACAAACACTACCTTGCATGGCGAAATCGACAGTCAATGCCCCTCCCACGGCGGCCGATGTGATTCAATTCGTGGACAGGGATCTAGATCTTTTCGAAGGCATAAATGACGGTGAAGAGCACCATCTTGCTGGGGGGGAATCATTGCCCCCAGTGGAGCCGCTCACTAAGGCATGGGACGTAGCGTACATCCGATTTTCAGTCCCTGACTTGGATTTGTACGAGAGGTGGGTCACAGATTTCGGACTCAAGATCATCTACAAAGACGACCAGGTGATATATTCGAGGGGACTGCAAGGCGATGGTTTTTGCCATGTTGCTCACAAAGGACCAGCCAAATTTCTCGGATTTGCTATGATGATGAGGGATGAGAAGGACCTGCGTGTCCTGCAAGAAAACATTGAGGGATGCTCAACGGTCCACAAAATACCCGGGATAGAAGGAAAGCTCTGCGGCGGCAGCAGGGTCTCGTTCATCGATCCGGTCTGCAACCTTCTGATCGAGGCCGTCCACGGGAGGAGCATAGACGAGCTGCCTCCGACTAGGGACAGGGTTGAGTACAACTATGGGTCCAAGGAGAATTATAGAAGGCCTGCGAACAAGTTGCAGGATACTTCAGGTAATAGGGCCGCGGATGGATCTAACACAGTTCACCCCGGCCCCCCAGACGTTCTCAAGATCGGACATGTCGTGTTGTCAATCCCCGTCGGTCCACACCACAAGATGATGGCCTTCATGATGGAGACATTCGGCTTGCTCCCCTCTGACAGCGCATACTTCGAATCCCCGAAATCCACTGAGGGCCACTCCGTTAACCCGGGGATGTTTGACATGTTGCAAAAAGCCGGCCCTTCCCCCATCTATCCGGGAACTTTCGCCGAGGGGGAAGCGACTTACGCCTGCTTCTTCAGATGTGACAGGGGGGAGGTACCCACTGATCACCACACATTCTTCATCCTCTCTTTAATGGACAAGAAACAGGCCCCGGTGGGCGGTGACATCAACCCCCAACTCAGTCATGTGTCCTTCGAGGTATCAAACCTCGATGACGTTTGGAGGGGCCACATGCAGTTGAAAACCAAGGCGGAGTTCAAGGAAGAGAGGTATGAGATAGCCTGGGGGGTCGGCAGGCACGTCCTCGGGTCTCACATATACGACTACTGGCACGATCCCTATGGCCATGTACATGAGCACATGTCCGATGGCGATAGGATGACGAGGTCCTTCGGCCAGAGGATTCACAAAATGAGTGGATTGGGCCCCAATGGGCACAACCAGTGGGGGCCGACTGTGAGGGACTCAGGCATAAGGAACCTCGATGGGCCAGCAGGAGCCAGTTTCTATGAGGACTTTGACCACGACACCCAGCAGTCCCTCGTGGATCGCAGCCTCGACAACGTCTCTGAACTTATTGAGAGGATAAGGGATACGAATGGACGTTAGTGACTACGCAATTCCTGAGACCTACGGCGTGAACTTCGAGATCAAGTACGTGGAGGTTGACGGTCACCGTCACAGGGTGGCTGAGACAGGTAACCCCGAAGGCACGCCCATCGTGATAATGATGGGTGTCTTCGAAGATAGCCTGATGGACTCAAGATGGCTTGCAGCTTGCATGGCCAACCACCCAGTTGGTCCCCAATACAGGATCATAGTGGTGACAGTTCCATACTTGGAAGAGTACTCAGAGATCAGGATCGATGGGAATACGATGTCGAAATACGATGGGCTGAAGCCCCCAAACAAGATCATCAAAATGAAGGGAACCAAAGCCGTCGACCCTAGGTTCGACCTCGAGCATGGCGGCCCCCTCGCATTGAGGTCCATCCTTACTGGGGGACTCGGTATCCAACAAGCACATTTCGTGGGGCATGACAGGGGTTGCATAATTATGGATAACATGCTCTCTGAATACCCGGAAATGGCGCTGAGCTACTCCAGGGGGTCTCAAGGATGGACGAAATTCGAGGAGGAATGGGCAGATCTCGTGGATCAGGGAACGTTCCTCGGCCCCCCACACAGAATTATGGCGACGGATGCCTTCGCCCCCTTGCTCAGGAGCGCTCTCAGAGGTGGAGCCCCATTCGGGTTCATCTCCCCCTCTTTCGCGATAGAGGCCTCTTCTGCCGCTGAGGGCACCGATCTTCGAGAGAGATGGAACGCAATTCAGGGAATGGGAGACCAATCAGACAGGTTCTTCGAGCTGACCAGACAGATCTTCAGACAGACAGATTTCTTCGACGAGGGGAAAAGGAGGACTGACAGGTCGAAGGGCTTCTGTATCGTTGACACAGATTTCCCGATGATGCAATTCCAAGGCGAGGACGAAATGATTCGGGCAAAGGATATACCAGGAGCAAGAAAAATGTCAATTCTCCGCAAGCTTGCTGGATTATTCGGTGCGGGACAGGTCACCGGGTTATTCAGATTGTTCCGACTCAGATTCCCTACTTACATACATTCAGACCTCGACGAAGACTTTGGCGTCGTATCCAACCACACGGGGGATCAACCATACTGGGGGAAATGGAACTTCTTTCCGGATGAGGTCGAGGATATATTCCCGGGAGGGGAATTCCAAGAGCGGTCCAACCCAATCTGGGTCCAGAACTACAACAAGTTCGTTGAAAGGAAGGCTGATGGCAGATATGCGTCTCTGAAGGTCAAAGAAGGTGCGAGATTCCAAAGATTCACAATCATATCAGAAGCCTTGCACTGGACTCATATCGAAAGGCCGGATAATGTTGCCTGGGCCTGCATGGACTTCATCGCTGACAACTCTTGGTGGGGTAAGTGAGATCACAGGAGACGGAACATAGAGAGGTAATCGGACACCATCCTGGACTCCTCTCCTTTTCTGTAGGTTCCTAGCATGGTGTATCCGGGCGCCATGAGTACGTAGTCGACTCCTTTGAAGAGCTTGCGATGCATTTTGAGGTCCTCTTCCCTTTGACAGGAGACCAGCATGGTCTGGGAGGTCTTTTCTCCATTCTTTCCGTCACTAAGCGATACTACAAGCGGGCGGATTGTGTCTGGTATCCTGTCCGTGTGACCATCGAGTTGATTGCTTGAGTCCTTGCATAGGATCCTGTACTCCGTAGGGTGGTATGTCCTGAGTGATCGGGGCAGCCCCTCCTCAGTCTTGTAATTGTACATTGGATACCCCTTTTGACTCGATTTTCGGGGTCCGAAGCCATTAGGGATCGTTATGGTTTCAGGGACGAAGGCCGGCAGTAGGTCTAGGGGTCTTCCACGCCCGCCCTTGAATGTGTGGACTACTCTCCTCAACAGGTTGACATGAGGCTTGACATTGAAGAGAAGGCCGCCAAGGAACAAGGATTGTTTGATGATGAACTTCGAGTCCGGGTAGCATTCTACTTGGTATTGGTCCAGGAGTTCGGAGGCCGACACTCCCTTCGAGACCAGATCTATCTTATTCACGAGATTGAGGGTGTTCCTGACTCCGAGATTGAGCCCCTGTCCTATGAAGGGGGAGGTCTGGTGGGTGGCATCACCGATCGTGAACATGTTCCCCCGTCGCCATTTTTTCGAGATAAGGGAGTTGAATTTGTAGACTGTAGATCTGACTATCTTGACCTCATCGGGGTTCAGATATGGAGATACGAGCTTGCGTATTGAATCAGGCGATTGTATAACTGCGTGGTCGTCATCTTTGTTGAGCGCAAATTCGAATCTGAATGTGTTCTTGTAGGTCCCGTGGTTCTTCCCCTCGCATAGTAGGAACGTCGTGGGTCTTTTGCCCTCAGGGTCGATTATCTGGTGGCCGCCCGCATCGAAATCCATACCTGGCTGAAGCGCGGTTCTTGGAGCGTTGATGTCGACTATTAGGAAGTGTATTGACTTCCCCAAGGATTCCAAATTTGCCCCCATCTGCTTCCTGACAAAACTTCCTCCTCCATCAGCCCCTATCAGGAATCTGGAGGCCAATGTCCTGGTTTCTCCTGTGGTATTGTCCTGGACTGTTATGAAGTTCATCCCATCCTCCCAAAGAATCAGCGCCTCGTGGCCATACAGAGCATCAATCCCGCTATCGTCCTCGATCCTTGCCCTGAGGAGACTTTCCAGTTGGGGTTGATTGAACCAGTTTATGAAGCCATAATGATCTAGATCCAGAACTGCCCCGTCTATCACCGGTGGCTGCATCTTGCCGAATGGCTCATTCATGCGGTCCTTGCCGAGCACATAACCGACCTCTATGGCCGTAGTGAAATCAAAATCATCCCACGTGTCGCCTAGGAGCTTCTTGATCACCCCCATCGTGAAGCCATTCAGGGCGATTCCCCTGGGAAATGGATATGGGTTGATGTTCTTCTCGACCAGACAGACCCTCAATCCCCTTTCTGAGAGCGACAACGAAGCAATCGATCCAATGGGCCCACCGCCAACAACTATGACATCGTAATCAGTCTCGCTCATTTTTGATCCCCCATGAGATAATGTTCGTATTGTTCTCTCAATTCCCTTTTTATTGGCTTTCCGGTGGATCCAAGAGGCAATTCGTCAACAAAAATAACCGCATCGGGCTTTTGCCATTTTACTATCTTGCCATCGTAGAAATCCAATAGGTCATTCTCCCTGACCTTGCTCCCCTTGACGACCTCTGCTATCACTACGGGCCTCTCTGCCCATTTTTCATGCCTCACGCCGATGACCGCCGCGTCGTGTACATCAGGATGTAGTTTGATGATTTCCTCGAGCTCTATGGAACTGATCCATTCGCCTCCTGACTTTATCAGGTCCTTCGACCTGTCTGTTATGTCGAGGAAGCCGTCTGAGTCAATCACTCCGAGGTCCCCAGTTTCGAACCAACCTGATTCATCCACTGCATCCGAGTCATGAAACATATACCTCTGGATCACAGTAGGCCCCCTCACCTGGATTCTTCCTTCTGACCCATCCCTAGGCAACTCATTCCCATCATCATCGACAATTCTAATTTCCACAGCCCAATTGAGCCTCCCAGCGCTTTCCATCCTGGAGAAGGCCTCCTCGGGACCGTAATCTGCATGCTTCGCCAGGGGTGAGTTTGTGGTGCCCAGTGGACTTATCTCGGTCATGCCCCAAACTTGGAGAACATCAACACCGTGCTTTTCCTTGAAGTCCCTGATTACCCAAGAGGGGACTGCAGATCCCCCAGAGACGATCCTCTTCAGGCTGGTTAGTGATGCTCCATCGCTAGCAAGTTTCTCGAGCACCTCTTCCCATATCGTCGGAATGGCAAGGGCGAGAGTCGCCTCCTCCTGCACGATGAGGTCGATTATGCTCTTCCCGTCCAAGTTTGGCCCTGGGAGCACAAGCCTTGCCCCCACCATCGCGGATGCGTAGGTCATGCCCCATGCATTGACGTGGAACATTGGCACGATTGGCAGGATGGTGTCTCTCGCGCTAACGTTGAAACTATCTGGTAGGCTGACGATGTTCGCGTGGATAACGATTGACTTGTGCGAGTACAGAACTCCTTTGGGGTTTCCCGTTGTCCCGGAGGTGTAGCAGAGCACTGCTGCGTCATCCTCGTCTAGATCAGGCCATTGGTAATTGTCCGATCCCTCTCCAACGAGGTCCTCTAGAAACTTGAAGCCATTCATCTTGGCTGCGAACTCGTTTTCCTTAGGCCCGCAAATGTAAATCTGCTCAACTGTCTCCAGAAGATGCTTGTGCCCGATGAGGAAACCGATGTAGGAAGGATCGACGAAGAGAAGCCTGTCCTTGGCGTGGTTGATTATGTAGACGATCTCATCAGGGAACAATCGAGGGTTGATTGTGTGCGCGATACCGCCGCACCCCGATACGGCATAGAGCAACTCTAGATGGGACCTTGTGTTCGGCATGATAGTCCCAACCCTGTCACCATCTTCGAGCCCAAGACCTTTGAGCGAGCTTGCGATTTTCCTGCTCTTCCTCCCGATTTCTCTCCAATTGGTCCTCTCTCGAAAACCCTTGACGTCGACCGAGACCACCTCTGTGTCGCCGTGGTTTTTCTCTGCATGGGCCAGCAACTTGCTTGTGGTGAGGTTCGCACCGTACATGTTCCCCTTCAAGTCAATCCCCTCAAATCATACCACTTTGTTCTCTATCGCCCCAATCATCTCGATCTCGCACCTTACCACATCCCCGGCTTGCAGGAACACGTTCCCCTTGCGGTCCTTGTCGGCTTTACCGGAAGCACCTCTGGGGCTGAATCCGGATCCCGGTGGAGTCCCAGTCGCAACAATGTCACCGGGTCGCAGCGTCATCGCGCTTGATAGGTATTCGACTTGCTCATAGCAGTTCCAAATCATGTCGTCCGTATTGCTCGATTGACGTAGGTCACCGTTAACGAAACACTCAATTCTCAGATTATGGGGGTCTGGGACTTCGTCTGCTGTCACCAACCATGGACCAATGGGGCCGTGCGAGTCATGGGACTTGCCGATCATCAACTCAATTCTGTCTGGCATGTTGTGCATTTGCCAGTCCCTCATGCTGACGTCATTGCAAACCATGTACCCGAATATGTAATCAGACGCTTCTTCCGCCTTGATCTGATAGCACTCTTTGCCGATGACAAATGCCAATTCGACTTCGTAGTCCAACATCATTGTCGAATCGGGTTTTCTTACGTCCCCAAACGGGTCGTTGATGCTGGTGGTCTGTTTGGTGAACCACATCTGGTTGCGAGGGGGAGTGATCCCAGCATCGACTGCCTCAGCCCTGTGCTTTTGGTAGTTCATCCCGATAGCGAGGAACTTCCCTGGTCTCTGTATGGGGGCCAGCAGGGAGACCTCCGAGAGGGGGACCTTGTCTGATCCATCACTTAGAATGTCACCAATTTCTCTTTGTAGAGTGTCCCACTCAGAGATTAGATCAACCATACTTTCCGGCTTCTTGCTCAATTTATGCGACAATCCGATGACGTAATCCTCTGACTTGACGCCCAGAGACACCTCTCCATCCGCAATGTATCTGACCAGTCTCATGAATGGACGTGAAGCGCCCGGTATATTAGCAATGTTAAACCACTGATTTTCTATTGGACTGCTGCGAATTGGATCAACATTATCGTAAACCTAACCAAGCAACAGGGAAACCTCAACTTCGCCTCAGCATGATAACAAGTCATTAAACGCTCAGCCGACCAATGGGTTTCTATGGAGTCCGGACCCCTGACGAAGTGGTTCCACGAAACAACAATCGATGACACCCACAATGTCGGCGGCAAAGGAGCGTCGTTGGGTGAAATGTTCCAGAAATTGTCCAAATCTGGGGTCAAAGTCCCAAACGGTTTCACGTTGACGACTAACGCGTTTTTCAGGTTCGTAAATTCCGAAATACCCGAGCGGACTTGGGACAACGTCCGGAATCCTACCGGTATGGAGGATATCAGGACCGAGGCTATCATGGCGACTACCCTTGCCGAGGCTTTGGAAGTCTGCCTGAGGGACGTTGATCTCTCTGATGACCTCGACCTCAATGGAAGGGCCTCGCTGGCGAGGTCACTCGTTCGTGAGACTCCCGTCCCGGATGAGGTCAGGGCTGCGATAGCGCACGATTACGGGAGTCTGTGCGACATATACTATCCCGGTGTTGATGTGGCGGTGAGGTCATCAGCAACAACTGAGGATTCGAAAGACGCCTCGTTTGCCGGTCAGTACGAGTCGTTCCTCAACGTCAGCGGGGAGGTCGAGATAGTCGAGAAGTGGAGAAGATGCGTTGCCAGCATGTTCACAGAGCGGTCTGTCGGATACCACTTGGAAAACGGAATGCACCCACTGGATAGCGCTGTCGCTGTTGTCATCATGAAGATGGCCAGGTCCGACAGGGCGTGCTCGGGCGTGATGTTCACCATTGACCCGGATTCAGGGCATCGCGGGGTGATTCACATAGCATCGTCATATGGCCTCGGAGAATTGGTGGTTCAGGGGGTGGTGGTCCCTGATACGTTCACCATATGGAAGGAGGGGCTCAGAAGGGGGAAATCACCGATAGTCTACAGGACCCTAGGAACCAAGGAGCAGATGCTCGTTTATGATGAGCAACTGGCCAATGAGGTGTCAACCGTCAGAGTTCCACTGGAGATGAGGAAGAGATGGTCACTTGAGAAAGACGAGTGCGTCCGGCTCGGAGAGATGGCGATGCAGATAGAGCAATATTTCGAACAGCCAATGGACATCGAATGGGCCAAGGACGGGTTGACAGGTGAGATTTTTATTGTACAGGCTAGGCCAGAGACAATACACTCGCGGATCAAATCAAACAAGATGCTCATGTACAAAATCGATGCAAAGCTAGCCTCCAAGCTCAAGAAAGAAGGCAGGGTAGTTGCAACCGGCCAAGCGGTAGGCAAGAGGATAGGCGTGGGGAAGGTCAGGGTCTTCAGATCCTACTCCGAGGTCCTAGACAAGAAAAGGGAGCTGAGCAACCTAATCGACAGTGGCATCTCGATCGAAGAGATCTCGGATGACATTGCAGTGTTTCAGGAGGGGGATGTGCTCGTGACTGAGATGACCACTCCGGACTGGGAACCACTGATGAAAAAATCATCGTTGATTATCACGAGGAAAGGTGGGAGGACATCACATGCTGCAATCATCGCAAGAGAATTCGGCATTCCTGCAATCGTGGGTTGCTCTGACGCGATGGACATACCCAATTTGGAGATGGTGACGGGTAGTTGTGCGGAGGGAGACGTTGGTTACGTCTATTCCGGCTCAGTCCCATTCGAGATCGAGGAGTTCTCGATTGATGATGATGTGGATTTGGAAACCAAGATCAAGCTAAATGTTGGATTTCCCACCAAATCCCTCGCAGATTCGATGCTCCCCGTGGACGGTGTGGGACTGGCCAGGATAGAGTTCATACTATCCTCCGGCCTTGGAATACATCCTCTCGCATTCGTGCATTACGAGGATCTCAAAGATTACTCTGAGAACGGTGTAATTTCAGACAACCTCAGGGTCTACAAGGAGGTTCTGGAAAACTCGGAAGGCGGGGAGGTAAAGACGCTCGTTGAGTCCCTAGAAAAAAGGGCATGGGCATATGAGGACAAGCGGGGACTTTTCATCGATAAACTCAGGGAGGGCGTGGGCTTGATATGCGCTGCTTTCTATCCCAGGCCCGTTCTTGTCAGACTCTCAGACTTCAAATCAAATGAGTACAGGGAACTTCTTGGCGGCTGGATATTCGAACCGATCGAGGAGAACCCGATGATCGCTTGGAGGGGGGCATCGAGGTACATGGATGAGAGGTTCAGGCCCGCCTTTGAAATGGAACTCGATGCCATGAGATCAGTCAAGTACGACTACGGATTGGACAACCTCCAGCTCATGGTCCCGTTTTGCAGGACACCAGAGGAGGGGAGCTTGGTCACGGGCCTGTTGAACGAAAAGGGCGTGGGTCCAGCATCGGGAACGGACCTATTTGTGATGGTCGAACTCCCATCAAACGTCATCGAAGCGGACAGATTCATAGAGATGATGGATCTCTCTGGAGGCTCCATAGGCTCGAACGACCTCGTCCAAACCGTTTACGCCGTATCGCGTGACGATCTAGAGGGCTACCAGAATCCAATCGACGCCAGATCCCCATCCGTGAAGGCCATGATCAGGGACATAGTGGGCAAGTTCAACTCGAAGGGCATGGAAATCGGCATTTGCGGTCAGGCACCCTCCGACTTCCCAGACGAGTTCCCCGCGTTTCTGGTCGATTGCGGCATAACCAGCATATCCGTCACCCCCGACACCGCCGTCGCAGTCAGGGGTACGGTGGCGGAGGCGGAGAAAAGGGCCTAGGATGTATCTAGGGCGATGCTTCTTGTCCCAACTCTCCAAGGGCTTCGATCACGATCTTCCTCGCCAACCCGTAATCCAGCCGCCTCCTCCTCTTGCCAAGCCGGTTGTTTCCCTTGAAACCAGATAGAATGGTGTCGCTGGTATGCTTGCGGAACCTCTCGAGAGTCCTGTTGGAGGTTTGGCAGAAATCCTGAATTGCCTTTTTGGATTTAAGCTCCTTCACCATGATGTACGTCATGAGCCGCGAAGAGGACTTGATCCGAGAGCGAGGATAGTCAAACTCATCCCCGGGGAAGAAGGCAATCCTATCCCACTCCTTCGTGCCGTCAACCGCCCTAAGCCCGATATTCCCTTCGGGGTGGTTGAACACGACCCTGCCGTTCCGGCCAACGCTCCTCCTGAGTCGAACGATGTCGGAGTACCGAGTGACCTTGTCTTCTCCGACATAGATGTCTGGATCTTGACCTGTGGCAGGAGTCCAGCAAGTGACGCATACGGGAAACGTCGTTTCATTGAAGGGATTATCCTCCAGTACAACGATCCTCTCACAACGGTCCTTGGGGTAGGCCGAATGCAGGAATGTCTCTGGCAATATCGCGACAATATGCTCGAATGAGGCTAGGCACCTATCCAGAGCGATCTCATAGAGGTCAGCCCTGCCGTATCTCTCGTAGTATCTACCGACGATTGGCCAAATGGATTTTCGCCTTGCGCTATAATTTGCCAAGAATGGCGGGTTTGTGATGCAGATTGACCCCGACTTTCTCGGTATAGAGACGAGACTGTCGTTTACCTCCCAGCCAGTGGTCTCATCGATGTCGTAGCCAGATTTTTTCATGTTTAGCTCTGATTCTACCAATTCCAACATGTCCCCCCTCCCTGCAAATGGGTCAACTGCGGTGAGGAGGTTGGTTGATTTTATGAACTCAGAAACTACTGAGTTGAGCCAACAAGAGCCCCGAGTGTGGAACACTCCGAGACCAGTCCTTTTCACATCAATCTGCGCAGTGCGGTTCAGTCTGGAGTTGGTGAGCATTTGCCCGAGTGGCCTAGAATCACTTCCCAAATGCACGAATGGACCATCGGTGTTGATATTTTATAATCCTTGAGAAGGAGAAATTTTTAACCGACTAAGTACACCCCTCCATTTGTGCCATTTATTCCAAAATTATCGAAGAATATGTGCTCATATCATCAAGCAAAAATTCCATTTTAAAACCTCGAATTTTATTGGGGGACACCCTAACAACCAATTGAACCTTTAGACCATTCATGACGGAATTTTATGGTGCTAAAAATTGACTATTCGGCGATTTGTTTTAATAACAATCTTCGGCCCTTCCTATACATGCGCGTAGCTACGCTTAGCCGAACGACCCTACCCAAGCCATGGACCGTACTTGCACTTGCAACACTCGCTCTTGTCCTAGCAGGAGCTACGTCACTCGATACCGATAGGTCTGAACTAATTGACGAGAATCAGAAATTCTACGTCACTATCGACGCTCAAACCGGTAACGTCGATGAGAACACTGCACAGGGCCAGGTGGCGCACTCCACAACAGTCACGGGTACGCCTACCGCCTGTACAATTGGTGCTGGCAACGACGACCAAGACGGAGATGGCAACAAGCCCTTCTCCATCGCCACTTCTTGTGTCATTTCCGTAAACGACGCCGGCGATCTGGACTACGAAGGAACAGGATTCGACACCTCCTACACCCTTAGGGTTCACGTCAATGACGCTACATCTTCCGATTGGGCCTTCGTGACCGTCAACGTAAACGACGTTGATGAATTCGACGTCACGACCCCGACCGATTCAGACAACACTGCAAACACTGTGGCGGAGGACATCGCCAATGGCCAGGCAGTGGGAATAACGGCTTCTGCCACGGACGCTGACGGAACCACAAACACGGTCACTTACGCAGTTCAGGCCCAGTCCTGTGCTGGAGCTCTCCAGATCTCGGATAGCTCCACTGGAGTCGTGACTGTCGCCAATACCAATGCGATTGACTACGAGGCTGGAACCACTTGCACTATCACCGTAAGAGCAACGAGTTCTGACAACTCTCATGCAGACCAGACTTTCACATTAACCATCACGGATGTAAACGAATCCCCCATCGGCGCAACGAGTGACACTAACGGGGATGCTAACACCGTGGCGGAGAACGCCGCTGACGATGCCACAGTCGGAATTACGGCATCAGCCACAGATTCGGATGGCAGCGACTCTGTGACCTACAGCTTGGTCATCGATACAGCCGGCTGCTCAGGTTTCTTCGACATCGGATCATCGGACGGAATCATCAGGGTAGACGGAACCGGCGAGATGAACTATGAGACTGTGCAGAGCTGCCAGGTCACAGTGACGTCAACATCAGGAGACGAATCAACATCCACCAAGGCCTTCACGATCTCCATCACAGACCACGACGAGTTCGACGTCACCACGCCGACCGACTCCGACGACACGGCCAACACCGTGGCCGAGGACATTGCCAACGACCAGACGGTTGGTATCACCGCCTCGGCCACTGACGCCGATGGCACCACCAACACGGTGACCTACACCGTGCACTCCCAGTCGTGCGCTGGCGCACTCCAAATCAGCGACGACTCCACCGGCGTCGTCACCGTCGCTAACACGAACGCCCTCGACCGCGAGGCCGGCGAGACTTG
>ENA-OSEY01000056-OSEY01000056.1-marine-metagenome-genome-assembly--contig:-NODE-56-length-77002-cov-4.467546_pt1 | contig 77002 bp, 72 predicted proteins | sample MGYA00248465_ERZ534230 | MGnify/ENA primary metagenome ERZ534230 (study PRJEB26409, sample SAMN06344110) | marine metagenome | isolation source: Sea water from surface | place: Atlantic Ocean:Southern... | reverse complement strand
TTGTTAGAAAAAAAACTCTCACTTCCTGCCTATGATCAGTGTTTAAAAGCAAGTCATGTTTTTAATATTTTAGATGCTAGAGGTGCGATTAGCGTAGCGCAAAGAGCAGAGTTTATTGCTAGAATTAGAGATTTGACCAAAGGTGTGGGTCAAGTATGGGTAGATAGCCAAAAATAAAATGTCTGAATTTTTTTTAGAACTTTTTAGCGAAGAAATTCCTGCAACTTTACAGAAAACAGCTAGAGACAATATCCAAAAAAATTTTGTAGATTTTTTGAAAAAAGAGGAAATCAAATTTAAAGATAGTATTTCTATTCTATCAACTCCAAATAGGTTGATTGTTTATTGCGAAAATATTTCTCAAAAGATTATAAAAACAGAGGCCGAAATAAGAGGTCCAAGTGTAAATGCGCCTGAACAAGCGCTAAATGGTTTTATAAAATCTAATAATATAACTAAAGAAGAAACCTTTATAAGAAAAACAGATAAAGGAGAGTTTTATTTTTTTAAAAAACCCGCTCAAACAGTAGAGACAAAATCTATTTTGCAAAAAAATTTACCAAAAATTCTTGATGAAATCTCTTGGAAAAAATCAATGAGATGGGGTGATCATGATTTGTACTGGGGTAGACCATTAAAATCCATCCTTGCTTGTTTTGATAATAAAGTTTTAGAATTTAACTATCATCATTTAAATTCATCCAATTTTACCTATCTGGATAAAGACTTTGAGGAAAAAACAAGTAAATTTTTGAATTTTAAAACTTACAAAGAATTTGAGGGACCGCATGGTTGATGGTTGCAATGCAGTAGCCAAGGGTAAAAAATTTGAGGATATGGTCGCTCAGCGAGACCGCGAAATTGTTGGCGTTTTAAATGCCTTGCGTCAAGCTCGCCTAATATGATCTTTCGGGGGGTTGCCATTCAAGGTATCAAGAAAATCTGTAAGAGAACCCGGCCAACTGGGTGCAGGTTCCTCTTTAGGCCAAGCCTCCCTGTAATCTGAAGGTCGTCTTCCAAAAAACTTTCCAAAAGAGAAAGCGAAGTGTGACATGGTATTAAACCCAGAAGCTGTAGCTATTTGCCGGATGCTCATATCCGTAGAAATTAATAGCAAGCGCGCATTTTGTAGACGCTTTAACAAACTAAATTGTACTACTGTGCATCCAACATTTTTCTTGAATTGTCTCTCCAGCTGTCGTTGTGAAATACCTAAAATTTTTGCAATCTGTGGTACGGTCAGCGGTTCTTCTATATTGTTTTCGATTAATGTCATTGCCTCGCGCAGTAGTGGGAGCATCGTTTCAGTACTCCGTCCCATCGTACTGCGTTGAGGAGAAGTTGCAGATCGAATTGGGTGATGTAGCATCTGATCTGCGATTTCACCAGAGAAGCTACTACCGTTGATCTCTTCAATTAGGCGTAACATTAAATCCACGCCTGCTAAGCCTCCAGAACACGTCATTACTTTATTGTCCAAGGTGAATAGGCTCTCTTCCACTTCAACGCGATCAAAGTTTTCCTTAAAACCATTGAGCCAAGACCAGTGTATTGTAGCCGACTTTCCGTCTAACAACCCAGCGCGGGCTACTATGTAAGAGCCTAGCTCTACACCGCAAATCCGCTCACCGGCGCGAGCACGTTTTCGGAGCCAGGCAGTTAATTTGGGGTTTCGGTAGTGCTCAGTTCCCCAACTTCCTAGAATAAATACAAATTCTGCTGATCGTAAGTTATCAGTTGCAGTCTTAATTGTTGCTGTCATTCCATTGCTGGCTGTAATTTTTGAACCGTCGAAGGAAGCAACTTCCCAAGAATATGCAGAAGCAGGGGCCAAATAGTTGGCGATTCTTATTGTTTCAATCATTGTGATTAGTGTCGTAATGTTGAACCTTGGAACTACTATAAACACCATATGTATTTGGGCACGTTCCATTTTAGGTAGAATATCTATTTCCATGATTACAGCTAATTTCTAATATCAGATTTTTCGTCACTTTAACCTAATCTGTGGCGTTTAATCGACAAAAATCTGCAAGGCTTTCCAGCCTAGTTAAAATCAACAAGGAGTTTGAGATGCAAAATGATATAGTTTTGACTTGTGCTGTAACTGGAGCTGGGGACACTACTGGAAAGAGTGCCCACGTGCCAGTAACCCCGAAAGATATTGCAAAAGCTGCGATTGACGCTGCTAAAGCTGGTGCTTCAATTGCACATATTCACGCTAGAGATCCTGAAACTGGTGTGGGTTCACGTGATCCAAAACTGTTTAAAGAGATTGTGGATCGGGTGCGCGACAGTAATACCGATATTGTTATTAATATAACAGCTGGTATGGGCGGTGATTGGATTTCGGATGTTTCGGACCCAGCTCTTCCTGGGCCAGGGACCGATATGATCGGTCCTGAAGAGCGGCTCGCTCATATCAAAGAGTGCTTGCCTGAAATCTGCTCACTTGATTGTGGAACATTAAATTTTTCTGACACAGATATGATATATATCTCTACCCCACCTACATTACGCAAAATGGCTGAAATGGCTCGCGATTGGGGTGTAAAACCTGAGCTGGAAGTATTTGAACTCGGACATATTCGCTTTGCAAAAGCGATGATTTCTGAAGGATTAATTAATGATCCGCCTATGTTCCAATTATGTTTGGGTATTCCTTGGGGTGCCGAACAAACTGTAGAAACAATGGTTGCGATGAAATCACAATTGCCCGCCGGTGCGAGTTGGGCCAGTTTTGGTATTGGCCGAGGCCAGATGCCGATGATGGCGGCAGCAGTCGCTTTGGGAGGAAATGTGCGTGTCGGCTTAGAGGATAATATTTATCTTGAGCGCGGTGTGTTGGCGACAAACGCTCAATTAGTCACTCGTGCACGAGAGATAATTGAACGGATGGGATCTCGGGTAGCAACGCCGCAAGAGGCGCGTAATAAACTTAAGTTGAGGGGTGCTGATGCTTAAAGCATTGGATTTTAATTGAGGAAACTTGAATAATGGAAGCTAGCCAAGAAACTAATCTAATGATGGACACAGTTCGTCGATTTGTGGAGACGGAAATGTTTCCACATGAAGATGAAATAGACCGTCTTGGTCATGTGCCAGAGGAAATAGGGCGCACGATTGAGGCCAAGTCGAAGGAATTAGGCTTATATGCTTGTAATTTGCCGGAAGAGGTAGGTGGTGGTGGTTTGGGTTATGGACCCATGTCTCTTATTGAGAGGGAATATGGGAAAACCAGCCACGCACTTCAAAGTTGGGCAGCTCGTCCAACAGAATTACTGATGGCATGCGAGGGCGATCAACGCGAGCAATATCTACTACCAGCCGTGCGTGGTGAAAAGAGAGAGTTATTTGCTTTAACTGAGCCGGATGCCGGTTCAGACGTTATGGGTATGAAATCCAATGCGCGTCGTGATGGAAATGACTGGATATTAAATGGTTCGAAGCATTTTGTTTCCGGGCCATGTATGCCTGACTTCGCTATTGTCTTCGCGGCTACTGGTGAGGATGAAACTCCTAGAGGGCCCCGTAAACGAATTACGGCATTTTTAGTCGATGTTGGCGCTGCTGGCTTTGTCTGCCGTCAAGGGACCCGATGCGTTAGCTATCGGGGCTATAACACCTATGAATTGCATTTTGATAATGTGCGCCTTAGCTCAGAGAAAGTTTTAGGCGAAGAAGGTCACGGTCTTGAGCTTGCAGGAAAATGGTTAGGCATGGGGCGTATTTGGGTTGGCGCTACGTGCTGTGGGAAAGCTGAGCGTATTTTAAGTATGGCGACAGACTGGGCTGCAAACCGAAAACAATTTGGTAAGCCTATCGGTGCATTTCAGGCCACAGGATTTCGTTTGGCCGATGGCGCCATAAATCTCAGAGCAGCAGATTTGATGGTCAAAGATGCCGTATCGCGCGCAGAGAATGGCTCTATGAGTGATGCCGATGCGGCTATGGTTAAGGTATTTTGTTCTGAGATGTTAAATAATATTGCTGATGATGCAGTCCAAATTTTTGGTGGCATGGGGCTGATGGAGGAAATGCCGATACAACGGTTTTGGCGTGATAGTAGGTTGGAGCGGATCTGGGATGGCACCTCTGAAATTCAACGTCACATTATTACCCGTTCAATTCTGCGACCGCTGGGTGCATGACACCTCAGCGTCGAGAAAATTTCAAAAGGCTTTTAAAGCCACGCCATATTGCTTTTATTGGCGGTCGTTATGCCATTATTGCAATTCATGAGGCCCGCCGCCGAGGTTTTGGTGGGGAAATGTTTGCCGTAAATCCTACGCGATCTGACCTTGAAGGCGTTCCATGTGTGGCGTCCATAGAAGAATTGCCGGTAGCACCTGACGCTGTTTATCTAGCTATTCCTGCCAGTGATGTCGTTGGAGCAGTTCGCACCTTGTCGGATATGGGGGCTGGTGGGGTGGTTTGTTTTTCTGCAGGTTTCAAAGAGGCTGGGAATAATCAAACAGAATTAGACTTAATAGAAGCCACTGGAAACATGGCCTTAATTGGTCCTAACTGTTATGGTGTTATAAATTATATCGACAACTCTGCGCTATGGTCTTTTGAACATGGAGGATGGTCCCCTGGTTATGGCGCTGCGATTATAACTCAATCAGGTATGTTTTCGTCAGATATTACGATGAGCCAGCGCTCTTTGCCTCTAGCTTACATGGTTTCGGCCGGCAACCAGGCGGTTTTGGGGCCTGAGGATCTGCTTGAATTCTTTGCGGATGATCCGGCTGTGCGAGCTATTGGGTTGCACCTAGAGGGCTTACAAAATATCCCGAAATTTGAGAAAGCGGCCATAAAAGCTTTGACCAAGGGTAAACCGGTGGTGGTACTAAAAACTGGAAGTTCCGCTATTGGATCGAACCTGACCGTAAGTCATACCGGCTCGCTCTCAGGCTCAGCCGAGCTTTATGAGGCTTTGTTCCAGCGGGTAGGTATTATAAGCGTAACAAACCCGTCGCAATTATTAGAAACTTTGAAGTTCCTCTGCGTAGTTGGAACGCCTAAAGGGAACCAGGTGGTTGGTTTTACATGTTCGGGCGGCGGTGCGACGATGCTTGCAGACCATGCAGAAAAAATTGATCTAACTTTTCCGGAGTTTAAAAGTACACAACAAACGGAATTGTCAGCCCTGTTGCCCGACATTGCCACGGTCTCCAATCCGCTTGACTACACAACACCAATTTGGGGACACGCAGAGATGACTTACCCAGTATTTGCAAAGGCAATTTCAGCGATTGAAGCTGACACTGCGGTGTTAGTACAAGATTACCCGGCAGCTGAGATTGACAGTTCTAAAGTTTATTACAGAAATGATGCTATGGCTTTCGCGCGGGCAAGTAAGGAACAGGGTTTGCCAGCAATAATTTGTGCGACTTTGCCTGAAAATATGGATTTAGACACCCGGCAACTTTTAATTACGAAAGGCGTGGCTCCTATGCAGGGTATTCATGAGGCATTGAACGCCATTCGAGACTCAGCTGATTGGAATCAAGCCCGCTCCCGCATTTTATCCGAGAAGCCTGAATATTTGTTACCATCTTACCCCAGCGGCGAGCAAAAAGTAATGCCAGAGAATGATAGTAAGCGATGGTTAATAAATCATAATTTTAATGTACCCAACGGGAAGACTGTATCGCCCCACAAATTAGGTGAGGCGGCAATTGAGGTGGGATACCCAGTGGCATTAAAGATGATAAGTCCACGACTGGTACACAAAACCGAAGCTGGAGCAGTAGTGCTAAATCTAAAAGATGAAGAGGTGTTAAAGCTTGCAGTCGAAAAGATGAGAATTGATGTAACTGCCTATGATGCTGATGCTGCTAGTGAATTATTTTTAGTTGAGGCAATGTCGCCCAACCCCGTGGCTGAACTCATTATAAACTTGCGTCAAGATCCTCAATTTGGTGCTGCTTTGGTACTAGGCAGCGGGGGCGTTTTGGTTGAGTTAATGGCCGACACTGCTACCTTGCTTTTGCCAACCAGCCCTGCTGATATAATCCGTGCACTCAAAAGTTTGCGAGTAAGGCGTTTACTTGAAGGATTTCGAGGTCGGCCAGCTGTAGATATCCCAAAAGTGGCTGAAGAAATATATAAACTGTGTATCGCCTATCAAAACCACGGCAAAACTATAACCGAAATTGAAATAAACCCTCTTTTTGTTTACCGCGACACAGTTTCTGCTATAGATGCATTAATCCAAGTTCCGGTCGATACGTAACATAATTTTTAGCAGACAGTTTTATTTGAGAATTGGAGTAATCAATATTTTGAAAATATGTAGGTTTCTGACTAAGTGAAATTTTTGCAACCATATGCGAGACGTTGACAAAAATCATTTGTTTAGTTGGGGCAATGCCTTTTTAATCCAAATGTGAGTAATTATGACATTTGATTTATTGGAGAAATACCGTTACGTAATTGTAGACAAATTAAAAGTGAAATTGAACTTTGATAAAATAAACATAAACGGGAGGATTATATGTTAAATATCAAAAAGGTGGCACTATCGTGTGCTTTGTTAATAGGACTCAACGCGGGTTCTGCGCAAGCGCAGGAATGCGGTGAAGTTACAATTACTGAAATGGATTGGGGATCAGCTATTATTGTAACGCAGGTTGCTAAGTTTTTGCTTGAGCAAGGGTATGGCTGCTCGGTTACCACTGTGCCTTCTGCTTCTGTGCCAGCGCTTGCCTCAGTTAGTGAGACTGGTAAGCCTGATATAATAACAGAGCTTTGGACTAACGGAGCACCCGCTTATGTTCCACTTCTGGAAGCAGGAAAAATAAATGAACTAACGAGAGTTCTTTCCGACGGCGGCTTAGAGGGTCTATTCATACCAGTTTATTTGGCAGAGGCTCATCCTGAGTTGACGACAATTGAGGGTGTACTAGCCAACCCTGATTTAGTTGGAAACAGAATGCATAATTGCCCAGTTGGATGGAATTGTCAGACTGTGGCCACAAATGTAGCAAAAGGTGGCGGGTTTGCAGCAGCTGGCATTGAAGATTTCGTGCATGGATCGGGTGAAACTCTCACCGCTTCAATAGGTGCGGCGTACGCTGCGAAAGAGCCTTGGTTTGGATACTACTGGACACCTAGTTTGGTAATGGGGAAATTTCCAATGGTGCAAGTGGACTTGGGTCCTCACGATCCTAGCAAGCAGGCTTGTAATTCAGACAAAGACTGTGCGACTCCTACAATGCAATCATGGCCGAGTAGCGTCGTTACAACCGTTGTAACAAGTGAATTTGAGTCCTCACATCCCGCTGAGACAGATCTGATGCGAAATCTTTCATTCACAAATGAAATGATGAACAGTCTTCTGGCATGGCAAGATGCAGAAGGTGCTTCAGGTGATGAGACTGCCGTCTACTTCTTGTCAACCCAACAAGAGCTTTGGGGTAGTTGGATCAATGATGCGGCGCGGGGCAAGCTAGCGGCATTGCTACAATAATATAATCGATAATTACTAAGTAAGCGAAGGCACAGAAAATTTGTGCCTTCGTTGTAATAGGGAATAAAAAATGGCCTTTTATGACGGTTTGTTTAACGCCTTTGGGTTAAGGGAATGGTGCGATGCATCTGCTGGCAGCGCAAAGATGACGATGGCAAGTTTGTTGGCGAAGACTAACCCAGACGCCGCAGACGAGGGGCCTCTTTTCCCTTTTCCATCAATGGATGAACTTTATAAGGCATGCCCATCATTTCCGCAATCTAGAGAATTTACAGCTGGAGTAGAAGAGGCATTCCTAAACGCAAAAGACGTCTTAAAAACAGTCTTGGACCCATTAACGCAGCCACTCTCTTGGCTCTTAGAGGGTGCGTTATTTATATTTTTGGCTGCTCCATGGTGGATAGTTGTCCCATTAATATTAATGTTTGTGTGGTACGTTTGCAGGTCTGTTGCTGTGACAACATTTGTAACTGTTTCATTCGCATTTTTGGCATTTATTGATCACCTTGATGCTGCTTTACAGACGCTAGCAATTATTGCTGTTTGTACCGGGATATGTATTATATTGGGAGTGCCCGTTGGAATTGCAATGGCCAAATCCAACCGCTTTCAACGAAGTTTACTTCCACTTCTAGATTTACTTCAGACACTTCCAACATTTGTTTATCTAATACCACTGATTTTTCTTTTCAGTGTCACAGAGCCAAAGTTATATGGAATTGCAATAATTGTTTATGCGATTGTCCCAGTTATAAGGCTCACAGATCTTGGCATCCGGCTTGTAGATCAGGATGTGGTTGAGGCAGCTAATGCCTTTGGCATGTCATCCAGGCAAAAGCTTTTTGGTATTGAGTTGCCACTCGCGCTTCCAAATATCATGGCTGGCGTAAATCAAACTATTATGATGAGCTTGGCTATGGTTGTCATCGCATCGTTGGTCTCGGCACCTGGTCTTGGTGTTTTGGTGCTTCGAGGGATTAGGAACCTAGAGTTGGGAGTGGGCTTGATAGCAGGATTAGGTATAGTTCTGCTCGCAGTAATTTTAGACCGAGTGTCCAAAGCAGCGATTGCTCGAGTATCTAGTGATCAGACTTTTAAATAAATCGGGCACCAAATGGTAAATTCTCCTAAAATAGAAATTCGTAATCTTTACAAGATTTTTGGCTCAGATCCTAAAACTGCGCTTGAGAAAGTCAAAGCGGGTATGGGAAAAGAAGCCTTGTTGAATGACACTGGTCATGTTTTAGGCTTGCAGAATATATCAATAGATATTCACGAGAGCGCCATAACGGTGGTAATGGGACTGTCTGGGTCTGGCAAGTCTACACTTATTCGGCACATAAACAGGCTAATTGAACCAACTGATGGTCAGGTACTAATTGATGGTGAGGACGCCCTATTATTAGATCAAGATGAACTTCGTGATAAACGTCGCACGGATATGTCTATGGTTTTTCAGAAATTTGCTCTTCTTCCGCATCGCACTGTGCTTGATAATTCAGCACTGCCGTTAGAAGTACGTGGGGTTTCTAAAAGTGAGCGTCATGCAGAGGCGCAAGTTTGGATCAACCGAGTAGGCTTAGGTGGTTTTGAGAAGCACTATCCCTACCAACTCTCTGGAGGAATGCAGCAGAGGGTTGGTCTTGCCAGGGCACTTACGTCGAATTCTGATATCATGTTAATGGATGAGGCATTTTCTGCGCTTGATCCTTTAATCCGCAGTGATATGCAAAAACTGTTGCTTGAGTTGCATGTTGAGTTAAAAAAGACAATTATATTCATAACTCACGATTTAGATGAAGCACTCCGCTTGGCTGATCATCTTGTTATTTTAAAGGATGGAGCTGTTATTCAGCAGGGAGATCCACAGAGTATTTTGTTAACTCCGTCTGACCCCTATATTGAGGCATTTGTAAGCGATATTAATCGAGCTCGTGTTTTACGAGTGCGTTCAGTAATGACGCCAATGGATAAAAAATCTAAATACGCTGGTGATGTCAGTCCATCGGACACTTTGGAGTCTTTAATAGCACGTTCCGAGGGGGATACTTCTTCTAAATTCAGGGTTCTTGATGGAGAAGAACCCATTGGGCAGATTGATATGCAGGATTTGGTTAAAGCATTGGTTCCTAGAGTGTCTGAAGCGGGACAGCAGCATTTATAGCTTTGACATTTGGGTGCTTAAGGATGGAAACTCGGGCTTAATTGGTTGAACACGAGTTTTTTGTTGATTTCTCCTTATGCGCTTTCACTTTAATTTATCAGTTGGGCAAAATTGAATGTTAATAGAAATCGATTAAAAGCTACTTAATGTTAGTTTTTGCAACTGTTTCATTTTTAATGTTTGTAACCCCTGGTCCTGGCGTTTTGTCATTAGCAGGTGTGGGCGCAGCATTTGGTTGGAGGCAAGGTTTGTTATACATGACTGGCCTGTTTTTGGGTCACGTCATTGTGAGCGTAGCAGTAATTACTGGTTTGGCCGCTATTCTTTTGGCGGAGCCAGTTGTGCGTACAATTCTTTTATTTTTATCAGCTGCTTATCTTGGCTATCTAGCATTTCGTATAGCTCTTGCTGGTTCAAAAATTTCCTTTATTGAAATGATCAAAGCACCTGGTTTTATGACTGGAATGACCCTGCAGTTCATAAATCCTAAAGCGTATGCAGTACACACGACCTTCTTCACAGGCTTCGCATTTTATCCTGATAGTTTCACAATTGAAATTAGTTTGAAGTTCCTCATTATGAATTTTATTTGGATAATTTTACACCTGGCGTGGCTTTATGCCGGCTGTAAAATTCATGAGTTAAATCTTTCAAGTTCAGCGCAAAAATGGGTGAACCTATTGATGGCTGCTAGTCTTTGTGGGATTGTAGTTCTTTCTATTGGATCTATCTAGCGTAATAGATCAGCCGTTGCCAACTTAGAGGCGCTTAAAGGTCATTTTTGTTAATCTAAGAATTAAAAGTCTTATGATCAGTTTGGTGTAACATTATGAAAATATTATGTTTTTTATGGAAACCCATTGAACTGTTTGATATGGATAATTAAAATGGCACAATTAGCTGTGTAAACCTTAAAGGTAAAAAATGATACTCGTTGGTGGTGAAAATTTAATGGATATGATCCAAATCGACAACCAGAATGAGAATGCTTTATTAGAGGCTGTGCCCGGAGGATCTCCCTATAATTTAGCAATGGCTGCAGGTAGGCAGGGAGTAAAGGTAGGTTATGTTACCCCTATTTCTAAAGATAAAAACGGCGAGCAGTTAGCGCAAAACTTGGTAAACTCTAATGTTTCATTGCTTGGGCCAAGAGTTACGGCTCCTACCTCATTAGCAATGGTTCATATAGAGGATGGAATTCCGTCATACTCTTTCTACAGGGAAGGGACGGCAGAGCGATTAGTAACTTTGGACTCTCTCTCAAAAAATCTAACTTCGGAGGTGTCTATTTTTCATATTGGGTCGCTTGCGTTGACAGGCGGGAAAGATGCTTTGGTTTGGGAAGAGTTTGTTAAGATAACTAGGGAAAATAATGTAAAAGTATCCTTAGATCCAAATGTCAGGCCATCACTGATAGCAGAACCTGATGTCTATCGACAAAGAATAAAAAATCTTATTACTGAAGTTGATATATTAAAGTTAAGTGATGAAGACCTTCTCTGGCTTTTTAATGATAGTGCGGATGAAACGAATGCACTGGCCGAATTGGAGGTGATTACAAACGCGGAGCTACTTATAGTTACAAGAGGGGCGCAGGGTTCTGCAGTTTTCCATGGAAAAAAGTGGCATGAATTACCATCACATCCATTAAAAAAGTTATCCGATACTGTGGGAGCAGGTGATACATTTATGGCATCGATACTAGCTTGGCTTGTTAAAAATGAAAAATTAAACCAACTAGCATTACTGGAGCTTCATGAAAAAACAGATTTGCTGCATTATGCCGGGAAGGCTGCAGCACTAAATTGTGAAAAGCAAGGTTGTAACCCGCCATGGGAAAACGAGTTGCTCAAGTATATGAAAAATACCTGTAGGCCCCTCATCTAAATTACACTTTTGAAACATTAGATATTTATATGTCGCACCTTAAATATATCCAACGATTTCTATTTTAGGTGTCTAAAAATAAATATTAGGCTACCTTGTTCTAACATTTAGAACTCTTATTTATGTCAAAACGTACTAGGTAGACCTTTTAGAAATCAGGAAGGAATTTTTATGTCTCTAAGACCTGCTATATCAACTGGCACGGCAACCCCAACAATAGAGGGCGCTGGGGTTCATCTGCATCGAGCATTTGGGTTTCAAGATCCAAAAGCCCACGATCCGTTTTTACTTTTTGATGATTTTCGTAACGATAACCCGGAAGCCTATTATAGAGGGTTTCCTTGGCATCCGCATCGTGGAATCGAAACAATTACTTATGTTCTTAACGGAACCGTCGACCACAGCGATAGCCTAGGTAATACTGGCAGCTTGAAGGCTGGTGACGTACAGTGGATGACAGCAGGATCAGGTATTATGCATCAAGAAATGCCAAGTGGCAATTCAATGGGGCAGATGCATGGATTTCAACTTTGGGCAAATTTACCGGGTAGCCTAAAGATGACCTCGCCGAGGTATCAAGATGTTGGTGCAAAAGAAATTCCAGAAATTATTGATGATGATGGTACTCGAGTACGGGTCATAACGGGCTCTTTTTGGGGACAAACCGGTCCGGTTGATGGGATAGCAGCAGAACCCCTATATCTCGATATATCATTGCCTGCTGGGCTTAGAAAAGCATTGAAAGTTGATACATATCGCAACACGTTTGCATATATCTTCGAAGGATCTGGTAAATTTGCAGATGCTTCAGACCCGCAGGGTGTTTTACTGGAAAAAGAAGTTCTTGGCCAAGAGCTTAATATTCGCGACCTGTCCGGCAATCGCACTTTGGTACGCTTCGGCACTGGTGACGAGATAGTAGTAAGGGCAGGTCCCGAGGGAATGCGGTTTCTACTAGTAGCAGGATCACCTATTTGTGAGCCGGTAGCTTGGCATGGTCCTATTGTTATGAACACGCAAGAGGAATTACACCAAGCTTTCACTGACTTGCGTAACAATCAATTTATTAAACCGCAAGATCATTGAAGTAGGGAAAACCAATGGGATTACTGCAAGACGGCAAATGGGTCGACAAGTGGTATGATACAAAAGCATCCAATGGACATTTTGTTCGAAAGTCTTCGCAGTTTCGAAACTGGATTACGCCAGACGGTGCTGCTGGACCGACTGGTTCCAGTGGCTTTAAGGCTGAGGCAGGGCGGTATCACTTATATGTTTCTTTAGCATGCCCATGGGCGCACAGAACGTTAATTTTTCGAGTACTTAAAGGTTTGGAGGATATAATATCTATCTCAGTGGTCCATTGGTACATGGCTGAAGATGGTTGGACTTTTGAAACTGGCGATGGTGTCATTCCGGATGTTGTTAATGGCGCAAATTTTCTGCACCAAGTTTACACAAAATCCAAACCAGAATACTCGGGTCGTGTTACAGTACCAGTTCTGTGGGATAAAAAACAAGGAACTATAGTCTCTAACGAGTCCTCTGAGATTATACGTATGTTTAATTCAGCGTTTGATGGCGTAGGTGCAACCGGTGGAGATTATTACCCAAATGTTTTGCGCACACAAATTGATGAGCTGAACGATAGAATTTATGATACCCTCAATAACGGCGTCTATCGGTGTGGATTTGCGACAACTCAAGCGGCCTATGAGGCAGCCGTCATGCCATTATTTGATACTCTTGATTGGCTTGAATCTTTACTTGCTAAAGCGCGTTACCTTACCGGTAATTCAATTACTGAAGCAGATTGGCGACTTTTCACAACTCTAATACGATTTGATGCGGTTTATGTCGGTCACTTCAAGTGCAATTTGCGGCGCATAATTGATTATCCAAATCTCTCAAACTACCTACGTGACTTATATCAGAGGCCTGGAGTAGCGAAGACCGTTAATATGCAGCACATTAAAGGGCATTATTACTCGAGTCATGCGACAATTAACCCGTCAGGAGTTGTGCCGACGGGTCCAGATATTGATTTCACTCAAACTCATAATAGGGTGTAGCTCTGTTTACAGACTGGCCAATTTAAACAAGTGTGGTCACCGCATGATTCAATTTTTCAAAAAGCTGAGGCTTCTACTTGCGGAAAATTATTATCTAGACTGAGGTCACGAGTTCAAATATGTGCTTTGCTGGTTTGACTGATATTTTTGCAATGATTAGAGAGAGTAATTGGAAATGAGCGTTTTTGATGAAGATTTATTTTTAAAAGGACTTGAACAGAGGAAAGCAACTTTGGGTGCAAGTTATGTGGAGAGCAATCTGGAGGCTGCAGACGATTTTACCCGACCTTTCCAAGAAGCAATGACTGCCTGGTGTTGGGGTTTCGGGTGGGGTGATGAAGTGATTCCTCCAAAAGTCAGATCTATGATGAACTTATCGATGATCGGTGCACTTGGGAAAATGCATGAATGGGAAATTCATTGCAGAGGTGCAATAAGTAATGGTGTCAGTGCTGAAGAAATAAGAGCCATTATACATGTTATTGGTATTTACTGTGGCGTGCCTCAGGCTTTAGAATGCTTCAGGGCTGCAAAGAAAGTAATGGATGGTTTAGAGGTATAAAAACTATGATTGTCCAAAACCTAAAAGTTGCACCCAAATTTAGCTATTTTCTAATTCTTTGTGACTATCACATTCAAATGCTTTGCTGTAGAAAGCTGAAGTGCAAACTGTGGTCGGTATCAAGATTTGCACTTTGTGAGGGGTCCATCGTTGCGAATTTCAACAGCCGAATTTGTTGCCGTCATGGCAATGTTGGTAGCGACGGTAGCTATATCAATTGATGGAATGTTACCGGCTTTATCAATAATTGCAGATGAGCTTACGCCGCTGCGCCCTAATAATGCTCAAATGATATTATCGTTTTTTGTAGCTGGCATGGCGGCTGGTACTTTAATTGTCGGGCCGCTCTCAGATAGTTTTGGGCGTAAGCCGATTATCTACTACGGTGCGTCTTTATATATTTTTACCTCAGCAGTTTGTGTTTTGTCTCCAAGTTTGGAAGTGATCTTGATTTCCCGGTTCTTACAAGGTGTTGGAGCATCAGCACCTCGTGTGGTTGCTCAAGCTTTAGTTCGAGATTTCTATAAAGGTCGCGAAATGGCCCGCATTTCATCTTTTATAATGATCATATTCGCTCTTGTTCCGGCTATAGCACCACTCCTCGGCTCATTTGTAATGCTTGCATTTAATTGGCGCTTTATTTTTCTTATGTTCATAGCGTTTGTTGCCGCTAGCACAATGTGGATGGCGTTCAGAATAGATGAGAGTGTTACAAAGGAAAAACGTATTGAATTTAATCTAAAACAGGTAGGTCTTGCATTTAAGGAAGTTTTGTCGAGTCAAATGATACTTACCTCTATTATCACATTAGTTTTTGCATATGGGATACTTTTTATAGGTATATTCCTAATCCAACCAGTCTTCGAACAAGTATTCAATCGCGCATCAACTTTTCCATATTGGTTTGCAACAATAGCATTACTGGCATCGTCGTCGAGTTATGTGAATGCTCGGCTTGTACGCAAATTGGGCATGCGAATGCTCACAAGCATTGCATTTAGAGCCCAGGTTTGCTTTAGCGCTCTAGTTTTTTTCGTCTATTGGCTTGGGTATTTCGAAGGTCAATTTGGTTTTTTCTGTTTTTTGTTCTGGATGTTCAGTATTTTCTTTCAAGCTGGTCTGACAATGGGAAATCTGACTGCACTTGCTATGGAGCCTGTTGGGCACATTGCGGGAACTGCAGCAAGTTTGGTCAGTGCGATTGCCACCATAGGATCTGTTCTTCTGGCCGCAATAGTTGGCCAGTTTTTTGATGGGACACCTGCTGCTATGATTGCAGGAGTTGCTTTGTTTGCCACGTTAGGCTCAGTTAGCTCTCATCGACTTAAACAGTATGATAGAGCCACTGAAGTATCATAAGATAAACTTATTGAAAAACTACTCAAAAAATATTGCGTTCTTTCCACCTACGACAATATCAAAATCGTAACCTCGATCCACTTCTGGAATTTTAGTTTCGTAGGGTTTCCCCAAGTTTCGGTCGAATGAATCGCCCATCAGTAGCGCCATTGGATCAGAAGCATTGTTTGGTTCATTTGGGAAGTACATTTGAGTAATTAATCGAGATGAGCCGCAGCTAATTGACAAATGGATGTGTTTTGGTCGCCATCTTCCAATATCTGGTCTTGCAAGATAAGCACCTGGGCTTATTGTCCAGAAGCGATAGTTTCCATATTCATCAGTAATTACACGACCGATACCAAAGAAATTTTCATCAAGCTTTAGACCAGAATGATCCTCCACATGACGGTAACGACCGTAGTGGTTTGCGTTCCAAATTTCTATCAATGCACCTCGTAGTAGGGTGCCACTTTCATTGCGGACCGTTCCTTTTACTTCTATCGGAGATCCTTCAGCGCGAGGACGGTTTGGGGCTATTCGAGTAAGATCCCATTCATTTTGACGCTGAACGGCTCTGGCGGGGATGACCGGCACAAAACTTTCTCTTACATCGGTTGGTATTAAGCGAAGCCTTTTTCTTGGAGTACGTTGATCCGAAGTATTATCTGTTTTCCCGATGCTTAATTGTCGCCCAATTCTGGTCATAATTCCTACCTATGCTAACTTAGAAAATCGTCAAAAAAGGGCGTTTCGTTGTCGCCTGCCATAATGATATCAAGTGTATAAACGTCTGCACCATCTGGAGAAGGTCCTTCATATTTTGCAGTAAGCCGCTTTCTGTCTTGGTCACTTAGGGTTGTTAAAAGAGGATCTATTTCGTTTGCTTTCTGATTAGCAAAGAAAATTTGTGTTACTATACGATTTATACCATCCGAAAAAATGGTTACGGTGATATTTGGTGCTCGATCTTTCGACGCACCAGGGAGTATAGTTCGATAAGTATATTCACCAGTCGTACTACGTAGGCGACCATATCCGTCAAACCATGGATCTAAATCTGGATGGTTCTCAGACGAAGGATTGCGATAGATACCCTTTGCATTTGCCTGCCAGAACTCTAGCAGTACCCCATTTGCAAGTTTACCGTTGCGATCAAGTACACTGCCTCGCAAAATTATGTGTTGCCCCGTAGGACCTGCAATAACACCGGAATGAATTTGTGTAAGATCTTCATAGCTCTCATCGCTGAAATAGGTTGGGAAGTAGGGTCCCGTAGTGTCTTCATTAGTCGGTAGTAATAGAATAGGTTGTTGCTTATTAGTCATTAGTACTCAACCTTGGTCTTGTCTGTCTTCAATCTTTGCATATCACTTGAATTTTTGTCCATTCTTTTTAGTTTGTTGACAGAAGTTCTGGTAAGAGTGATCCATGACGCTTAAAAGGATTTTAATTTATGGAAAAAAGAAAGCTCGGTAAATACGGTGCTGACGTATCTGCCATCGGAATAGGTGCCATGTCATTTAGTAATTTTTATGGCCCTACGAATGAACAAGAGTCACATACGATATTGGCTGAGGCTTTGGATCAGGGGATTTCGCATATAGATACGGCAAACGTTTATGGAGCTGGAGCATCAGAGGCTGCGATTGGTAGTTTTCTCGCCAAACAAGGCTCAAAACGAAACACTCTTTTCTCGATTGCGACCAAAGTAGGAATTAAAGGCAATATTCAAACTGGCAAAACGGAATTTGACAACAGTCCCGATTATTTAAAAAAAGAATTGGATGGCAGCTTAAAACGCTTGGGAGTTGAAAGCATTGATCTGTACTACATCCATCGCCGCGATCAGAATACTCCTATAGAGGAGGTAACTGAAACCCTTGCAAGTTTTGTAAAAGCAGGGAAAATTCGGTCCTTTGGATTTTCAGAAATTGCGCCATCCTCACTGCGGCGAGCGGCATCTATTCATCATGTCGCGGCCGTTCAGTCCGAGTACTCCCTTTCAGTACGAAGTCCAGAATTAGGTTTAGTGCAAACTACTGCAGAGCTTGGCACAGCACTCGTTGCATTTTCGCCGTTGGGCAGATCCTTGCTTACCGACAGACCGCACTCATCAGTTGAAGTAGAAAAAATGGATTGGTTAAGTAAAAATCCACGTTTTAATGAACCCAATCTTACCTTCAATATTGAAGCTACGGGAAAATTCAGGGATCTTGCAGCTCAAAATGGGGTTGCTGCGGCCACACTTGCGATTGCATGGCTTTTGAATAAGAACAAACATATTATTCCAATCCCAGGAACCCGTTCCGTTAAACATTTCCGAGAGCATTGTGATGGCGCCCGGTTGAAACTCTCAACTAAACAGATGTTGCAAATTGAGGAAATACTTCCAGTTGGGTGGGCACAAGGTGATAGATATTCTGACAAACAGTGGATAGGTCCTGAGAAGTATTGCTAACTCTTAAAGTACTATGTTTATATTTTGGCTGAGGTTTTGAGGCCATCGAGAATAGCTTCTTCTACGCTTCGCGGGCTTAATGCATCACCAATCACATAAAGCTCAGATTGAACTTTGTTTCTGAGGTCTTTTTCGAGAGTATTTGTGGCTTCACTACCAAATGCAGTCACAAGGGTATCAACATCATTTAAAATAACGGGCTGTTCACTCAAAGTGTGTTGGAAATAAGTATCGTCAGAGTCGACGCCACGTAACCTCAAGTGAGTAAGTGTTTCTACGTTAAGTTTATGTAAGGTGCCTAGCCAATTATCACGGACATACTGATTAATAGTTTGCCCCGGAACCATACCGTTGCATGCTAGTCTTACATGACAGCCTTGGCGTGCTAATAGCTCAGCCACTCCCAAACCAACCCAGTCACAACGCCAATCGGCAATTACTACTCGTGAGCCCACATTAGCTTTGCCCTCTAATAGTTGCCAAGCAGTAACTACGTGAGCACTTTCTTTGCCCTCTATTTTTGGTTCAAATGATTTTCCCCCTGTTGCCAAGATAATAACTTCTGGCGCCTCTTCTCTAATAAGCTGTAAAGATGCTTCTGTATTCAGCTTAATTTCAACGTCCTGTGTACGTAACATATTTTCCAAATTCGTCTTTATGCCTCCAAATTCGGATCTACCGGGTAGCCGTTCTGCCAAATTTACTTGACCGCCCAACTTAGAAGTGGCTTCAATCAATTTTACTGAATGCCCCCGCGAAGCTGCAACTGCAGTTGCTTTCATTCCTGCTGGGCCGCCTCCTATTACGAGAATTTTCTTTTTTTCAGAGGCCGGGCTCAAATGACCAAAAGTCAATTCACGACCGGTTTCAGGGCGTTGAATACATGAAATGGGCTGCCCATTAAGCATATGTCCTATACATGCTTGATTACATCCAACGCACGCAATGATCTCATCAAATCTACCAGTTTCTGCTTTGAGGGGCATTTCTGGATCTGAAATTATTGCCCTTGTCATGCCGCACATGTCTGCCGACCCTTCTATCAATGCTTTATCTGCGAGTTGGGGTGTGTTAATGCGGCCTGCTACAAAAACTGGTTTGTCTGAGACATCCTTAATGGCTTGTGAAAGCGGTAATGTATATCCTTGTTCAAAACGCATTGAAGGAACGATATGCGTTGATCCTTTTAATCCGGCAGAAGTTCCCGCTGTTATATTAATGTAGTCTATGCTTTCATTCTTGTTCAGTTCCTCAATCAGCTCGAGTGTTCCCTTTAATTCCATCCCTTGGAATTCTTTTTCATCTCCCGACAATCTTACGCCAACTAACATTTCATTGCTTGAGCCATGTTTAACGGCGTCAATAATTTGATCTAAAATTCGGTACCTGTTTCTAAAATTACCGCCATATTTGTCTTTTCGCTGATTTACGTTTTTATTTAAAAATTGACCGATAAGATAACCGTGAGATGCAACAATTTCTATACCATCGAGCCCGGCTGTTCTTAAATTTTGGGCTGAAATTTTATAACCTGTTACAATCTCATCAATCATTTGTTCTGACATTTCACGAGGCATGATATGAAATCGTTCGTTCGGGCTTGCAGATGGAGCATATGCTACTGGAATAGTTCCATCTTCCAAATTTGTCATTTCTCGGCCAGGATGTGTGAGCTGACCAAAGACAAGACAGTCATAATTATGGCATTTGGTTGCCAATTTTTTATATCCAGAAACACATCTAGGGTCGTATGCGCGTATTGCGGGTCGTCCAGAATTTCCCGATGGGTGTACGCGCGCTGCTTCTATAATTGTTAGAGCGGCCCCACCTTTTGCCTTTGATTCATGGTACGCAATCATATCATCGGTTGGAAAGCCCTCTTGAAGCATCACCGCCATATGCCCAGTCGAGAAAATTCTATTTTTAAAAACCTTTTGTCTTATATTTAAAGGCTCAAATAATTTTTTCAGTTGGTGTTGTGTCAATTCTTTTCCTGATAAAAATTATAGTTATAAATTGTAACCACTAGTGATTATTCACGAAGTAAATAGGCCCCCAGATGTTCAATGTCGTTACTGTCATTATAATGAGAAATTGATACTCTAAGGCGGTCATTTCTTATTCCGCAAATCAAACCTTCTTCAGATAAATGTTCAAACTTGCGTCTGATTGTATCGCTAGATGGATGCATTAGTGAAACAATATGGGAACTGGATCCTTTTGATTTCGTTGGTCTATAAGCTTTCCAGTCGCTGTTAGCTATAATTGAGAATAAATGCTCTGCTAGTTTTTCAGAATGGTTCATTATTTCTACAATTCCAATCTTCATAAGTTGTTCTATCGCAACATCCAAGCCTACAACCGAAACATATGATAAAGTTGATTGAGTATATTTTGCTGCTGTTTTCGATAAGTTCAACTTGGTTGCTTCCATGTCAAAAGGGTTTTCGTTACCGAACCAGCCGATTGCAGGGGGATCCAGTTCTAAAATTTCGTCTGAGAACCATCCAAAGGCAATACCCCCGTGGCTTCCCAACCATTTGTAGCCACTGCATACCAGAATATCTACGGCCCAGTCATTTATGGTTATTGGCACTGCGCCCGCGGCCTGAGTAATATCAATAACTAATTTTGCTCCAACTTCCTTCGCATGCAGGCTTAATTTTTCTACGTTGATCTGTGTCCCAGAGGCAAATTGCACGTAACTGAGGCATACAACAGATGTGTTGGAATCAACTTTTTCTATTATCGCATTTGTGAGATCAGTCTCTGGTACTTCATGAACAAAGCAGACTTCAAAATCTCCCGTCTTAGCCTTCAATAACCAAGGTCGTGTAATTGATGGAAAATCTGTGGAAACAAGAAGAACTTTACTACCTATTCGTGGCTTACATAACTCCGGGATCTGAGACAATATCTCGCTGGCACTCGATACCAGTGCTATATTTTCTTGTTTCGCCTGCAATAATCTTGCTACTTTTCCCCGTAAGGGGCTAAGAAAATTTGCTTCCTCTCTATCTGTCATTTTAAGGTTACCGTACCTTGCGACAGTACTGAGGAATTCTGTCATTTCATTTACTGTTTCATTACTCAGCAAGCCTAGTGATGCTTGATTAAGATAAATATTTTGGTCGAGGCAGGGGTAAGCTGAGCGATTTGAAAGTGCATTAATCATAAATAGTCAGTCTGCAGATTGTGAGAGATTTCAATAAAATGAGCTTAATCCGGAAGAGAGATAAAGATCAATTAGGGAGTTATCATTTAAAACAGACGGCATACTCCGAGCTTTGCCTTATGGCATACATTTGAATACAAATTTAGGGCACTGAATTTTCTAGATATTTTATGTATACTATTGTATTTATTGACTTTTTTTTCTTGGAAGTTATCTATTTTGTATGGAAAATTATAGTTGTAAAAAATGTAGTGTCATTGCTAATTCGCTTAGTAGTTCGTGTCCCAGTTGCGGAGACAAATTTTATTCTATGAACGATAGGCAACGAATTCTAGGCATCGCTACACTCGTATGTATCGCAATTGCTACGGGTTTCTTCACGCTTGTACAGAGTGTGCCGGCAATCGCTAGTTAGAGGGGTTTTGAAATGGACATGGGACTAACATGGAAAAAACTTCTTGGCGAGGGTATGTCTAACCAGCAAATAGAAACAATGTTATTGCTTGGCATAGTTCCTATAATCCTTTTGACAATCTGGTTTATGGTATTCCTCTACAATAATCTTGCTCCTGAACTGGAGAAGTAGCTCCTTGGTATTCGGGGTAAAAGTAAAAAGAGTTATAGGATTTTTTAGATGACCGCTGTTAACGAGAACGAGAAAAAACAGTTAGTTCTGGACTATTGCCAGTTGAGAATGGGCCAAATAACCCGTGGAGACGTGCACGAGATCGCTATTCGTTGTGGGTACTTGACGGCAAATGGTGACTTATCAGATTCTGGACGCTCTTTATCACAAGTTCTCGCAGCTACCGACCGCTTGTTGAAGGTAGCGTAATACCTAGTTGAAGCTGGTAAATAATTTTAACTCGTTTTTTCGACACGGGTTGTATTTGAAAATGCCATAGCGAAAATTCTAAAATAAAAACTAATAGTTTTAGTTAGCAATTTCATGGGTTAGAACAAATCTTTGTAATGCCTCTCTTTTTTCGCAGAGCGTTAAAACCTAAAGTTACAAAAAAAAGAAAATAATATTGTGCATAATAATAAGACGCATAGGAACTTACTTTATTTTAGGGGTTTGTGCTTTGCGGTTGCCATATTTTATTGGTTTTATCAGTTTTATGTGGCAAATTATAAAGGGTTCGGACTCCAGTTTAGATATCTTACTATTTGGGGACTCACTGGTAATGTAATTGTGACTGGAATGTTATTTCGGCGCACTTTTTACGAACAAAAAGAAACTCACTTTGCGGTTGTTTCTGCTGTATGTGTTTTGAATGTATTGGTTGTTTTTCTTTATTGGCGGTTATATTTCATCGATCCCAAATTAGTAAATTATTCTGGTAGTATTGTCTGGTTTCAAGAATACTACTTACATTTGTTGGGGCCACTACTACTTTTCCTGGACTCGATCCTTCTAAACAGGTCTTTCAGGCAGTTTAGGTCTGGAATTATTTTGGCTCTGTCAATCAGCTTCTCTTATGTGGGCTGGACTGAGTTTGTTACTGGTCCTTTAAATAACTCGCCAGCTGGGTCAAAGGCGGCTGGGCTTCCATATCCTTTCCTTAATGACATGGTGCTTGCCGATAGGCTAGAGTTTTACGTTATTTCTATATTAACTGGAGTATTTTTCTATGCTTTATTCTGGTTAATTGATAGGATCTGTCTTGCTCATTTTTGGGGCTTAGCAAAGGGTGGATAGCAAGAACCTTTCTCTATCCGAGTTCCAATATTCGGTGCTTAGTGCATCTACTTGGTAAAATTTTTAAAAATAGGATCAAAATATGCGACTTGAATTTCATCACATTAATTTCGTTTCGACCGATGTTAATAAAATGCATGAATTTTATACGGACGTCTTGGGCTTGGAAAATGTTCCCATAACAAATTTTCCAAGACCTTCCGAAACTGAAGAGAAAGGTTATAGCGGTGAAATAAAATTTGCGACCGATGGGATCATGCAAATGCATCTTGCAGAAAGAAACCTTGATGTTGCCCACAAGCATAATAAGCACATCAATCCAGTGGAAAGAGGTCACATAGCTTTCAGAACAGACGATATAAATTCGTTTATTAAACTTTTGGATGATAGAAAAATACCGTATTCCGACTATGGAACAACATTTGCAAAGGAATGGCATCAAGTCTTTTTTCACGACCCCGAAGGCAACATTGTAGAAGTGCATCAGAAAGTCTAATGTGTTTTTAAAAAATTTTAACAAAGCCTGTGATGCTGGTCGAACATACTAATTTCACTTAAATATAGATTATTAGATTTGAGGTAACTAAAAATGCTAACGCATACTCGGACATTATCGGTTGGTCAAAAAGCTGGCTGGGGTCTGGCTGATATGGGTATCGTGGTCTTTGTTATAGTAAAACAATTATTAGTTTTATCATTTTTAACAAATTATCTTAACGTTCCTGTTGGAATTGCTGGTCTACTGACCACAAGTGTTTTGATTTTCGACATAATTACTGATCCAATAGTAGGTTATCTTTCTGACCGAACTCACTCGCGTTGGGGGAGAAGAGTGCCGTGGATGGTCATCGGTGCATTAATTCTTTCTGGGGGTATCATTGGATTATTTGGGGTACCCCAATCATTAAGCCTCTTTGGAACTATCATTTGGGTTGGCGGTTTCTTCGCATTGGCAACAGTTGGCTTTACCATGGTAGCAATCCCATATGGAGCCACGGCCGGTGAGATGACGCAGGATCCCAAAGAAAGATCAACAATGATGGGTTTCAGAATGGCTTTTGCAAGTGTGGGGATATTACTTGGTGGTGCGGTAATTCCTCAGCTCGCCGGAGGTACACGAGATGGCCATTTTATAGCAGCAATATACGTTGCTCCAATTATAATTTTATCCATCTGGGGATCCTTATGGTCAACTCGTACAGCACCAAGGATATTATCGCCTTCGGCTCGGGGATTTATGTCAACCTGGCTATTGGTTTTTAAGAACAAACCATTTGTTATTTTAGTTTGCCTTTATGGGATCATGACCCTGGCAATTGCACTAATAACCGCTGGGCTCCCTTTTGCTGCAATCTATTTAATCTTTGATAGTGGGAACTCCTTATTGTCGCCCGCATCTAGTGCGCTTGGGATACTGTCATTACTGTTCGCTTGCTTTGTGTTTGGGTCTATTCTAAGTCAGGCTTTCTGGGTTTGGATGTCAGCTCGCTTAGGAAAAGTTAGTGCATTAATTTTTGGGCTCGTTATTTATATAATTTTACTTGTTGCGATTTTTATAAGTTTACCATCTGTAGACATCATGCTGATAGCCATCTTGTTTGTCGTCGCGGGAATGACGAATGGCGCATACCAACAGATCCCATGGGCAATTTATCCTGATCTCATGGATATAACTCGCAGCGAGTCGGGAGATGCTATCGAGGGTGCATTTAGCGCGATTTGGTTATTTGGACAAAAAGTCGCAAACGCAATTGCACCATTAATACTATCGCTCATTCTTGCTTTGTTTGGGTGGAGAGAATCTGGTGAGGGATTTACGGATCAAGTTCCTGAAGCACTCAGAGCTTTGCAAAACTCAATAACCATTCTACCGGCTTTTATCTTAGCACTCGCTATTCTAGGTTTATTTTATTTTTCTCGATACCTTAGTAAGTATCCGCCAAGGAGAAATTAAAAAAACCCTTTGGGAGGCTATTCCCAAAGGGTTCATTTATTTTTTATAGTCTTTTAATACATACCAACGATAAAATACATTCCATGCATATCTTTGGTACTCCAATTCAGACCGAAGTCTGCGTAGCACTCCAGCCATTAAAGTGTCCCTTCTCTAGTTGGCTTCGAATTGTTTATCACAACTTTCAAAAATAGCCAAATAAAAGTATTACCAAAATTTAATTTTGTAAGCGCGAGTAAAAAAACATAATAAAAAAGATGTGAAATTAGAGCGTGCTACTGAGAAACTATAAGGATCTGCACATCTGCTACATTAGTACCAGTAGCTCCAGTATGCAGGAGGTCATTGGATATTTGTAGAGCTTTGTTACTGTTATTTTCTGCTAAGAAATCATAAACTTGATAACCTTCGTTAAGAATACGTTTACATGTTTCTTGATCAACAATAGCCCCGGCTGCTTCGGTTGGGCCATCTCGTCCGTCTGTGCCTCCTGACAGAAAAGTCCATGATTTTCTAATCGGGTCTTGATGAGCTAATTCAGCAACAATTAACGCGAGTTCTTGATTGCGTCCCCCTAGGCCAGAGCCTTTGATTTTAACAGTTGTTTCACCACCCCATACTATGGCGGTAGGTTTAGTACTCGACTCAATTTCTTTTAATTTTTGATGAATTTTTTTTGCTGCATCGTTTACATCGCCAATCAATGGCTCGTCTTCAACAAATGTCACAAAGCTTTTGCTTAAAGACTCTGCTGAAGCGTGAATACTTTCTCGGTTATCGCCGATCAAATAATTAACTGCATCATTGCTTTTTCGTTCAGATGTTTCCGCTTCGAAGTGGTTTAGTATATTTTGTGGAATTAACTTCAATAGGTTGTTACTGGCAAGAATGTCTAAAGCGCTTTTTTTAGTACCGAGCGGGCTTACGGTTGGTCCGCTTGCAATCACCCGTAGGTCATTCCCAATCACATCTGAAAGAATATAACTTGTTACTGGAGCTGGATCCGCATAATGCAGCAAGCCACCGCCTTTTAACTTTGAAGTTTGTTGTCTAACATGGTTCATCTCATCAATACTTAATCCACTGCTTAATAGAATTTCATTAAGGACTATTTTGTCTTCTAGGTTAACTCCATCGACAGGCGCTGGCATCAAAGCAGATCCCCCCCCGGATACTAGGAAAAGAACTTGGTCATCTTTACCGACCTGTTCCAGTGCAGCGATCACGCGTTTTGATCCTAATTCTCCCGTCTGGTCAGGCACGGGATGCCCAGCCTTAAACATCTCACAATTTTCAACATGTTCTCCATTTTCTTTGTGAGTTATGCAAATACAGTTATTTGGTCCATCCAGTAGTTCTAGTAGACCTTTGATCATTGCCGGAGCTGCCTTACCAACGCCGATAACTAGTGTCTGTCCACCGTTTTTAGGTGTTGGTATACCATTTTTTTTGATGCAAGATTGAACTGCTGTAAAAGGGTTTGCCCTTTCAACAGCAGCTCTATAGGCTTCTAAAGCGTTGGCTTTTAATGCGTTAAGGTCATCGACCGGCAATTTGCTTTGCTTTCTCAACAAGGACTTCAGCCTGCTTTATAGATGCGTAATCTATAAGCCGCCCATCAAGAGATACCGCACCTTTACCACTTGCTTCCGCATCAGCCATAGCTTCTAAAATCCGGTTTGCCTTAAGTATTTCGGCATCTGATGGGCTCATTACTTCATTTGCTAATGCAATTTGACTCGGGTGAATTGCCCATTTCCCTTCGCATCCTAAAACAGCAGCCCTCTTTGCGGCTGCTCGGAAACCATCCGGATCTTGGAAATCTCCAAAGGGTCCATCTATTGGCCTTAAGCCATTTGCACGAGCCGCAACGACCATACGTGCTATAGCATAGTGCCACATATCACCCCAGTGAGTATCCCGTTCCTCACCCTCTACTTTATCTGTTAGTACTGAGTAATCCGGATGCACACCACCAATACTAGTTGTACGAGCTCGGGTAGAAGCGGCGTAGTCAGCAACTCCAAAATGTAAGCTTTCATTGCGTTTCGAAGCCGCTGCAATTTCAGAAACGTTTTGCATGCCTAATGCCGTCTCAATTATATGTTCAAAGCCAATCCGCTTTTTATAGCCCATTGCATCTTCAACTTGGGTTACCATCATGTCGACGGCGTATACATCAGCAGCAGTTCCTACTTTTGGGATCATTATTAGGTCTAATCTTTCTCCCGCTTGCTCGACAATGTCGACTACATCTCGATACATATAGTGGGTGTCTAGTCCATTAATTCTGATAGACATGGTTTTGGTGCCCCAGTCTATTTCATTCAAAGCCTTAATGATGTTCTTACGTGCTTGCTCTTTCTCATCTGGAGCTACTGCATCTTCTAAATCTAGAAAAATAATATCTACATCGGAGTCCGCTGCCTTTTGAAACATATTAACTTGAGAGCCCGGAACCGCGAGTTCGGATCGGTTCAATCTGGCTGGCGCCTGCTCAATTGGAAAAAAAGACATTTTATGGTTCCTCCTACATATTAAATTGTCTAATCGTGCTCATTGACTATAAAATTTTTACTGTCAATAAAAAATTATGCATGCCAGTGTACACAACGTTCTTCTATTCATTTAGTTTTGACTTTGACTTGTAATAGTGTGCGATGGCTTGGGCTCTATTTTTAACGTTAAGCTTGTCAAATATGTTTGATATGTGAAACTTTACAGTATTGGCTGAAATTTCCAGTCGAGTAGATAGCTGCTTATTTGTCAACCCTTCAGAAAGTGCTTCGATTATTACTCTTTCTTTACGGGATAGTGTGTTGATTGGATCATTTCGTAATTCTCTTACATCTAAAAATGGAAATACCATTTTACCATCGGCGACGTCTAAGCAAGTTTGAATAAGGGTTTCAATTGGAGAGGATCTCGATACAAACGCAGCCGCTCCAGCTCCCATTGCCTGTCTTGCAATATCTGGATCACTCCCATTGCCATATATTATTGTTCTAGGCGGAATGCTTTGGCTTCTTAATACGTCTATTAATTTTTCTGCACCAAGATCTCTTATATTCCAGTCGATTATGCATAGCTGTACGTCGATCCGTAAAATTGTTGCTAAAAATCCTTCGGAAGTACCACTAGTCGCTACGAGAGAGAATCGCGAATCCTCCTCAAAAGTTTCAGACATTGCTGAGAGTACTAATGGATTGCTATCACACAATATTATATCAATTGGCTTGGTATTATCTAAGTTTGACATCTCGTCCTTCTGTAAAACTACCTGTTTAGGTGGTTATTTCTGGATACATTTGTATATTTCGAAAAATGGGTAGGTAAAATACTATACTTAAAGTTACCCAAAAGCAATAGTTAGAGGTGTTTTCTTTTTTATTGAATGATCTACATACCACTCCAGAACAGTTGCAAGGAGTAGTCATGTCAAACGAAAATATTTTTCCAAAACTAGAAATACCTCAAACAATAGCTGCTGGCCCAGGGCCCGGTAACACAGACGCAAGAGTGTTAGCTGCTTTTTCAAACGCTGGCTTAGCGGACCACATGCATGCAGACGTTTTACGAGGAATGATAGAATGTAAAAAAATGCTGCGTGACGTTTGGGGCACAAGCAATATCCATACATTTGGAGTCGCTGGCACTGGATGGAGCGGTCTTGACATGATGTTTAGTGGAGTTCAGCCAGGCGACAAAGTTGTCATGTTCGTAAACGGGACTTTTTCTGGTATTGATGCTTTATCGGCTCGAATGAAAGCAGCGACTGCGGAAGAGATGGCTCAAAATTCTCTCAACCCTGAAGCATCATCAGTTATTACGATCAATGTTCCACATGGCCAGTCGGTTTCGGGTGAGATTATTGAAAAAGCTTTAAGCGAGCACAAACCTAAATGGGCAGCAATGGCGCATTGGGAAACTGGCTCAGGAAGAATTAACGACGTAGAGGGCTTCAGCGCCGCTTGCGAAAAGTATGAAGTTCTTGGCCTAGTTGATGCTGTATCTTCCCTTGGTGTTTCAAACTTTAGAATTGACGACTATCCGGGTATCCATGGGTGGGCTTCGTGTCCGCAGAAGGGTATCTGCTGTTTGCCAGTAACCTACGCTCCAGTATCTTTCAGTGATCATTTTATTGAAACGGTTCTCGCATCCGGCGCTCGTTCATTTGTTCATCACCCTGTAATGGAAGCTCGTCATTGGGGGATCGTCGAAGGCAAAGATGTTGAGAAAGGTACATACCATCGAACCCATTCTGCTTATGCAATAGCAGCCTTTCACGAGGCATTGCGGATAACTCTGGCGCAAGGTTTAGCTGCACGCTCTGCAGAATATGAATACCATGAGAATGCACTTCGGTCAGCGGTAGAGGCTATGGGGTGTGAAGTAACATCCAATATGACTTCATTAGTTGTATTGAATCTGCCAAAGGACTTGGCTGGTAGAGAAATGGAACTTGTACAGCATTGCCGAGCACAGAATTTTGGAATTTGGCCGACTTTATCTGAACCTGTTCAAGTTAGGATCGGTATTCTAAATTTACTGACACGCGAGTCTGTGACTGAGATAGTAGATCGGTTTGCGCAGGCGATACGTGATTTAGGTGGCAATGTTGATGATGTTTTTGTCAAAGAGGCTCTGAATTCCTCGTATAATGTAGCCGTTGCAGCTGAATAAGAGAAAAATTTAAAGTTTTAGTTGGAGAAAACAGATGGATATCCACGAATATCAAGCAAAAGAAATACTGGCAAACTTTGGTGTCGGCGTGCCTCCGGGAGCTCTCGCATATAGTCCAGAACAAGCTGCATATCGGGCTCGCGAGCTTGGAGGCGATACCTGGGTTGTAAAGGCGCAGGTGCACGCAGGAGGTCGCGGCAAAGCCGGCGGTGTTAAGGTTTGTCACAGCGACACAGAAATTGTAGAAACATGTGAAAACCTATTTGGAAGCAAACTAGTCACTCATCAAACAGACTCCAACGGGAAAGGTGTTTACCGTGTATATGTAGAAGGTGGTGTGCCAATTGATAGGGAAATTTACCTCGGATTTGTTCTAGACCGATCATCCCAAAGAGTAATGATCGTAGCCTCTGCAGAAGGAGGCATGGAAATTGAAGATATATCGGCGGAGAAACCTGATAGCATTGTGCGCTCAACCGTTGAGCCAGCAGTTGGCTTGCAAGATTTTCAATGTAGGCAAATAGCTTTTAAACTAGGTATTGATCCGGCTTTAACTCAAAGTATGGTTAGGACGCTGCAAGGTTGTTACCGTGCGTTCAGAGAGCATGATGCAACCATGGTAGAAATTAACCCTCTGGTAGTCACTGGGGATAGCCGGATCCTTGCACTAGATGCTAAAATGACATTCGATGATAATGCCCTGTTTAGGCATCCTCATATTTCGGAATTACGTGATAAAAGTCAGGAAGATCCAAGGGAAAGCCGTGCCGCTGATAGAGGGCTAAGCTATGTTGGATTAGAAGGCAATATTGGCTGCATAGTAAATGGTGCTGGGCTAGCTATGGCAACGATGGATACGATCAAGCTAGCCGGTGGTGAGCCAGCTAATTTTCTTGATATTGGAGGCGGGGCTACACCTGAGCGAGTTGCTAAAGCTTTTCGTTTGGTAATGTCTGATGACAATGTACAAGCGGTCTTAGTTAACATTTTTGCCGGTATAAATCGTTGTGACTGGGTCGCTGAGGGTGTTGTTCAGGCACTGCGCGAAGTCCAAGTTAATGTTCCAGTTATCGTACGTTTGGCGGGCACGAATGTGGAAGAAGGACAGAAGATTTTAGCAAAGTCTGGGCTTCCAATTATCAGAGCGACAACATTGATGGAGGCAGCCGAACGATCAGTCCAAGCTTGGCAGAGTGACTCCATTGGAGAACCTAAATTGAGGGCAGTAAAATGAGTATATTAATTGATAGAAATACCCCCGTGATTGTTCAAGGTATTACAGGCAAGATGGCCCGTTTTCATACCGCAGATATGGTAAAATATGGCACTAACGTTGTTGGTGGAGTTGTTCCGGGGAAAGGTGGTATGGAAGTAGAAGGTTTGCCAGTATTCGATACTGTTGCTGAAGCAGTTGAGAAAACTGGTGCAGAAGCAAGCCTAGTATTTGTTCCTCCACCCTTTGCTGCTGACAGTATAATGGAAGCTGCTGATGCTGGCATAAAATATTGCGTGTGTATAACTGACGGTATTCCTGCGCAAGATATGATACAAGTGAAGCGGTATATGTATAGATATCCAAAAGAAAAACGTATGGTCCTGACTGGTCCTAACTGCGCTGGTACAATTAGTCCAGGCAAGGCCTTACTTGGAATTATGCCTGGTCACATTTACCTGCAAGGTAATGTTGGCATAGTTGGACGCTCAGGTACCTTGGGCTACGAAGCTGCCGCACAGTTGAAGGCACATGGTATTGGTGTATCTACATCTGTAGGTATCGGCGGTGACCCAATAAATGGTTCTTCTTTTAAGGATATTTTGCAGCGTTTTGAAGAAGATGATGATACTCACGTGATTTGTATGATTGGTGAGATAGGTGGGCCTCAGGAGGCAGAGGCTGCGGCATACATAAAAGATCATGTTAAAAAGCCCGTTGTTGCCTATGTTGCTGGGTTAACTGCACCAAAAGGCAGAACTATGGGACATGCTGGTGCAATAATTTCTGCGTTTGGCGAAAGTGCCAGCGAAAAAGTAGAAATTTTGTCAGCTGCTGGTGTGACTGTTGCTCCTAATCCTGCAGTAATTGGAGACACAATTGCTAAAGTAATGAAGGAAGCAGCTTAGATCAAAATAGCACGCTAAGATAGGTCAAACCATGTTATCAGTTGCAGAACAGGCCCACTCTATTCAAGATAAATCCTATGCAAGCGCTCTACAAAAGCGCCTGCATGATTCATGGTTTAAAGTTTTGGATAACCGTGCTCCTGAAGTTTCTAAGGAAATAAGGTCTGGTAATTATCTTTGTCGGTCCGATCAGTTTTGTGACATGTTTCAAGCCGTGACAATCTGGTTTCACCTGTCTCAAATACTGGATGAAATTTTAAACATTCGAAGGTCTAGGCTCTCAGGCTATAAAAGTTCCACCGGTATTGAACCTACACAGTATAATTTTAGGGGAATTTTATCAGAGAGTGACGCAGATAATAGAAAACATCTATTAGAAATCGTTCGAAAAAATAAACTTTCGATTGGGCCTACAATAACGGCTCATCCAACTGAGGCGAAACGTGTTTCAGTACTAGAGATCCATAGGCGCATCTATCAAACTTTAGTTAAATTTGACAGCTTTCGATGGGGTCCAAAAGAAATACTGCAGCTAGAAAAAGACCTTGAGGGAGAAATAGATTTATTGTGGCTAACGGGAGAGTTGCGATTAGAAAGACCGTCGTTAGAGGCAGAGATCGAATGGGGTCTACAGTTTTATAAAACCAGTATTATCAAGGCGTTGCCACGTGTATTCGAAAGCTACGATGATGCTGTTAAATCTGTTTTTGGAAAGCAAGATATTGATCATTTTGACCTTCGTTTCCATTCTTGGATCGGTGGCGACCGAGATGGTAATCCCAACGTTACCTCAGAGAAAACTTTGTTTGCTCTCGAGTCTGCAAAGGAAATGGTTCTATCTGTTTATTCAGAAAGTTTAACTGAAATTGCATCCCAACTGAGCATTTCTAATAAGATTATGCCCTTATCGGAAAGTAATTTTCTGACTTTGAATGAAATAATCAGATTGAGATCAAGTGATCCAGAGAGCTTAATACGCCGAAATCCAAATGAAACTTTTCGACAAGCGCTTACGGCAATGAACCAATGTTTGGACGATGGCAGATATAAATACGTTAAAGATTTCATTACTGATTTAAAAGCCATTGAGGCTGCATTACATTCAATTGGGGCTGTTAATATTTCAGATAGGCTTGTTCGACCTCTCAGATGGCAAGCTTCTGTTTTTGGTTTTAGTGCCCATACGTTGGATGTGCGGCAAAACTCAGAAGTCGTTACTAGAGTGCTTGCAAATATTTGGAGCACTATGGGGACTTCAATCGATCCTGCGCCTGAAAGCTGGCTACAACAAATAAAAAAAGAGCTAGTGCAACCCAACCTCCCAAAATTAGACAAATCCAAATTAACTGAAGAGTCTTTGGAATTGATTTCTCTTTTAGAGTTAATATTGACAGTACAAAATGGACCTGACCCAGAAGCCGTTGGACCATTCATTCTATCTATGACCAGATCGGCTGCAGACATTTTGTCTGTTCTTCTTCTTGCGCGTTATGCAGGTTTTGGTTCGGAAAAACTATCTTTGAAGGTTGTACCACTGTTTGAGACCATAGAGGATCTTGATAAGGCGCCTGAGATTTTGAGGCAAGTTTTTGAATTTCCAATCGCAGCCCGAAGTTTGAAGGATGCCGACGCATTTATGGAGATTATGCTAGGCTATTCAGACAGTAATAAGGACGGTGGCTTCCTATGCTCATCATGGACACTTGATAAGGCACAAAGAGCTATAACCCGTGCACTTTCAGAAAATGGCGTAAAGCCAAAATTTTTCCATGGAAGAGGTGGGTCGGTAAGTAGGGGAGGTGCTCCGACTGATCGAGCAATTGCAGCTCAGCCCAAGGGAACGCTTAATGGCACGCTTAGGCTGACTGAGCAAGGCGAGGTTGTTACCTCAAAATATGCTAATATTGGTACGGCTGCCACCCAGTTAGAACTTCTCTCGTCGTCAGTTTTACATCATTCTACTCTGCCGAATGTTTCAGCTGTAGATCCAGAGGCAGAAGACGTTATGGAAGCGCTTTCAAGTTTAAGCCAACTTTCGTATCTAAATTTAGTTAACCACAGTGATTTTGTATCTTATTTTAATCAAGCAAGTCCGGTTGATGAATTGTCACTGTTGAAAATTGGTTCTCGACCTGCAAGGCGATTTGGGGCGTCCAGTTTATCAGATTTGAGGGCGATACCGTGGGTTTTTGCATGGAGCCAAAATAGACATTTAATTAGCAGCTGGTATGGATTTGGAGAGGCTGTTAAGAAGTTTTGTGAAATAAGAGGATCAGCAAGTAAAAAAGTTCTGAGAAAGGCCTTTAGTAGAGTTCCACTTTTCCATTTATGCGTTGATGAAATCGAAAAGTCTCTATTATTGGCAAATATGGAAATAGCGCTACTTTATAGTGGGTTGGTGGATAATAATAAAGTTGCCGTGCTAATATATAGTAAGGTTAACCAAGAATACCGAGCTTGTATTGAAGTAGTAGAGGAATTAACTGAATGTAAGATTGGCTTCAGATTTCCAAATATCGTCGCGAATATAGAAAAGAATGCTGGTCAATTAGACTGGGCTCATAAGACGCAGGTAGAATTGTTGCGGCAAGTGAGAAAAAATGATGTTAATGAGCACCGAATACAGCTGATGCAAAGTATGAATTGTATTTCAGCAGGGCTGGGTTGGACAGGATAAAGAGTAAAGGTAAGGAAACGCAAATGAATGTACTTCACAAACAAAATGGATTTTTTACTGAAGAGTTGGATAGCAGTGATAATGATTTATTTAACGCAATCAAATCTGAATTAGGGCGTCAGAGAGAAGAGATTGAGCTTATTGCGTCGGAGAACATAGTTTCGCGCGCCGTTTTAGAGGCTCAAGGTTCCGTGATGACAAACAAGTATGCTGAGGGTTATTCGGGCCGCAGATATTATGGTGGTTGTGAATATGTCGATATTGCTGAAAATCTTGCAATCGAAAGAGCTTGCAAACTGTTCAATTGTAACTTTGCAAATGTTCAGCCAAATTCCGGTAGCCAAGCTAACCAGGGTGTTTTCCAGGCCCTTTTAAAGCCAGGTGATACAATACTTGGAATGAGCTTGGACGCAGGTGGACACTTAACACACGGCGCCAAACCGAACCAGTCTGGTAAATGGTTTAATGCTGTTCAGTATGGTGTTCGTAGAGATACGCTTGACGTAGACTATGACGAAGTGAAGCGGTTAGCTTTAGAGCACAAGCCTCAAATGATAATTGCCGGTGGTTCTGCGATTCCCCGTCAGCTTGACTTCAAAAAATTCCGTGAGATTGCTGATGAGGTCGGTGCATATTTACTAGCTGATGTAGCACATTTTGCTGGCTTGATTGCAGCTGGAGTTTATCCATCCCCATTCCCCCATGTGCATGCTGCTACTAGTACAACACACAAAACGTTGAGGGGCCCAAGGGGTGGTATTATTTTGACTAATGACGAAGCGATAGCTAAAAAAGCAAATTCAGCTATTTTTCCTGGTATTCAAGGTGGTCCATTGATGCATGTGATTGCTGCTAAGGCTGTAGCATTTGGTGAAGCACTTCGGCCAGACTTTAAACTCTATCAACAGCAAGTTATCAAAAATGCGAAAGCTTTGGCTGACACCCTTATGACAGGGGGTCTGGATATCGTCACTGGTGGTACTGATACCCATGTCATGCTTGTAGACCTAAGGCCTAAAGGTGTAAAAGGGAATGCTACTGAAAGTGCGCTCGGTAGAGCTAACATCACGTGCAACAAAAATGGGGTACCATTTGATGATGAAAAGCCGACAATAACCTCAGGTGTTCGATTAGGTAGTCCAGCCGGAACTACTCGGGGATTTGGTGAGGTTGAGTTTCGGCAAATTGGTGAATGGATTATTGAAGTTGTGGACGGTTTGGCCGAGCATGGCGAAGGAAACAACGGAGCAGCTGAAAAACGTGTAAAGGCGGCTGTAAAAGAGCTCTGCGCAAATTACCCATTGTATCCAAACCTATAATGAGTGTTAGTTTAACAGGTTAACTTCGCAAAACAGGAAACTTATAAAATAGCGTTAAGGTAACTATGTACTATAGTTACCTTTAACTCTTTCTTTGGATGGGTCAAAATGCGGGAATGGGCAAATACTCGCCTTTATCCTCTTTTGATGACCATCCAGTTGGCCGACCTCAACATTTGTTCCAACTAAAGAGTGCGATGTAGAGACACGACCTAGTGCTATCACTTTACCCAAAATAGGGGATTTCATAGCCGAGGTTACTTCCCCAATTTGCGCCTTTCCTATTCGAATGCAATCCCCGGGAGAGGGGACTAACCCCCCCGTAATTTCTAACCCTACCAATTTTCTGTGGGGATGTTCTTTACGCTCTTCTATCGCTGCCCTGCCAATGAAATTATCTGTCTTTGATTTAAGTGGTACAGTAAAACCAATTCCTGCTTCATATGGATCGGTTTGATCATCAAACTCGCTGCCAGCAAAAATAAGACCACCTTCTATTCTGAGCATATCCAACGCTTCTAAACCGAGCGGTGTAATGCCATATTCTTCCCCTGCTTTCCAAACACTATCGAAAATCTCTGTGGCATCTTTTGGATGACAGAAGATTTCATATCCTAATTCACCGGAATATCCAGTTCTAGATATTACAACGACTTTTCCATGTACATCGCCAATACGAGCAATCGAAAGCCTAAACCATCCTAACTCATCTATAGTTGGTTGTTGAGGAGGGGTCCAAAATACTTTTGATAATACTGCTTTCGAATGTCGACCTTGTAAGGCTATGTTATGTAACTGATCAGTAGAATTCCTTACCCAGGCGTTTAAGTTGTTTTTTATAGCCTGTTCTTTAAGCCATAATCCTGAAGTATCGTTGCCTCCAATCCAACGGAAATTTTCATTCCCCAGACGGTAGATCGTGCCATCATCGATCATGCCACCGTGTTCGTAGCACATCTCCGTATAAACAACTTGCCCAACACTAAGCTTCTTTACGTTTCGAGTTACACAAAGTTGCATTAGTTCTTCAGCGTCTGGTCCTGTAACTTCATATTTTCTTAGAGGTGATAAGTCCATTATTGCCAAGCCATCTCTGCAGGCCCAATACTCTTGGATAGCGCCGTGGTTCGTCATTGTATTTGGTAACCAGTAGCCATTGTATTCTACAAAATCTCTTGTGTGTTTCGCGAAGCAATCGTGAAATCCGGTCTTTTTTGTCTCTTCCACCGCGGCCTCCGTTGATTTTCTGTATCCAATTGATTTCTTGAAAGTTTCTTCACTTTTGTATGTGCGCACCTGAATGTCTGTTGGGACCCAACCATTTGCCGGATCTATGTCGCATGGGCAAGCAGTTGAAACGCATACTAAGTCAGTCAATGCGCGAAGCATAACGTAGTCACCAGGTCTGGACCAAGGCTCATCCATTGTTATTGCATTAGCGTCGTCTAAAATCGTGTTAAAAAAGAAATTTATAGCAGGCCATCCTGCTCGTGGACGTACGTTATAAGAATTGAGTTTTTCGGTTATGTTATCTGAACAATTCAAGTGACCTGGATAACCGAGGTCTTCGTAATAACGCGCGGTACACGCTAAACCGAATGTATCGTGCCGTCCACAGGTGTCTTGCACTATTTCAACTAATGGTTCCTGGTCTACGCTCCAGTATTTACTGAATATTCCAGGAGCGGGATATAGGTTACCCATAAGTGAACGGGTAGTGGTCGGATCGATATCTCTTTCCAAACCTTGGTCAAGTGCTCTCAGTGAAAAGGCTTGAAAATCACTACACTCTCTTCCCTTTACATCTAGTACCTGAATAAACTGCCCTTTTTTAACTTCGTAAGTTTCAGCTACACCTGGTTGAATATTTATATCTAGGATCGGATTTGCCAGCGGTTCCGGTGGTAAAATTTCTTCTTCTGATAATTTAAATTCATTTCGTTTTATGTAGACAATTAAATCCGTTAAAGTTTTTTGAGAGTCAGCAGGCATATAATTACCAACCGTTGCAACAATCAAAAGACCATCACACTCGGCTGTAAATTGTACCATATCCCCAGGATATGAGCCTTCAGAAAAAACTTTAATGCCGTCCCCGATGGAAAGATCAAAACCAGACTTTTGAAGTGCATTTAAAACTTTATGACCTGAATCAGAACCATTCGCTAGCGTGTCAATGACGCCTTTGGGTTTTCCACTGCCTTCTGCTCCCAAGTAACCGGCACTTGAGGTCTTATCTGGTGCAAAAAATACGAGCTCGCCAGGCTGTAAGCCATCAAAATCCAAGACACAAATTTGATCGCCTGCATAGATCGCTAAGGCTCTAGAACCTCCTCCAGGTATTGGGTGGCGTTCCGTACCTTTCGGCAAGATGGGAACACCAGGAGTTATGATGCCCTTTCTTTCAAATGGAGTTTCAAAAATTGGTTTCACATTCATTAGCCCAAACCCAATGCTTGTTTTCGAGTTTCGGTCCATTTGGTAATTATAAAGTCGAAGCTGAGTGCCATAAGAGAGACATTCATGCCCAAAACAAAGTTTTTACCGAGTTCTGTACCTGCTAATGTTCTTTGCAACTCTTGACCTAAGTCTTGGGTCCCAATGAACGCGGCGATGATAACCATGAAAAAGGCAAAATTAATGGCCTGATTGAAACCCACGCCCATTGTCGGCAATGCTAGAGGAAGTTGTACGGTCAAAAGCTTCTGGAAGCGTGTTGCCCCCGACATATCAGCGGCCTCTACCATTTCTGGAGGAACTCCCCGTAACCCCTCGATTGTATATCTTGTTAGTGGAACTGCCGCAAAAATTAGTATTGAAAATACGACAGCAACATCATTGACACCGAAGAGCATAATCGCTGGAATAAGGTAAATAAAACTTGGAAAAGTTTGTGCAGTATCACAAGCAAGCAGTATCCTCGATGACCATTTGGTTGATCTTGCTGCGAGTATCCCCAGTGGTATGCCTATAAAGGTAGCCAGCACCACAGCAGAGATTACAGTATATAAAGTGATTACTGAGCGGTCCCACCATCCCGTGATTGCGACAATCGTAAAGAAAAGCCCAGCAATTAGTGCCTCTTTTTTGCCCGCAAGATACCATCCCAAGCCCATTATAATTAGTATAAACGCAGGTGTGGGTATCCAAAGTAAAGAGTTACGAAATGGTATTAAAACCTTAACGTTTAGGAACCAGCGCAACCACTCTGTGGTATTCTTTATGCTGTCTATCGCTAAAAACCCCTTTATGATTTTGTCTATTTCTTTGCCCTGAGAGAAACTTTGTTTGCGTGTGACTTCTGCTAAGATTGGAATAAGTTGTGACAGCAGCAAGAAAAATACGAAAGCTAGAAGCGATAGCAAAAAATATTTATGTCTCTGCCACCACTGGGTGCCTCGGTCAAAATGGACCGGCTGTTTCATGACCCATGCCTTAGACATTCGGTCTAGCATAATAGCGAATAAAACTATTGTTATTCCGATTTCAAAACTACGGCCAATTTTGAATGAACCCATCATAGCTAATAGTTTAGCCCCTAAGCCAGGCATTCCTATAAACGCAGTAAGAACTACCATTGCAAGGCACAACATAATAACTTGGTTAACCCCAACAAGTATCTCTGTTCGTGCTGCGGGTATGTAAACTCGGCGAAGCATTTGCCATCGAGTGCATCCACTCATGTGCCCTGCTTCAACTATTTCAGTCGATACCTTTCTTAAACCAAGTGTCGTCATTAAAATCATTGGCGGTACAGCAAACATTATTGTGGCTACAGCACCAGCAGTTGGCCCAACTTTAAAAAATATGACTGCTGGAAGTAGGTAGGTAAAAAAGGGTAGTGTTTGGAGAACACTTAATATTGGCCGAATAGACTTATCAAATGTTCGAAATTTCCAGGCAGTGATGCCCAAACCCAGGCCTATAAGAACAGCGAAAGGTGCAGCTAGGGTCAATACGGACATCGTTTGCATTGCGATTTTCCACTGACCAATAAGCGCTGTCCATACGAAGGTAACCAAGGCAAGTAGTGCAAGTCTCAGTCCGCCTAAATAATAAGCCAAAACAACAAAAGACGCACATACAGCGGCCCACGGAATAGGTCCCAATTTAGGCCATCGGTTCCTTCCGTACAAAAGATTAGCAGTAATATCTAATAGGACTTCTAAGCCGCCTGAGATGGCGCGAGTAAGATCAATAAGATGTAAGTCATCTTTTATGAAATTGAAAATCAGATCCAACCAAACCGCTAAGGGAGGGACCAAAGCCTCTGGAATGCGTATTAACCAAGCTGGTAAAATTCCTCTTGATAATAAAAATGCAAGGGCAACAAGTAAAAATACTGATGCGATACCCGTGTTCGTATCGATCGCTTTTGGGTCCCTTTCATTTTGATCAAGTTTTTTCATCGTTATTCGCCAAACACTATATCAAGCGCTTTTTTTCTATTTATTTGACCAATTAGCTTATCATCAGTGTCTTTCACGGGAATAAATTCCCGTGTATCGGATGCGAGAATTTTAGCTACGTCTCTTAATTTCTTATTTCCGTAAAGTGCGTTTTTGGATGATCGGGGTTTCCCCGTTGGCTCCATAATGGCTTCAACGTTCACAACGCGTGCTTTTTCAACCTCTTCTGTGAATTTTCGCACATACTCTGTTGCTGGATTAAGTACTATTTGGTCAGGAGTAGAGCATTGTTCAATCATTCCATCCTTCATGATTGCTATTCGATCGGCCAACCTGAGTGCTTCATCGAAATCATGAGTTATAAAAACAATTGTTTTTCCAAGAAGGCCCTGCAGTCTGAGAAATTCGTCCTGCATTTCTCTTCTAATTAACGGATCAAGTGCAGAAAAGGGCTCGTCTAAGAACCAAATATCAGGTTCAATAGCTAAACTTCTAGCTATGCCAACACGCTGTTGTTGTCCTCCAGATAATTCTCTTGGGAAATATTCTTCTCGTCCCTCTAAGCCAACCAGCCTTATAACTTCTAAAGCCCGCTCCCGGCGAGTATACTTATCCTGTCCACGCATCTCGAGTGGAAATGCAACATTTTCTAATACAGTTCTATGTGGAAGCAGCCCGAAGGATTGAAAGACCATACCCATCTTTGAGCGGCGTAACTCTATAAGTTCTTTTTCTGTCAGAGACATAATATCTTGATTATCAACCGATATTGTGCCGCCAGTTATATCATGTAGTCTGGAAAGGCATCTAACCAAAGTGGACTTACCTGACCCAGATAACCCCATAATGACCAACATTTCACCTTTATGGACATCGATTGAGACATCCTTGACGCCAGCTATGTATCCATCTTCTTTTATCTGTTCAAAAGAATAATCAGCCGAAATCTGTGATAGATATTTTTTCGGGTTTGCACCAAAAATTTTCCACACATTTCTAGCCGATATTACAGGTTTTTTGGCCATCAGTTACCCCAGAAAGTAGTAAGCTCCCAGATTTTTGATCTGGGAGCAGTGATTAATTTAATTAATCGTCTTATTTACAAGCGTTAATCCATGGATCAACTGTTGCTCGGTTTGCAGCCAACCACTCCACGGCTGCTTCTTCTGGCTCTAGTTCGTCAGTGTCGACAAGCTTTGCCATTTCAGCAATTTGTGGGTTGGTAAACGATATTTTTGTTAGTGCACAATATGCATGAGGCCATTTATCCTTCATGCCATCCCAAGCAGCTTTCTTAAGATAACCTTTTGCAGGATTTCCGCAGTCATATAGAGCATTTGGGTTAGGGCCAACCGCTGGGTCAGTGTCGCAGCCATCAACCCACTCTGGGAATTCCACAAACTCACCTGGCCATACCGCTTCAGCAAAGTTTGGCGTCCAGTTGAAAACAACTACTGGCTTTCTATCTGCCTCAGCTGCACCAATTTCTGCCCATAGAGCAGCGGCTGAACCGGCGTTAACAACTTGGAAGTTCATACCGAGTGCTTCTACTCTTTCTTGTCCGTGTTTTAACCAGTCAACAGGACCATCGAGATATCGGCCTTTGCTACCGGTTTCGGCTGTTGCAAACAATGCTGCACAATCGTTAAGAGCTTCCCAGCTAGGTAAGCCTGGGCACGCATCTTTAGTCCACATTGGGTACCACCAGTCCTCTCGAGTAACCGCGTCATGGTCTCCTGCATCATGAAGTCCACCTTTTTCAAGAGCTGTACGGAATGAGGCGCCAAATGCACCTTCCCAAACTTCAAGTTCTAAAGCTACATCTCCAAGCCTTACTGACTCATACACGGCTTGGCTATCAGTCGTAATGTATTCAACATTATTACCCATTTCTTCAAACATTTGACCAACCACGTTGCTCATTACAATTTGGCTGGACCAATTGTGTATTGGTATCACAATTGGGTCGCTACTATCGGCAGCAATAACACCAACCGGTGCAATCGCTACTATTGATGATAGCAAAAAACTTCTCGCTAGATTTGACATAAATTTCTCCCTGATTCGAATCAAAATTCGTCGGACTGAAGTCCCACAGAGATATTTTGCCAAATTATTCAGAGTTAGTGACCTAGATTTTTGATAGGCTCTGCCTCTAATTTTGAGGGGCAAAAAGGTTGAGATTTAAAATTTCTACTGTAAGATAAAAAAGGTATTCAATAAGAGCTGAGTAATATTATGCTGAAAGGTCGCAAAAGTCTTCCTCCGTTGGACTATCTATTGGCATTCCAAGTTACGGGTAAAACAGGAAGTTTTACCTCTGCATCCAAAGAGTTGAATATCTCTGAGTCGTCTATAAGTAGAAAAGTTAAATTGCTGGAACAACATTACGGTGTTAAATTGTTTAATAGGGGTCATAGGTCCATTTCTATTACTCCAGAGGGTTTTGAACTACTGTCATCAGTATCACAAGCAATAGATATTTTGAGGGAGGCTTCCTCTAGGCTTCTCGAGAAGGAGTCGTCTGGTTCTATAACTTTGGCAGCCACAAATTCAGTCGCTTCGCTATGGATAATGCCCCGTTTAAATAACTTTCAAGCAGTTAATCCAAACTTAAATATCGCCATTGTATCATCGGATGATGATGAAGAGTGTATGGCAGAAAGTAATGATCTTGTAATCCTTAGAGGTAATGGCGATTGGCCGAATTTCCACAGCGAGCTTCTATTTGGGGAAACTGTTTTTCCAGTTTGTTCGCCTGATTTTTTAGCGAATAATCCGGATGTCACATCAAAAAAATATATAGAAAATATGGACTTAATTGATGTTGCTAGTAGCCATCTTGAGTGGATGAATTGGACCACTTGGTTAAAAAGTCACCACCTGAATAGCCCTCAGAGTAGTATGCGAACAATTGTGAATACCTATCCATTAGCAGTTCAAGCTGCAGTCGATGGCCTTGGAGTTGCGCTAGGATGGCAACATCTAGTTGACCGTTATTTGGAGTCTGGAAAGTTACTATGCCCACTTGGTGATAAGCACGTAAAAACCTCTGATGGATACTACCTTTTAGTTCCCAAGAATGCGAAAAGCTCAAAAGAAAGAGATGTAGTTCGAAATTGGCTACTGCAAATAAGTCGAGAAAGTGAGAAAACCTTTTCACATATCAAAATTAAAAGGCCTTACTTGAAATCTGTATCATAGGTCGTAAGCTACCCTAAATCTGTTACGTATTCGTATCTGCATTTTTCTGTGTCGCTTTCGGGTGTTGATGATTTCTTGATAATTTATAAACTTACAGCGACTGGAGTTTTATATCAGTCACAAGTTTGGGATTATATAAAATTTGGCTTTTGGATGATTGCTTAAACTTTTTCAGTAATTGACCTGTGGTTAAAAATTTTTAATATTAGGAAAAAAATTAGTGGGACGAAATGTTAGACGGCATTTGGAAAAATGGGTCGGGTAAGGGTAGGAAGACGCCTAAGGGTCGTCAGTATGACGACAACGCCCTAAAAGAAGTTGAAGAACTACTTAGCAATCTCGAATTAAGGTCAGATCTTCTCATTGAACATCTGCATCGGATACAGGATGAATTTGGTCATCTATCCATGAGACATTTGCGTGCATTGGCAGAATTATTAAAGATGTCAATGGCTGAAGTCTACGAAGTTGCTACATTTTACGCGCACTTCGATGTAGTAAGAGAAGATGAAAAAGCACCTCCGGCGCTTACAATTCGTGTTTGCGATAGCCTTTCATGCGAACTTGCTGGGAGTAACGAGTTGAAGGCTGCTCTGGAAAATGGGCTTGATGTCGATCAAGTCCGAGTTCTTCGAGCACCATGTATGGGGCGTTGTGATACTGCTCCAACTTTGGAACTGGGTCATAACCATATTGATTATGCTACTGTTGAAAAAGTGCAGGCTGCAATATCTTCTGGCGATACTAACGTTAAAATTCCGGACTATGAAACCTTAAAAACATATATGGAAAAGGGCGGATATTCAAAGCTCAAATCGCTTGAGAAAAGTGGCAATTGGCAAGAGGTGCAGGAAACAGTTCTATCTGCAGGTTTACGGGGTTTAGGAGGGGCAGGCTTCCCTTCTGGAAAAAAATGGGAATTTGTTAGGGCAAATTCTGGAGCTAGATATCTTGCGGTTAACGGTGATGAAGGTGAACCAGGCACTTTTAAGGATCGTTATTATTTAGAGCGGTCACCACATTTATTTTTGGAGGGAATGTTAATAGCAGCGTGGGCAGTAGAGGCTGAAAAAGTATTTATTTACATGCGAGATGAATATCCAGCTGTGCTGAAAATTTTGAGAACTGAAATAAGCGCACTGGAAAAAAAGAAGATAGTATCCCCTGGTTACATTGATTTGCGTAGGGGGGCTGGAGCATATATTTGTGGCGAAGAGAGCGCTATGATTGAGAGCATTGAAGGCAAACGAGGTATTCCAAGGCATCGCCCTCCATTTGTGGCTCAAGTAGGAATATTTAATCGACCGACGTTAGTGCACAACGTAGAAACTTTGTATTGGATTGCAAGAATTTGTCGTGAAGGTCCAGAAATTCTAAATTCTGTAGAGAAAAATGGAAGGAAGGGCTTGCGAAGTTATTCAGTATCTGGACGCGTTAACAATCCGGGTGTCCATCTTTTACCAGCTGGGTCTACCATTACAGATATAATTGAAGCGGCGGGTGGAATGCGAAAAGGTCATAAATTTAAGGCGTATCAACCTGGAGGACCTTCATCTGGTATTCTTCCGGCTTCAATGGATGATATCCCACTCGATTTTGACACTCTCCAGCCCCACGGTAGTTTTATTGGTTCTGCTGCGGTTGTGGTTTTGTCTGACCATGACAGAGCTCGTGATGCTGCTTTAAATATGCTTCGTTTTTTTGAGGATGAAAGTTGCGGTCAGTGTACCCCATGTCGGGTTGGTTGTGAAAAGGCAGTAAAATTGATGCAGGCCGAAGTCTGGGATACAGATCTTTTGAACGAACTCGGTGACACTATGGTTGACGCTTCTATTTGCGGCCTAGGGCAAGCGGCTTCTAATCCAATCAAACTGACAATTAAGCATTTCCCGGATGAGGTGAGTTAGATGTCTGAGATTGTTCGCTTCACGTTAGATGGTAGAGAGGTAACTGCCAATAAGGGCCAAAGCATTTGGGATGTTGCCAATGATGGAGGTTTGATAATTCCTCACCTTTGCCATAAACCAACAACTGGATATCGGCCTGATGGAAACTGTAGAGCCTGCATGGTAGAGATCGAAGGTGAGCGTACTTTAGCAGCATCATGCGTTCGTAAACCTACAGAAGGCATGGTGGTACATTCGAATAGCATTCGAGCTACTTCGGCCAGGAAAATGGTTGTGGAAATGCTTATGGCTGACCAACCTGAAAGTGCTGAAGCGCACGACAGTTCGAGTCATTTTTATGAAATGGCAAAAATGAACGATGTTAAAAGTAGTCGACTGCCTCCTATTGAGCCTGATAGAATACCCATCTTAGATGATAGCCACATTGCTATGAGCGTTAATTTGGACGCATGCATCCAATGTGGTCTGTGCGTTAGAGCCTGTAGGGAAGTTCAGGTCAATGATGTAATAGGAATGGCAGGTCGCGGGCACGATAGTTTTCCAACTTTTGATTTTAATGATCCTATGGGTGAAAGTACTTGTGTGGCATGTGGTGAATGCGTTCAAGCATGTCCAACGGGTGCTTTGATGCCTTCAACCGCAGTCAATGATGATCAAATTGGTGACAGTGGGGATTTTGATGAAGAAGTGAAGTCAGTTTGTCCATTTTGCGGGGTGGGCTGTCAGGTTAGTATCAAAGTCAAAAATGAGAAAATAAAATACGTCGAAGGAATTAATGGTCCAGCAAACCAGGGTAGATTATGTGTTAAGGGCCGTTTTGGCTATGATTATATAGATCATCCGCATCGTCTTACCAAACCGCTTATTCGCAGAAGTGATGCACCAGCAAAGGGTCTAAATGTTGATCCGGGCAATTATAAAAATGTTTTTGAAGAAGTTAGCTGGGCTGAAGCATTGGATTTTGCGGCTTCAGGTCTAAAAAGATTGCGAGATGAAAAGGGTGGGGCAGCAGTAGCAGGCTTTGGGTCAGCAAAGTGCTCAAACGAGGAAGCTTATTTATTTCAAAAATTAATTCGTCAGGGCTTTGGACACAATAATGTGGATCATTGTACAAGACTTTGTCATGCTTCATCTGTTGCGGCTCTTCTTGAAAATGTTGGTTCTGGAGCAGTTACCGCAACATTTAACGAAATCGAAAATGCAGATGTTGCGATTGTGATTGGTGCGAACCCAACAGAAAACCATCCGGTTGCGGCAACGTATTTTAAACAATTTACAAAACGCGGCGGAAAGTTAATTGTAATGGATCCTCGCGGCACCGCTCTCAAAAGATTTGCTACTCATATGCTACAATTTAAACCGGGTGCCGATGTCTCAATGCTAAATGCGATAATGAACGTTATCGTAGAGGAAAAGCTTTATGATCATGATTATATTTCCCATCAGACTGAGAACTGGCAAGCGGAAAAAGAGCATTTGAGTGCATTTACTCCAGAAGCAATGGAAGACATTTGTGGAATCCCTGCAAATGAATTGCGAGCTGCAGCGCGTACATTTGCAAGAGGGAAGGCGGGAATGATATTTTGGGGCATGGGCATAAGTCAACATGTTCATGGGACCGATAACAGTCGTTGTTTAATTTCATTGGCACTAATGACGGGTAATGTTGGAAAACCAGGTGCTGGCTTACATCCATTAAGAGGTCAAAACAATGTACAGGGTGCATCAGATGCCGGCCTAATCCCTATGTTTTTACCTGATTATCAAAGCGTTACCGATCAAAAAATAAGGCATTCATTTACCAAAGTTTGGCAGTCAGATGATTTTTCAAATGAAAAAGGCTTAACAGTCACAGAGATCATGGATGCAATACACGGCGATAGCATATTGGGCATGTATATTCTGGGTGAAAACCCCGCAATGTCTGATCCAGATGTTGAGCACGCTCGTAAGGCATTGGCGAAGTTAGATCATTTGGTAGTTCAAGATATATTTCTTACTGAGACGGCCAATTACGCAGATGTTATTCTTCCTGCGTCAGCTTTTTATGAAAAGTCTGGGACAGTCACAAATACTAACCGGCAAGTTCAAATGGGTCGTCGTGCTGTCGCACCACCAGGAGAAGCTAAAGAGGATTGGTGGATTGAAGTAGAGTTGGCTAAAAGGCTTGAGTTGGATTGGGATTACAAAGGACCTGACGAGATATTTGCAGAGATGAAATTGAATATGAGGTCTCTGGATAATATCACGTGGGAAAGGTTAGAAAATGAAGGGGCTGTGACTTATCCATCTTTATCATTTGATGATCCAGGACAGTCAATAGTCTTTGGAAATGGATTTCCAAGAGGAGGTGGTAAAGCCCGTTTTGCACCGGCTAGTGTAATACCTCCAGATGACGTACCAGATGCCAATTTCCCAATGGTTTTAACGACCGGTCGCCAGCTTGAGCATTGGCATACTGGTTCAATGACTCGTCGCGCTAGTGTACTTGATGCGGTAGAGCCAGAGGCAAATTGTTCTTTAAATCCCAAAACAATGGATCTTCTAGGAGTGCAGCCAGGGGAGCACGTTAAGCTTTCAACAAAGCGTGGGAGTATAACGATAATGGCCCGAGCAGATAGGGCAATAGCGGAAGACATGGTTTTCTTACCATTTGCTTATGTAGAAGCGGCAGCCAACATTCTTACAAACCCTGCCTTGGATCCATATGGCAAAATCCCAGAGTTCAAATTTAGCGCCGTTAAAGTTGAGAGCATCGCAAACTAATTTATCAAAAGGAATATCCAAGATGAGTTATAAGTCAGACATAGAAATTGCGCGAGAAGCTCAAAAACGGCCGATACAAGAAATTGGGTCTAAGCTTGGAATTCCATCTGAACATTTGCTTCCATATGGTCATGATAAAGCCAAAGTTAGCCAAGATTTTATCAATTCGGTGCAGAAAAATGATAATGGAAAGCTTATTTTGGTTACAGCAATTAATCCAACACCTGCAGGTGAGGGAAAAACTACTACTACTGTGGGTTTAGGAGATGGCTTAAATCGCATTGGTAAAAAAGCAGCTATTTGCATCAGAGAGGCCTCTCTTGGTCCTTGTTTTGGTATGAAAGGGGGGGCTGCTGGTGGGGGATATGCGCAAGTAGTTCCAATGGAAGAAATGAACCTTCATTTTACCGGAGACTTTCATGCAATAACGTCTGCTCATAATTTATTGGCTGCTATGATTGATAATCATATTTACTGGGGTAACGCTCTAGAAATTGATGAGAGACGAGTAGCCTGGCGGCGAGTTATGGACATGAATGATCGGGCTCTTAGAGATATTGTTACGTCCCTCGGTGGAGTATCCAATGGGTTTCCTCGGCAAACTGGATTTGATATTACTGTAGCATCCGAGGTCATGGCGATATTATGCCTTGCAACTGATTTAGACGATCTTAAAAAGCGCCTAGGTGATATAATTGTTGCATACAGACGGGACAAAACCCCAATATATTGTCGCGATATTAAGGCTGATGGTGCTATGACTGTTCTGTTAAAAGATGCAATGCAGCCAAATTTGGTTCAGACTCTTGAGAATAATCCAGCATTTGTACATGGTGGACCTTTTGCAAATATTGCGCACGGCTGTAACTCTGTCATGGCCACAACTACAGCATTAAAAATTGCAGATTATGTGGTAACAGAGGCAGGTTTCGGTGCAGACTTAGGCGCCGAAAAGTTTATGAACATAAAATGTCGAAAAGCAGGCTTGGCCCCATCGGTTGTAGTTGTTGTGGCTACAATTAGAGCCATGAAAATGAATGGTGGCGTTGCTAAGTCAGACCTGGGAGATGAGAATGTGGATGCCGTCATTCAAGGCTGTCCAAACCTGGGAAGGCATATTGAAAATGTTAAATCTTTTGGAGTTCCAGTTGTTGTGGCTATCAACCATTTCGTTACCGACACTGATGCAGAGGTGAAAGCTGTACAAGACTATGTATCGGATATGGGTTCTGAAGCAATTTTGTGCAAGCACTGGGAGAAAGGTTCTGAGGGAACAGTAGACCTAGCTGAACGGATAGCAGAAATAGCAGACTCTGAAATTGGAAACTTTGCACCATTGTATAATGATGAGATGTCTTTACTTGGGAAAATCGAAACAATAGCAAAACGCATTTATCGTGCGGATGAGGTTTTGGCTGATGCTAAAATCCGAAACCAATTGAAGGAATGGGAAACTGCTGGTTACGGCAATTTACCGGTTTGTATGGCCAAAACACAGTATAGCTTTACAACTGATCCGAACAGGAGAGGTGCGCCAACTGGCCACTCTGTACCGGTGCGCGAAGTGAGACTAAGTGCGGGGGCTGGTTTTATCGTGGTAATTTGTGGCGAAATAATGACTATGCCTGGACTGCCATCAAAACCTGCTTCAGAGAGTATTATGCTGAATGAAACTGGTCAGATAGAGGGATTGTTCTGATCTAACCTAGCAATTTTAGTTTACCAAATAATTCAAATCAAAAAGGAAAATAAGCTATGTCTGCGGATGTGATTGATGGAAAAGAATTTTCTTTGAGAGTACGAAATAAGGTCGCCGAAGGTGTAGCAAAACTTAAGAAAGATTATGGTATAAAGCCAGGTTTAGCCGTGGTTTTGGTCGGTGAAGACCCAGCCAGCCAAGTATACGTTCGATCTAAAGGCAAGCAAACCGTTGAAGCTGGTATGAATTCATATGAGCATAAATTAGATGCTTCCACTTCTGAAAGTGACTTGCTAAAGCTAATATCAAAATTGAATGAAGATCCTGATGTGCATGGTATATTAGTTCAATTACCGCTTCCTAGTCATTTAAATGAAGATTTGGTCATCAATTCCATCGCACCTCAAAAGGATGTTGATGGGTTTCACATTTCTAATGTTGGGATGCTTGGTACTGGCCAAAAATCAATGGTACCATGCACACCTTTGGGTTGTTTGATGATGTTACGTGATTATCATGGTTCTTTGTCCGGATTGGATGCAGTTGTAATTGGTCGATCTAACATTGTTGGCAAGCCCATGGCACAGTTACTACTCGGAGACAGCTGTACTGTAACAATAGCACACTCTAGAACTAAAGATTTAAAAGATGTAGTTAAACGAGCTGATATCGTAGTTGCGGCTGTTGGCCGTGCAGAGATGGTTCCTGGGGATTGGATCAAAGAAGGTGCTACTTTAATTGATGTGGGCATCAATCGTATTGATAAACCGGAAGGTGGTACACGTCTTGTCGGTGATGTCGACTATGACAGCTGCTCAGCTGTCGCAGGTGCCATCACTCCCGTTCCAGGGGGCGTTGGACCAATGACAATAGCCTGTCTGCTAGCTAATACATTAACAGCTGCTTGTAGAGCAAATAGTGTTGAGGAACCAGTCGGTTTAACTGCTTAATACGACAGTATAGTCAATCCAAAAAAAACGAACAATATGGCTATCCACTGCTTAGGGGAAATCCTTTCCCTTAGGATGACTGCCGCTAGTAAGATTGTGACCAGGCCGAATAACGATGCGCTGATAGATGCAAAAACTGGAAATTCTAGTTTGCCTGAGCTAATTACGAAGCCTTGAGCTATGGCATCTAGTAATGCCATAAAGGCAAAGGTTCTCCATTCAGATAAATCCGGGACGATAGGCATAGTTAGGTATTTGGCAATAAAAATTAAAGCTATAAGAGCAGAGACGCGATTTGGGAGCAAAAGTGCATACTGATCGCTTAAATTCGAAGCATACTGTCCTAGAGCAAAACTTGAGGCAAAGCTGAAACTTGATGCTATTGCCCAAAAAATTGCTGATTTTTTGTTTGATAGCGACCCCTGGTTTTCGTCTTTGGAAGCAGCTACGTATCCTGCAGAGATGACTATTATAATTACTGCCCCAAAATGTATATAGGTTGGTAGGTTTCCATTTAGACCAGAGAAAATTAAGGAGAAAACGGGATATGCGCCAACAATCGGTGCAACCAGCTTTATTGGCCCAATTACAAAGGCTTTGTATAAAGCTATCCCAGCAAGTGCAAAAAATGATCCGGAAACTACTGAAACTGATAAGGCAAGATATGATGTCTCAGAAAAATCCGCATAGAGAATTACCACTGGACTTTGAAACAAACATCCAAAAAATAGAACAGCAGCTATAGAGGCATAAATCCCTCTTGGTTGCTTCAGAATTCTGATAATAAAATCATGAAGACCCCAGCAAAGCGCAGCTACCAGGCCAAATGTTAAAGACAGCATAAGCAGACGCCTTATTTGTAGTGTTTAGTTCACTCGGTGACTTGGATACTCAGATTTTAGATGTCTAGGGTGTTTTCCTTTTCCCAAGATGAAAAATGTGAAACGAAAGAGTTCCATTCTTCCATCTTAAGTTTCAAATAAGCTTCCGAGAACTCTTTACCCATCGCTTCCTTAAGACCTTTATCTTTGTCATATGCGCGCAGTGCATCAAGCATATTTAGCGGTAATTTGGGTGCACCTCTGACCGTATGGCCCTGAGCATACATGTCTATATCGTAACGTTTACCCGGATCAGCTTCGGATTTTACTCCCGATAGACCAGCCGCAATTATTACTGCCTGCAGCAGATAGGGATTTGTCGCTCCGTCTGCTAACCTCAGTTCAAAGCGGCCTGGTCCTGGCACACGAACCATATGAGTTCTGTTATTCCCAGTCCATGTGACTGAATTGGGTGCCCAGGTCGCTCCTGACATAGTTCTAGGGGCATTTATTCTTTTATAGCTATTAACTGTAGGGTTAGTTATTGCTGCAAAAGCCGAAGCATGCTTCATTATACCGCCAAGGAAATGTCGTCCTTTTTCTGATAGCCCTAGTTCAGACGTTTGGCTATCCGTACTCGGGGTAGTCGCAAACACATTTGTCTTTGCTTTAGACCCCGGGGCATCCCAAACGGAAATATGAGCATGACATCCGTTTCCAGTTAAACCTTCAACTGGTTTCGGCATAAAAGTTGCACGAAAACCATGTTTTTCAGCCACAGATTTTGTCATAAATTTAAAGAAGCTATGTTTGTCTGCAGTAGCTAAAGTATCATCAAATTCCCAATTCATTTCAAATTGGCCGTTAGCATCTTCATGGTCATTTTGATAAGGACCCCAGCCCAACTCGAGCATATAATCACAAATTTCTTTTATAACGTCATATCGACGCATCACCGCCTGTTGATCATAGCATGGCTTAGAGGCAGTGTCGTATTCGTCCGAAATTTGTGATCCATCCGGTGATAACAAGAAAAACTCAGCCTCGATTCCTGTCTTTACATGCATTCCGTCGGCTGCAGCCTGATCTATAAGCCGACGCAAAACATTGCGTGGAGCCTGGGCGACATAGTTACCCTCCATTACACAATTTGCCGCTACCCAAGCAACTTCCGGTTTCCAGGGAAGCTGAATAACACTATTTGGATCGGGAACTGCTAGCATATCTGGATGTGCAGGCGTAAAGTCTAACCACGTCGCAAAGCCTGCGAAACCTGCACCTTCATCTTGCATATCCGCAATTGCCTGAGTTGGCACAAGCTTAGCTCGCTGACCTCCAAACAGATCAGTGTATGATATCATAAAATATTTTACGCCTTTTTCTTTGGCAAATGCTGCTAAGTCTTTCGTCATTATATTCTCCTAATCCAATTCATTCAGCTGCAATCTGCTTGTCAATCAGCTTTAATATGATGTTCCTGGCTTTCCAGGATACCAATCTGTTCCTGCAAGAGGTACTTGAGCCATAGCAGCAGCCTCTATTGTAAGAGCAACTAAATCTTCTGGCTCTAAATTATGCAAATGATTTTTTCCGCAAGCCCTAGCTATTGTTTGAGCTTCCAAAGTCATGACCTTAAGATAATTTCGCAATCTTCGGCCACCCTCGATAGGATCGAACCGCTTCATTAGCTCAGGATCCTGTGTAGTAATGCCTGCAGGATCCATACCCTCATGCCAGTCGTCGTAAGCTCCTGCAGTTGTTCCAAGTTTATTGTACTCTTCTTCATAAATTGGATCATTATCCCCTAAAGCAATCAATGCTGCAGAACCAATAGCTACTGCATCTGCACCCAAAGCTAGTGCTTTGGCGACATCGGCTCCATTACGAATGCCGCCTGAAAGTATCAACTGAACTTCACGGTGCATTCCTAAATCCTGGAGTGCTTGCACAGCTGGGCGCACAATTGCGAGAGTTGGCTGCCCTACATGCTCGATAAAAACATCTTGAGTAGCGGCCGTTCCGCCTTGCATTCCGTCTAAGACGATCGCGTCTGCGCCAGCTTTGATGGCTAAAGTGGTGTCGTAGTAGGGACGTGCTCCAGCTACTTTTACGTAGATCGGGACTTTCCAACCCGTAATTTCGCGAAGCTCTAATATTTTAATCTCAAGATCATCCGGACCGGTCCAGTCAGGATGTCTGCATGCAGAACGCTGGTCTATTCCGGTTGGCAGATTTCTCATTTCAGCAACACGATCTGAAATTTTCTGACCTAATAGCATGCCACCACCACCGGGTTTTGCTCCTTGACCCACTACTATTTCAATAGCATCAGCTTTACGCAGGTCATCTGGATTCATGCCGTAACGTGATGGAAGATATTGATAAACTAGTTTTGATGAGTGCCCGCGTTCCTCTGGGGTCATCCCACCGTCCCCCGTCGTCGTTGAGGTCCCTGCTGCAGATGCACCTCTGCCTAGAGCTTCTTTTGCAGGTCCTGAAAGGGCACCAAAACTCATACCAGCTATTGTGATTGGGATATCTAATTCGATTGGATTTTTAGCATACCGCGTCCCGATCGTTACGCTCGTTTCGCATTTTTCTCGATAACCCTCCAACGGATATCTCGAAATAGAGGCTCCCAGAAATAATAAATCGTCAAAGTTCGGAAGTTTTCTTTTAGCTCCTCCACCTCTAATGTCATATATACCTGTAGCAGCAGCACGGCGTATATCGCTATTTATGTCGTTTGAGAATGTTGCTGAGTATCTTGGAGTTGTATGTGGTATTTTTGTTTTTCCAATTTTATTCATTTTACCCATCCTCAATATGCATCTGAATTATCAATATCAAAATTATACAATCTTCTTGCAGACCCATATCTAGTAAATTCCTCAGGCTTTGCATCGCACTCAGCCTCGGAAAGTAACTGTTCGAGTAGCTCTAGGTGCTCAGGCCGCATTTCTTTCTTCTCACAATCAGCTCCCAGACTTTTAACCTTCCCTCTTACGAATAATTTCGCTTCGTAAAGGCTGTCTCCGAGTGCATCTCCTGCATCACCGCAAACCACCAGGTTACCGGACTGAGCCATGAAGGCAGACATGTGTCCAATATTTCCGTGAACGACGATATTTATGCCTTTCATTGAAATTCCACAGCGTGAAGAGGCATTGCCCTTTATGACTAAGAGGCCCCCGTGGCCGGTAGCCCCAGCATACTGGCTGGCATCGCCGTCAATTACAACTTTGCCACTCATCATGTTTTCTGCTACACCAGGCCCCACTGAACCTTTAACGTTTATGTTGGCCTGCTTATTCATTCCGCCGCAATAATACCCTGTTGAGCCTTCAATGTTTACTTCGATGGGTGCGTCTATTCCAACAGCAATTGCGTGGCTCCCCTTTGGATTTGTTATTTTCCAAACTGTCTGATTGCTATTCTCTTTCTGATCATGCAACGCACTATTGAGCTTTCGGAGTCCATTTTCTTGAAGGTCAAATTCTAACATTTTAGTGTTTCCAAAAATATACTGTTGCAGGCTCTGGTTCCCAAACATGGGCAGTTTCAATTTCTGGTAAATTTACCAATGCCCGATATTCACTGCCGAAGGCGACATATTGATCAGTTTCTGCCATAACCGCTGGTTTGCAAGCGATAGGATCTCGAACAACCCCAAATCCATCCTCTGTTCCCACTACAAAGGTAAAAAACCCATCCAAATCCTCCAAAGAACTTTCTAACGCTTCGCCTAAGGTTGCACCGTTTTGCATTTTCCAAGTCAGATAGGCAGCTCCTACCTCGGTATCATTTTCTGTCTCTATATGAACACCCTCTCTTCTCAACCTTCGGCGTAAAGAGTTGTGATTAGATAGAGATCCATTGTGAACAAGGCATTGATCTAGACCAGTATTGAATGGGTGAGCTCCCATAGTCGTGACAGCAGATTCTGTTGCCATTCGGGTGTGACCGATGCCGTGCCGTCCAGACATCTGCGGAATATTGAACCGTTGGGTTACTTGCTTAGGCAATCCAACTTCCTTGTAAATTTCTAATGACGAGCCACGGCTCATTATTCGTATTTCTGGATTGAAAGATGCTAAAACTTCTGAGAATTTACTCGTTGCGCTTTCATCTACTATGACTACTGAATGGGTATCGTTAACTTTGGTCTCTACGTTGCAATTCAGATGCTTGCTTAGATAATTTGGTAAAGCCTCAAAATCTGTTTTAGCGTTTTCGGATTGTATGGTGAACTTAGATCTGCCATTTTCTTTATCGGCGTAGATCGCGATCCCTGCACTATCGGGCCCTCTGTCACTCATAGAAATCAGCATGTCACTTAGAAGATTACCGAGATTAGCTTCTAAACTGATATCCTTCAAAAACAATCCTACAATGCCACACATCAACCTGCTCCATTTTTTTTATCAGACCTTGTCCACAACGCAGAACAATGACAAAGACCTTTATAAGCATCTATACAGGAATAACAATTGGCATGAATAAAATTTTCATTTGAGTTAATTAATGCTGATTATTTTTTAATCGATTTAAATGATTTGCCTAATTCAATAAATAGCTTTCGATAGTATCGTCCATCGCATCTTTCCATGGAGTGTGATGTATCGGTGCCATTGAGCCCGTGATTACAGACTTGTAAGAATTATCTCTAAAGGTCATAATATTCTTCTTCTTATGTCCTTTCCATTCCTTAAAAACTTTACACGCACCCTCAACATCAAAAGACGGGTAGTCAGTCTCATCGATTAATTCCTTTACATAATCGCCCTGATACCAAATAGCGTCATAATCATCCTGCCCAGCATCTTCACGAGCCACGCGATCGTTTACATCGCTGATCATAACTTCTTGGGTAGGCAGGTCAATTCTGCCCATAATTACATCCCTCGACCACCAAGCTTGGGCGTCAAACATATTGAAAGTAAACCACTGATCCTGCATTCCTATGTAGTGTATTTTGGGGTTATGTATGAAAGCAACTCCCTTATAAAGATCGGCAGTTGCTAACCTATTCGCGGTAATTAGTCTCAGCTTATCTTCCATGAATGGGAAATAATGCAAGTATCCTGTACATAATACAATTGCATCAATAGTCTTTGAGGATCCATCTTTAAAGTAAGCTGTTTGACCATCGACCTTTGTCAGCAAAGGGACCTCTTCCCAATTTGCGGGCCAGTCATACCCCATGGCAGCAGTTCGATGACTAACTGTTATAGACTTGGCGCCATACTTCCAGCACTGACTGCCAATATCCTCTGCAGAATAACTAGTGCCAATAAGGAGGACATCTTTCCCTTGGAATTCTGTTGCGTCACGGAAGTCATGGGCATGGAGGATACGGCCTGGAAATCGTTCAAATCCGTCGAAGCTAGGCATATTCGGCGTGCTAAAATGACCTGAGCAAACAATCACGTGATCAAAATATCCAACATTTGTTTTTGAAGTTGTTAAATCACATGTAGTTACCGCAAAACCGCCATCAGACTGCTCAACATTTTTAACGGCTGTAGAAAATTTAATCCAGTCTCGCACTTCAGTTTTCTTAATCCGGCCCTCAATATAATCAAAAAGAACTGATCTAGGTGGGTAGCTTGCAATCTGCTTTCCAAAATGTTCCTCGAAAGAGTAATCTGCAAACTCTAATCCCTCTTTAGGACCGTTAGACCATAGATATCTATACATAGATCCATGAACTGACTCACCGTATTGGTCAAGGCCAGTACGCCAAGTATAATTCCACAAACCGCCCCAATTATCTTGCTTCTCGAAACAAACTACCTCTGGGATCTCATCGCCATTTGCCTTTGCAGTTTGAAAAGCACGAAGGACCGCTAAACCTGAGGGACCAGCCCCAACCACAGCTACTCTTTTTCTCATTTTTTCATCCTCCTGCAATTTGAAATACCATAAAACACTAAAAAGTTTCCCTAGAATGCATGTTTGTGAATATTTTTCAACTCTCAGGAAATAATAGTTAATTTATGGAAAAAAATACTTTATCTTTTACCACTTTTAGTGTTTGAGTGAAAACGTTATACTATAGGTATGATTACAATTTGAGCTAATAGGGAGCTGAAAATGGAAAGTCAAATTGCGGAATTAACCGCACAAGTTGCTGCACTTCAAAGCAGTGCAGGCGTTACAAATACAGGTTTCGCCGAAGTTTTTTACTATTTGTCGATCCCACTCATGATCATAATTCACGCTGGATTTTTAGCGTATGAGATGGGGGCGTCGAGGGCCAAAAATGTATTGTCATCAGGTACTAAAAACTTGCTTGCATTTGCGTTTATGATACCAACCTTTTACTTCTTTGGATGGTGGGTATACTGGGGTTTTCCTACGGGATTAACTTTCAGCGAGGGTCCTAATGGGATTTCTGGTGCGGCCTATGCAAGCGCAATAGCTTGGGGTTGGGGTGAATCTGCACAATATATGGGGCCAAATGTTGCTGATCAGGCTTCTGGTGTTTTCTTTGGAGCGTTTGCCTTGTTTGCTGCTACAACAGCATCGATTATGTCTGGCTCGGTAATTGAGCGAATTCAAACTGTGGGGTTTGTTATACTAGCAGTTATTCTCGGTTCATTTGCCTGGGTCGTGGCTGCTGCTTGGGGCTGGCATGCCGATGGTTGGTTAGTTACACAGTTTGGAGTTCATGACTTTGGAGCTGCTGGCTTAGTGCACGCTGTTGCAGGTTTCTTTGCTTTGGGAGTTCTGATCAACTTGGGTCCACGCATAGGCAAATTCAATGCTGACGGGACTGCAAACCATATTGCTGGTCACAATTTACCGCTCACAGTGATTGGACTGATGTTCATTATCGTGGGTTTTTGGGGCTTCTTGATGGCGTGCGTTATTTTACCGGGTGAAGCATGGTCGTGGTATGGGCATATGCCGAGTACTATTTACGGCACCCCGATAACCTTTTCAGCGCTAGCTTTTAATATATTGATGGCTATTGCGGGTGGTATAATTGGCGCATGGGTAATGACAAAAGACCCATTCTGGATGATGTCTGGTGCACTTGCTGGAATTATTTCAACAGCATCTGGCTTGGATATTTACTATCCAGCACTAACCTTCATAATCGCCTTTTCCGCTGGTGTGATTTTGAAATACTGCGCAACTTGGTTAGAACGCCGAGGAATTGATGATGCAGTTGGTGCGGTCACAGTTCACGGTACGATCGGCATATATGGCGTAGTATTGCTTGGAATTTTTGGATCTGGCTTTCCTGCTCTTGGAGGAGATGCTGGAGTTCCAACAATCACCTTATATGGGCAAATAGTTGGTGCAATAGTGTTCTTTTTGCTTGGTTTTGTTCCAGGATACATAGCTTCATACATTTTGAATATGTTTGGCATGCTTAGAGTACCTGCAGGAGCAGAAGAGGCTGGAATGGATACCGTTAAAGTTCCAGCTCAAGGATATCCAGAAGGCATTGCGCAATCAGCGCCGCCCGCTGAGTAAACAAATAGAAAGGAAAAGAAATGTTTCCATATAGTGAAGCTTCATGGTCTGCTGTTGATGGCGCGATGTTTATGGGATGGGGAACAGCCCTTCCAGGCATTACGACCTTAATTGCAGCAGCGATATGTGTTTTTGTTCTTGTTGTTGGGCAAAGCTCAGAAGCGAAGAAATCTTCAAAATTTTAAAATTAATGAGACCGGGCTTTTTTAGCCCGGTCTCAACTAAATAAATAGCTTTTCTGTAAGCTATTGAAGCAATATTTAGTTTTTATTGGTTATTAGTTATTTGTCTAGCGGATAAGAGATAATTGACAAAAATCGAGCTGGAAGTTTATCAAGAGTCTCAGGCCCGTGCGGTGTATTAGCATCAAAGAACAATGTATCTCCAGGCTGAAGCTTATATACGCCATCACCATGCCGATAAGTTATTTCACCAGCTAACATATAAATAGTCTCTAGGCCGCCATGCTGAAATGTCTTGAATGTGTCGGTTTCACTGGTAAGCTCAATTAGATACGGCTCGACGATTACTCCGCTATCATTAGATCCTAAGTGACCGAGCAAATTGTACTGATGCCCCGCTCTAGTTCCTTCTCCCTCAACCTCAACACCTTCGTTTGCTTTGGTATGAATGCATTCTCGCTCTTGCTCAAATTGCTTAAAGAAAGCAGTCATTGGAATTGAAAGGGCATTGGATAATGTTTGTAATGTGGAAAGTGAAGGAGACGTATTGCCATTTTCAATTTTTGACAACATGCCAGTAGATAAGCCTGTCATCTTTGATAGATCAGATACCGTTATCTCCATTTGTTTTCGATAGATCCGTATCTGACGACCAATTGCAACTTCGAGAACGTTTTCTCGATATTCACTCAAGGAGTGAGGGTTTTGTTTCGATACAGAGTTTATTTCCACCTTTGGCATTATGGCCTCATAACTTTTTCGAAAGTATACTGAAGCTTACACGAATTGTACAAAGCTTAATTTGAAATAAACACATTAATTTTAAAAGTAAGTATTATGCCAAAAGGTACAAATTGTTAGATTTCATTCTGGCTCAGCATTAAATGTAAACAAGGCTTGTCCATCAATTTCATAGCCATTTATCATGCTTTTGGCCGTCGTAGAGGTTAGCCAGTTCTCGAGCTTTTCTACTAATTGATATTTTACATGTGTATGAAGACTTGGGTTTATTGGAATGAAAGAGTATTGATTGAATAGAAGCTTATCCCCTTCAAACAAAATCTCTAAATCAGATTTATTTTTGAAGTTTAACCAGCTTGCTCTGTCTGAAAGAATATATGCACCCATACTCGCGCTTACGTTCAATGATGCTCCCATCCCTGACCCGACAGATTTATACCATTTCCCAAATTTGTCTGGATCGAGACCACTATATTTCCATAAACCAACTTCCATTTTATGCGTTCCACTATCATCGCCCCTGCTTACAAACGAGGCAGGGGTTTGGCTTATTAAAGTTAATGCCTCACGAACGCTTTTAGAATTTCTCACAATTGCTGGATCATGTTTTGGTCCAATTATTACAAAGTCGTTGTACATAATTTCTCGCCTGTGAAGGCCATATCCATCTGTCACAAACTGCTCTTCGGCTTTTTTTGAGTGCACTAAAATTGCATCAACATCGCCTGCAGCTCCAAGTCGGAGTGCTTGCCCGGTGCCCACCACAAGTAATTTAATGTTCAAGCCAATATCAGACTTAATTTTTGGCAGTAGCACGTCGCTTAACCCAGAATTATTAAATGAAGTGGTTACGGCCAACTTAATATTATCCGCATTAGCAGTTGTCGCAATAAGTATAAAAATTGGCGCACAAATTTGCTTAAAAAATCTCATCATTCAACGATCTCACCTGTTATAAATTTTTGGGCATTCGGAGACGTTGGTTCGAGAAAAAAAGTCTCGGTTAATTGATTGCTTTCTAAAATCCCTTTATTCAAAAAGAGGATATTTTTTGCCAATCGTTTTGCTTGACCAATATCATGTGTTGACATCATAATAGTTGTTCCGTTTTTTGTGCAACTTTTAAGCAGGTTCTCAATCTCGACGGTTGTTTTGCCGTCCAATGACGCGCTGGGTTCATCTAAAAATAACATTTCTGGTTCTGTGATTAATGCTCGTGCAAGCGCTAATTTTTGTTTTTCTCCGCCTGATAATCTGGTAGCGGAAATGTGCATGATTTCTTTTAAACCAATCTTTTCTACCCACTCAGTGGCTAATCTATGTGCTTTTGAGTTTGAAACTTTTCGAAGTAAAAGTGGGTAAGTTAAATTTTCAAAAACCGATCTGCGGAGCATGATCGGGGTTTGAAAAACAAACATTTGTTTTTTCATGCTAGAATTATCTGAACAAGACCATTTAATTGAGCCGCGTTTTAGTTTCATTATGCCATGTAAGCTTTTCAAAAGGGTGGTTTTCCCAGATCCATTAGGCCCAAGAATTAACGAAATATCGCCTTTGTTAACCGTAAGGTCTAAAGGGCCAAGAATGTGTTTTCCATTGAACTCCACTACTAAATTTTCTGCAATTAGAGGGAACATTACCAACGGCCCTCTCTTTCTGTTTTACTAAGCCAATGCGTCGCCAAGTTTAACGCAATAGCAATTAGGATAAGAACAAATCCCAATGCGAGCGCTAATGCGAAATCGCCTTTAGATGTTTCTAGCGCTATTGCTGTCGTTAGTACACGCGTCGCGTTGTCTATATTGCCACCCACGATCATAATTGCACCAACTTCTCCTATTGCACGCCCAAACCCTGCCAGGGAAGCTGTTAAAAGTGCTCTACGAGCATCCCATAATAATGTCTTAATTCTTTGTATGTGAGAGGTATTCATAGAAATCAGCAGGTCATGATATTCAGACCATAATTCTCGTAGCGACTGGTGTGCAATTGAGGTAATCAAAGGCGTTATTATGACTATCTGTGCAATAACCATGGCAGCTGTTGTGTAGAGTAAATCCAAAACGCCAAAAGGCCCTGAACGGGATAAAAGTATGTATACTATTAGGCCTACTACTACAGGTGGAAGTCCCATCAGAGCGTTCAGGAGTGCTATTATAAATCGTCTAAATTTAAACCTTTTTACAGCTAAAACTGCTGCAAGTGGCAATGCAAATAATGAACTTATCACCAAGGCTGAAAGTGTAACTTGAAGAGATCTTACGGATATATCAATTAAATCTTGATCTAAAGTATATATAAGCTGAAACGCTTGTAAGATACCGTACCATATATCATTCATCGAGGCTTCCATGAATAGCAAATTGATCCAGCCCGGCTTCTTCAGGATCTATTATACGAAATGTTTCTTTTACTCCTGCTTCGGTCAGTTCTCGAGAAACGACCAACAAAGTATTGTCGTCATGTTCGTCACAAAGATCAGCCATAGCCTGCAATTCATCACTTGCTACGGGGATTGCAAGCTCCTTACTAGGAGCGCCATAGTATGTTACAAAATGATCAGCTAAAAGCTCTTTAAGATGCGATACTTCTTGTGAAGTAACCTTTGCAACAGCAACAAAGGTTACTCGCCCTGAAGTTTCTAGTCCAAACCATCCATTTGAAAAAGCTTGTTTAGCCTTTCCGTCTAAATCAGCTTCCGACCAATTAGAAAATTCGAACCCACCTGAAACACACCATTCACCGGTACGAGCAGAGTTACTGTATACACGGGTATCACTTTCGTCGAAATGAATGGCTCTAGCTAATTTCATATTTATTCCTCAAGTAAGGTTGTTAAAGGTATGTTTGATGTCGTTCCGTCTTCATCTCTTAACAACATACCAAAATTATCATCCACTCCCATAAAGACTGCGTTTGAATCTTTCATGTAGGTTTGTTTTTCTCCAATCCCATGTGCAAGGCCGCGCCACTCGTTGTGAACCGTTCTTGCCCCATCTGCTTCCCATCTGGTCAACCAGTTTAAAGTATGGCGCGCCCAAGCTTCGAGCAAGGTCGAAGCGTCTACCTCTGAGCATCCCTCAGCGTATAGTGCTGTTTCGTTTGGAGTTTCCCCCATATTCTCCGAAGCTGGCCATAAGTCTAATTCTAACCCAACACAAAGCCAATCTGGTACCTTTGTTGGATCTTGATGGTTTGCTGACACCCGTAATTTCCCACAACGAGCTCCATTGATTAAAATACCTCCACTCCAGAGCAAGTGAACAGCAACTTCAGGGGGAGCCAGAGCCCCGAGAGCATTTTGAAAGCCAATACCGCATATTGGCAACATAATCATTGCTTGGTTGAGTGAAACTTCTGGAGTAAAAATAAAAGTGGCTCTAAGAGCTTCATGAGTAAGATTATAGACCACAAGACCAGCCTCAACCCCTTGGATTGCCTTGCTTTTAGCTACCTCAAATGGATCATGACCAGGTTTGTCCAACTCGTAACCATGCATTAGAGGGGGAAACACTAAAGACATTGTCAAGCTTGCCCTTGTTCGACCATTGATTTTGCTAATGCGTTAAAAACGTTAGCTTGTGGGGAGCTTGGGTCAGACACTACTATTGGAACCCCACCGTCAGAGGCAGATCTTATATCAAGATGTAGCGGCACTTCTGCAAGTACGGGCACACCTATTTTCTCAGCTTCTTTACGCACGCCACCATGTCCAAATACGTGTTCTTCATGCCCGCACTTAGGACATATGTGAGTAGACATATTTTCAATCATACCGTGAATGGGTACATTGAGCTGGTTGAACATATCGATACCTTTTCTGGCATCAATGAGAGCAACGTCTTGAGGAGTAGAAACGATTATTGCACCGCTTACTTCTGTTTTCTGGGCGAGGGTCATTTGCACATCACCAGTTCCTGGTGGCAAGTCGACAATTAAAACATCTAAAGCTCCCCACTGAACCTGCATCATCATTTGCTGGAGTGCCCCCATTAACATTGGACCGCGCCATACAACTGCCTGGTCTTCATTTGTCATCAGGCCGATTGACATCATAGTAACGCCATGGTTCCGAAGTGGGAGGATAGTTTTTCCATCAGGACTGGAAGGCCTTCCTGAGACTCCAAGCATCCTTGGCTGGGATGGTCCATAAACATCGGCATCCAGCAGACCAACGCGCCTGCCTTGGGCTGCTAGAGCGCAGGCAAGATTAGAGCTTACAGTAGATTTGCCGACGCCACCTTTTCCTGACGCGACTGCTAAAACGCGATCTACCCCAGGTATTTTTTCTGGACCCTTTGGTTCCGATTTTCTGTTTGGCTTCAAGTCAGGAGGGGCTTTTTGTGAAGCATGTGCCGTGAGCACTATAGAAACTTCGCTGACACCAAGTTTTTTAAGTGCAACTTCAGATGCGTCCTTAATTTTGGAGTATTCATCGGCAAGCGCCTGATCAATTTCTAAAACAAAACGCACATCTTTTTCACCAACATCCAGAGCTCGCACTTCTCCGCCAGTTACGATATCCTGACCCTTCGGGCCCTGAATGGTCTTTAATGCCTCGATAACACTTTCTCTGGTAAGAGCCACTTTTTAATCTCCATTTTTAATTGTGCCGGAAACCGTATGCTCCATCCCAATATCTTTAATAGTAATTTTGGCCTCTACTATATATTCACCATTATTTGCATCGCGCAATGCATCTTCTATGGCTTTTTGAGAGGTTACTCCCACCTGCTTCAAAAATTTACGCATTGACATATTGAAATCATCGTTCATTTTATTCTCCCAAATTACTCGCTTTTTAATTCGAATACCAATCTTAAACATAGCCAATTACAGCCATTTAAGGTTTTCATGCGAATAGTAAAATATATATGCTCTGTTATTTTGCTGGTTACAAGCCTCAGCTATGCAAATGCCGAAGAACGCATTGTCACAATAAGCGCCCCGAATTCGTTGGTTGCCTCCGGATTTTTCGATTATATTATTCCTCGCTTCAAGTTAAAAACTCAAATATCGGTTAAATTAGTTACTGACTCTGCAATGATCGCAATTTCGAAGAATTCAGGTCGGGCGTTTCTCCAGATGGGTGATATAGAATTTAAAATTGATATTGTTGAAGAAAATAATTACTCAAAGAGGTTTTTTAATTGGTTAAAAAGTGATGTCGGTAGGAAAACTATTTCATCTATTCAAGAAAATGATGAGCCCGTTTTTGTTTCATTAGAAATTGAAGAAGTAGCGACAAGGCAAGTTAGACTCTCTGGTGATGCAAAACTAGGCTTAAAGCAATCTCAGCAAAAATGTGCGCGGTGTCATGTTGTCGAAAAAGGCCGTAAAAACTCGATCGGATCAACGCCGTCATTCTTTGCTCTAAGAACTTTTGATGATTGGGATTTGAGGTTCAGTGGTTTTTATCTCCTTCGGCCTCATCCAGCATTTACAATAATACCCGACGTGACTGAACCATTCGATGATAGTAGACCGGCGCCAATTGTGCCGATCGAATTAGATCTAAATGAACTCCAGGCGATAATTGCATATGTGCAAAATATCCCTCCCGCAGATTTAGGTGAACCTGTAAAACATCAGTGATCTTTGCGCTTTGAAAGGTAGTCTTCTGTCGTCCGCACTTTTGGGCGCTCACCGCCGGCAAACGGATTATTGTCTGAATGGTATTGGGCATTAATCCGACAATCATCACACATCTGAATTAGTTTTGTTGCATCTGAATTTGAAAACATTGAGTGCTTTCCTGCAAGCTTATCAATTATGCGCTCAACGGATGATTTTACCCCAAACAAGCTGCCGCACTCTATACAAGCAAACGGCTCTTCTTCCTTTAGAATGGTTTGCTCCAGAGCGGCGTTTGATAGATTAAGGCGTTTTTCATAAGAGATTGCGTTTTCAGGGCAAATGTTTGAGCATAATCCGCACTGTAAACATGCATCTTCTTGAAATCGAAGTTGTGGTAAGTCTGGGTTTTCTCCCAAAGCTCCAGAAGGACATAGAGAGACACAAGATAAACAAAGGGTGCAACTGTCATTATCGAGAAGAACGGCGCCGTACGGTGCGTGATCGGGTAAGGGCAAAATTTCTTTTTCTGGGTTTAATGTTTTGGAAGCTACCCTTGTAACTTGTCGCCTGCTTCCCATTGGTTTGCTTAGTTGAGTTTTATTAGCTCGCTTGGCAAGCCCTTCAAATATATTGGAAAGTTCTAATGGATCATTTACGTCAACTACGCGAAGGGCATTCTCAAAGATAGCATTTGCTATTTCTGCTTCGCCTAAAATTGTGTCTGTATCAGATTTTGGGCCTGTCAGTAGAAATACTTCTTCAAAGCCGGACGCATGTGCTGCAAGAGTTTCAGCATGACCAAATGTGGCGATCGCATCTAATTGCATCGGAATTACGTTTGACGGAAGGCCGTCTCCGTATCTGGCCGAAAAAGAAATCAATTCTCTTCCATGGTCGTCGTGAACTAAAAGAAAAGGATTTTTTCCACCTGCGCCTTTGTAATATTTCTGAATCACATCCAACCGAGCTAAAATCCAAGAAATTGGTCCTGGCTCATACTCAATAGCCCCAGATGGACAAACAGCAGCGCAAGCTCCGCATCCAGCACAAATGCCTGGGTCAATGGTCACGGTTTCACCACTGGAAAGAATAGCTCCCGCTGGACAAACGTTTATGCAGTTAGAACAAGCAGGTTTCTCGGCTCGACTGTGCGCGCAGATAGAGGCCTCGTATTTGATATATAAACTTTTTTCAAATGTCCCTTGCAGCTGTGATGCATTTAGAATTGCTGAAGTGAATTTGGTTTTTTGACCAACGTCTGCACGAATATATCCATCTCGTTTCTCCGAAGCTGGAAACAATGCATCATCTTTGGAAAGGTCTAATATTATATCGCAGGCTGATGTTGCTCCATCCTGTGCGTGTGTCCATTTGAAGGGTCCTCGCCCAGAAGGAACTAATTCCTGCAAGTTATCAAAAACAATGGTAAAATTTCCAAAACTACCTTTCGCGTTCTTGATCCTGCCAAGCACTACGTCGAAACCATTAACATTTAAAATTTCATCGCCATCTTTGGGATCAAGCAATGCAGTAACAGATAAAGTTTCTTGTAAAATTTGAGCTGCTTCAAGAACCGATTCACAATCACCAAAGATCAAGCACCGACCTTGCGATGTAACGTCTTTTGTCTTTTGGATAGGTTTTTCCATCAATGCTTCAGCTGTCAGAGCGGCCATTTTTGGCACCACTGTTTTCTTATCGACGGTCCAACCAGCCCTATCTCTTATGTCAAATACTATCGGTGAGTCTTTATCAATGTCGACTGCAATTTCATCAAAAATACTAGATTGTTGTTCGCAGCAAATAGCTGTGTCACCTGATTGAATAGCTTTCTCAACTATGTCTAAATTTTTAATGCATAATTCAGAGTATACCTTTGAGCATTTTAGGCCAGTTGCGTCTGCTAAGGCTGCACTGTCTACTTTTTGCGATCCTTCGCAATCGCAAAGAAGCAGTTTTTCAATTTTATCAACCAATTTTTCAATCCCTTGCTTATCGTTCTGATAGTTTCTCTGGAAAGATACAAAACGCTTGGCTATTCGATTTTAATGAGGTGAAAGTAGCCTTTTCCGTTGAATATACCAGCTCAAAAATTTTTTACAAATTCCGGATCAAATAAAAATTAAGAAAATGTTCTTTTTATGGATTTAAAAAATTGACAGATGAGTATTATGAGGGTTACTCTTTTTTTAGGGACAATAATCAGTTCGCAATTAGGAATAGAAACACTTTAAGGTAGTGGAGGACCTGAGTGTACTACAACCCAAAGCGATACCAATCCATGCCAGTTGGGGTGGTGGTAAGGAAGACACCAGGAGTGACAAAATGGTCTGAATGGTCATGGGCAGTTAGTGCTGTGCTTCCTGGTGCCGGACCGGCAGAAAATCGTATCTTGAGAACTGAGGGAGATTCCACTGAATATCACTTTTCCACAGTAAATATTGAACTCCACGGTGCTGAAACAGAAGCCTATATGACTGGCCTCGCCTCCAAAATTCCAAGTGTTTATGTTGTCCTGAGAGAGCAAGCTGGAGCTGAAATTCCTCTGGAAGTTTTGCTCGTCACGGCTTCTCCATACGAAGCTCAAGATTATACTGATAGTGGTGAAGAAATTGTTGAAAAGGTGCCGATGCCGGTTGGTTTAATCGCATGGGTTCGAGATTTCATAGAGAATCATCACGTCGAAGAAGCGTTTGTAAAACGCAAAAGAGATAAAAAAAGGGTAGACATTCACCAAGATGGAATTGGTGATCCTCGGATTGAGCAGATATCTGATGTTTACCGCGCCCCCTCCTCAAGAAAAGTGGGGTTCATCCAATGAGTGATTTTTGGAGCAGACGCAAATCAGCTGTAAAAGAAGAGATTGAAGAGGAAAGGCGTCAGGCGGAGATAAAGCGAGCCTCGGAGATCCAGGGCGAGCTTGATGTAAAAACTGATGAAGAGGTTCTTAAAGAGCTTGGTCTGCCAGATCCTGATACACTCGAGCCGGGGGATGATTTTAAGGTCTTCATGAAAGAAGTTGTTCCTGAGCGTCTCAGGAGAAGGGCTTTGAAGAAACTTTGGCTATCTAATCCGTTGCTGGCAAATGTAGATGGTCTGGTTGATTACGGAGAAGATTTCACAGATGCGGCCGTTGGAGCTGGTTTTGTTGAGACAACGTATCAGGTTGGTAAAGGTATGTTGAAGCACATCGAGGAGTTGGCTCGAAAAGAGGAAGAAAAGCAGAATGATAAGTCTCCCGAAGTTGCAGATGATGAGATTTTAGCTGAGGCTTCACGAGAGACTGATGAAGCCGAAAATGGAGAAGTCAGCGAAGACCAAAGCATTGATAACGGATCAGAGCTGCCAACCGAGTTGAATGCGCAAATTTCCGACCAAGAGATAATCGAAAGTTCTGATGCTTCCGTTTTCATCGAAGAGGAACCAGTCATCGCTGTGCGTCGCCAGCGAATGAAATTTGATTATGGCGGAGCGGCAGCGTGAGCAGGCAGGATAGAATAGAAATGGACGAAAGAATGGACCTGAAGCAGAAGTCGGATGTCTCTCAAGAAGATCGTAGTAGAGCTGACATGTATAATTTTCTTGGGCTTGTTTTGGCTCGTCCTGCCGACGAGGTTTTGCTGGAGCAAATGTCGCAACTCAATGGTGATCAATCCGAGTTAGGCAAGGCCGTAGAAACCCTCAAGCGAGTTTCCAAGGTTTCTAAGCCGAACTCAGTAGAAATTGAATTTAATAAGCTGTTCATCGGAGTTGGCCGCGGTGAGCTTTTACCATATGCGAGTTACTATTTAACAGGCTTTTTGAATGAAAAGCCCTTAGCTGCTCTAAGGCGAGATATGGTTAAGTTGGGCCTTTCCCGCGCAAGTAATGTTTATGAACCAGAAGATAATATTGCTAGCTTGATGGAAATGATGGCTGCTCTGATTGTAGGGCGCTTTGGTTCTCCTATCTCATTGGCTAAGCAATTAAAGTTTTTCGATAAACATATTCGCCCATGGGCAGGACATTTTTTTACGGATTTGGAAGCAGCGGAGTCCTCTATTCTGTATGCGTCTGTCGGTTCGGTTGGCAGGCTATTCATGGAAATAGAGGTTGAAGCGTTTCGAATGAGTGCGGAGAAATCTGCGTAATGTGATTTTTGATCACGTAACCATGTGGCCTTTGGCCGCAATAACAAGAGGGGAGGAGAACTCTCATGACTAAGAAGAGCGACACGGATGGAACAAGCCGTCGAGATTTTCTCAAGTTAGCTGGGGCTGGTGCTCCGGTTGCAACCGTTGCTTTAGCTGCATCAAGTTCAGTGGCAAACGCAGCTAATGATCCTGATTTAAGCAAAACATTAATTCAGGATACTGAGCACACACGTGCTTATCTAGACTCTATTCGGTTTTGATACTGAATTTGAAACCGCTATCGACGACTGGTTGCGTGACGCCCGACAGTTGATAGTAAATGTTAGTACTTAGGGCCAAATGGTCCAAGGGAGGAAAAAATGCTTAGGAAAAAGACCAACGGGGTTGCGCGACGCTCCCAAAGGACAAGTATCCTTTCAGAAGTAGCCAATAAATCTGTAGATAGACGTGATTTTTTACGTGGTTCAGGTTTGGCAATCGGAGGATTGACAGCAATAGCCGCAACAGGTGGCGCTGTTACTCAGGCTGCAGCAGCATCAGCTGCTAATCAGTCGGTAGAAACTATTAAGTCAGTGTGTACTCACTGTTCGGTAGGCTGCACGGTTGTAGCTGAAGTGCAGGATGGAGTTTGGACTGGCCAAGAGCCTGGCTGGGATAGTCCATTCAATTTGGGCGCACATTGTGCCAAGGGCGCTGCTGTAAGAGAGCATGCGCACGGCGAAAGAAGACTCAAATATCCTATGAAAAAAGAGGGTGGCGAGTGGATTAGAATTAGCTGGGAACAGGCCATAGACGAAATTGGCGACGGCATGATGAAGATCCGTCAGGAAAGTGGCCCAGATAGTGTTTATTGGCTAGGTTCAGCGAAGACAAACAATGAACAATCCTATCTATTCAGAAAGTTTGCAGCTTATTGGGGTACAAATAACGTAGACCACCAGGCGCGAATTTGTCACTCAACAACAGTTGCCGGTGTTGCAAACACATGGGGCTACGGCGCCATGACCAATTCCTATAATGACATTCATAATTCACGTGCAATTTTCATTATAGGCGGTAATCCGGCCGAAGCACATCCTGTTTCATTGCTCCATGTAATGAAGGCCAAGGAACAAAATAATGCGCCTCTGATTGTTTGTGACCCAAGGTTCACAAGAACGGCAGCCCACGCTGACGAGTATGTCCGATTCAGACCTGGATCAGACGTAGCGCTTATTTGGGGCATTTTGTGGCATATTTTCGAAAACGGTTGGGAAGATAAGGAATTTATCCGAACACGCGTTTGGGGTATGGACCAAATCAAGGAAGAGGTTGCTAAGTGGACACCTGAGGAAGTTGAAAGAGTCACGGGTACTCCTGGTTCTCAGCTTAAGCGTGTTGCTAGAACTATGGCAAACAATCGCCCCGGAACAGTTATCTGGTGTATGGGCGGAACGCAGCATACGAATGGTAACAACAATACGCGTGCATACTGTGTGCTACAGTTAGCATTAGGAAACATGGGTACAACCGGTGGTGGTACTAACATTTTCCGAGGTCACGATAACGTGCAAGGTGCAACTGATTTAGGTATTTTATCTCATACATTGCCAGGCTATTATGGTTTGTCTAAGGGCGCCTGGGGTCATTGGGCTCGCGTTTGGGGTGAAGATTTCGATTGGCTGTCTAATCAATTTGCTACGGTTAAAGGAGCAGATGGTAAGGACAAAAACCTAATGAACCTTACCGGAATTCCAGTTTCGCGCTGGATAGACGGCGTTCTAGAAGATCCAAATAATATGGATAACCCTGACCGTGTACGTGCAATGGTTCTTTGGGGCCACGCTCCGAATTCTCAAACACGAATGACTGAAATGAAAACGGCAATGGAAAAACTAGACATGCTAGTTGTTATTGATCCATATCCTACTGTTTCAGCTGTTTTGAGTGATCGAACTGATGGGGTATACTTGCTTCCTGCATGTACTCAATTCGAAACTTATGGTTCAGTGACTGCCTCTAACCGTTCAATTCAATGGCGTGATAAAGTTGTCGATCCATTATTTGAAAGTAAGCCAGACCATGAAATTATAGGTTTGTTTGCTAAAAAGTTTGGTTTTCATGATAGATTTTTCAGAAATATCAAGATTGAGGCCGACGGGGTTACACCTAATATAGAGGATACCCTCCGCGAGATTAACAGCGGTATGTGGACTATCGGGTATACAGGGCAATCTCCAGAGCGTTTGAAATTGCACATGGAGAACCAGCATACATTCGACCGTACAACGCTTCGCGCTAATGGTGGCCCAGCAGATGGTGATTATTATGGACTTCCATGGCCGAGCTGGGGAACTCCTGAGATGAACCATCCAGGAACTCCAAACCTCTACGACATGAGCAAGCCTGTAGCTGAAGGTGGATTGACCTTTAGAGCACGTTTCGGGGTCGAAAGGGATGGTGATAATCTTCTGGCTGAAGGCGTTTCAAATCCTGGAGCAGAACTACAAGACGGTTATCCTGAATTCACAATGCAGATGCTAATGGATCTAGGTTGGGATGGCGATTTAACTGCTGACGAACGTGCTGCAATTGATGCCGTTGCTGGACCAAAGACAAACTGGAAAACAGATTTGTCAGGTGGTATTCAGAGGGTCGCCATTAAGCATGGTTGTGCTCCGTTTGGAAATGCGAAAGCTAGAGCCGTTGTCTGGACGTTCCCTGATCCTGTTCCTCTGCATAGAGAACCACTCTACACAAACAGACGGGATCTCGTAGAGGATTATCCAACTTATGAAGATCGTAAGTTTTACAGACTTCCAACTCTTTATGCTTCAATTCAAAAGCAGGACTTTAGTAAGGAATATCCTATGATACTAACGTCAGGTAGACTGGTTGAGTATGAAGGTGGGGGTGATGAAACGCGATCTAATCCATGGTTGGCTGAGCTTCAACAGGATATGTTCGTTGAAATAAACCCTCGGGACGCCAATAATTTGGGGGTCCGCGATGGTGCTCAGGTTTGGGTTGAAGGTCCTGAAGGCGCAAAAGTCAAGGTTATGGCCATGATTACAAATCGCGTCGGCGAAGGGGTCGCGTTCATGCCGTTCCATTTTGGAGGACACTTCCAGGGTGAGGACTTGCGTGACAAGTATCCAAAAGGTGCAGATCCATATGTACTTGGTGAGAGCTCAAATACTGCTCAAACTTATGGCTATGACTCTGTTACTCAAATGCAAGAAACCAAAGCAACGCTTTGTAAAATCTGGTCAGCGTAGGGAGGATAAGATATGGCAAGAGCTAAGTTTTTATGTGATGCCGAGCGCTGCATCGAGTGTAATGCTTGTGTAACTGCTTGTAAGAATGAGCACGAGGTACCATGGGGTATTAACCGCCGAAGGGTGGTTACTATTCAAGATGGTAATCCTGGCGAGCGTTCTATTTCAGTTGCGTGTATGCATTGCTCCGATGCTCCGTGTATGGCTGTATGTCCGGTGGACTGCTTTTATCAAAATGAAGAAGGTGTTGTATTACATTCCAAGGATTTGTGTATTGGGTGTGGGTACTGCTTCTATGCCTGTCCGTTTGGCGCACCACAATTTCCTCAAGCAGGAAATTTTGGCTCTCGTGGCAAAATGGACAAGTGTACCTTCTGTGCTGGCGGTCCAGAAGAGAACCATTCGACAGAAGAGTTCTCTAAATATGGTCGTAACAGAATTGCTGAGGGTAAGCTTCCGGTTTGTGCTGAAATGTGTGCTACCAAAGCGTTACTTGCAGGAGATGGCGATATCGTCGCTTCTGTATATCGTGAACGAGTAGTTGCACGTGGTTTTGGCTCAGGTGCTTGGGGCTGGGGTACAGCTTACGAGCAAAAAGGCGGCTAATATATCTAAACACTGGAGGGCAGACGAAATAAGTCTGCCCTTTTATATTTTTTCGGCTAATTCATTTTAGGGTGAGGTAAATATGCGTTCGGTATTGAGTTTCATATTGGTATTTTTTCTGGCGTTTCCATTAGTTGCACAGGAACAAAAAGTTGACAGATCTTCAACAGGTGGTGCACAGACATTGGAAGATATAATGGCGAGGCAAAAGGGATTGTCTGTAGATGATAACGATCGTCGAAATAGTACCGGTGTACCCGGCTCTGCTAAGGGAATAACAGATCAACTGGGTACCTTAGGCGGAGCATCTGATCCAGAATTATGGAGAGCTATACGATATGGATCCGCAAATGCGCAAAGTGCTTCTAACGGTGATTTGGGACCTGTATTAATTCAAAGTGCTGGCATGCCTTGGTGGAAATTTAGAGAAGGTCCTTTACGCACTTATGGCGGCTTCCTACTCCTTGGCACTATAGTAGCGCTTTTACTATTTTATCTCGGTAGAGGCCGGATACCTGTAGACGGTGGTATGGCTGGAACGACGATTACAAGATTTAAAGCCTTTGAGAGGTTTGCACATTGGCTGCTTGCAGGCTCCTTTATTCTTTTGGGTGTTACTGGGTTACTAAGTTTGTTTGGGCGGGCTATCTTGCAGCCTTATTTTGGTAAAGAGTTAAATTCAATTGTTTTAATTGCCTCTAAGTGGGTGCATAACAACGTTTCCTGGGCCTTTATGATAGCTCTGGTTATAGTTTTTGTCTTGTGGGTATATCACAATATTCCAAATAGAACTGACCTGGTGTGGATAAAACAGGGCGGTGGTATTTTTAGTGATGCACATCCGCCTGCAAGAAAATTTAATTTTGGTCAAAAAATTATATTTTGGGGGGTAATTGTGCTTGGCGCCTCTGTGTCTGCCTCTGGTCTTTCGCTATTATTTCCATTTGAAATACCGATGTTTGCTAAAACGTTTGCTATTTTGAATGATACTGGTTTACCACAAGCATTTGGCTTAGGCACCTTGCAAACTGAGATGTCTCCGCAGCAAGAAATGCAATTAGCGCAAGCGTGGCACGCAATTGTGTCATTTGTAATGATGGCTATGATTATAGCGCATATTTATATCGGTTCAGTAGGTATGGAAGGTGCTTACAGCGCTATGGGTAATGGAGAGGTCGACGAGAAATGGGCCCATCAGCATCACTCAATTTGGTATGATGAGGTAAAGGGTAAGGTTTCAACAAAAGAGCCTGCTGAATAGGTCTAGGTTGTTTAAATGGTATTAACTTGAGTAGGTAAAATGAAGGTAATGTTAATTGGGTTTGCGGCTACAATAGTGATAGCTTTTGCAGCTGACGAATTGTTGTCAAACAGTGGTTTCTCCACACCTGAAGTATATTCGGGACCTGCGGTGCGTTTAGATTAGAATAGCCAATTCAATGGCCGTATCACTTTTGGGGAGCTAGGCGAATTGCGTCTTCCAATCGGTCGTCTCCCCAAAATATCTCGTTTGAAAAAGAAAAACTTGGTACGCCGAAAATGCCAAAGTCTAAAGCTTGCTTAGTATTCTCTATGTACCTCTCTTCCATTGTGTCTGCTAAAGCAATTGTTTCCTGCAAATCCAAGCCTAATTTTTTCAGCGTTACCTCAAGGTTTTGTTTTGAACCAGCTTCGTTCCCGTTTAAAAACCACTCCTCATAAGTATACTTGAAGTAATCCAAGTAAAGTCCTTTGTCGTTCATAACTATCCCGACTAAATTTGCTCGATCAAATTCTTTTAAAGGATAGGGTGCGGGAACTTTTGGAACGGGTATTTTATACAGAGCCGCCCTTCTCTCTATATCTCTCCACATATAATTTACTTTTGTTTGTTTAGAAGGAGGAAATGGTATATTGTCCATCCTTTTCATTATTTGTCTAATGCTTATCGGGATAATGGAAAGATTGATATCTTCTTTCTTGACAACTTCTTTTATACGCATCGCAGTTAAGTAAGAATATGTGCTGCCAATTGATAACCACGCCGTTAATTTTCTAGCCATACAGTAACCTCTGGTTTATTTGTTCTAAATACACAGCATCAGGGTAGGAGAGACAAGCATTTTGTGATCAAAGATTTCTTTTTTAAATCCCTTGGAGATTTTGGGGGCGCCTATACAAGCTGTTTCATTCATACCTAATCAACTTTAATTTTTTTGGTCTTGCTTGTTTTATTTAGACATGTCTAATTGCTGCAGGAATGGAGGATAAATGCATTTACTCGTTTTACAGCATGCGCGGATTGAGCATCCGGGAATATTTCAGAAGTTTCTTAAAGAGGATGGTCACAGTTGGGAAGTTGTTCATCTTGATGAGGGTCAAGAGATTCCTTCGATAGATAGCTTCGATGGCTTGTGGGTATTGGGCGGGCCAATGGATGTATGGCAAGAACATGATTATCCGTGGCTGAAAAAGGAAAAAGCTTTCATTAAAATGGCGGTAGAGGAAAAGGGCATACCATTCCTTGGCCTGTGCTTGGGTCATCAATTGCTAGCTGAGTCTCTCGGTGGTGTTGTTGGTAAGTCAGAAACTGCTGAGGTTGGTGTCATGGAGGTTCAACTGACCGAAGAAGGAGCTTCCGGGATTTTATTCGATGGTATACCCGAAAAAATATCCTGCCTTCAATGGCATGGTGCTGAAATAAAGAAACTTCCAGCGGGTGCGAAAGTGCTTGCGACCTCTAAAGATTGTGCAGTTCAAGCGATGAGTTGGGGCCCTAGAGCCTATTCGATGCAGTTTCACGTCGAAATCGAGCACTCCACAATTGCCGACTGGTCAACAATCTCGGAATATGCCGACAGTTTGAAAGCAGCTCTAGGCCCTAGCGGGCGGGAAAAACTTGAAAAGGATTGTGCGGTCCATATGAATGATTTTAATACGATGGCAGAACGCCTATATCTTAATTGGCTCCAGACTTCTGCGCACGTTTAGGCCCTGATACTAAATCTAGGCTGCTGCAGCTCGTGTTAAAGATAATCTAACAGTTTCTAAATGGTCTTTCATACTGTTAGCCGCTGCTTCAGGCTCGCGTCTGTAAAGGGCTTCGAGTATTTTACGGTGTTGGTTATTATATTGATCAATTATGGTCGGATTAAGTGTGAGGCCGCGCATTCTCTTCCAATCACTTTGACCTCTGACCGAGTTAATTTGGTCAATAATCCAAATGAGTAAAACATTACGAGTGCATTGTACGAGGGTGTGATGAAATTCTGTATCTGCTGCTGAAAACTCTAAAGTATTATGCAGGCTTGACTCCATTTTGTCACAAAGCAAGGTTAATTTGTCGAAATCTTCTCGCCTACCATGTAGTACCGCAAGACGGCAAATGTGGGGTTCTAAAGCAAAACGCGCATCTATCAATTCTAATGGATTCGCCGATTGGATCGCGTTTGGCGTGGATACTTTTCCGTCAAAAGTAACATACGTACCACTACCATGTTTGATTTCAACGAGTCCATTTTCCATTAACTTTGTTAGTGCTTCACGTACCGTGCCTCGGGAAACACCATAAGTATTTGCCATATCTCTTTCTGTTGGAAGTTTGTCATTGCGAGCATATTGACCAAGATTAATCTCGCTTCGCAATAGAGAAGCAAGGTCAGCTGCATTTAACTTTTTTTTATTTTCCGTC
>ENA-OSEY01000055-OSEY01000055.1-marine-metagenome-genome-assembly--contig:-NODE-55-length-77419-cov-6.401334_pt1 | contig 77419 bp, 68 predicted proteins | sample MGYA00248465_ERZ534230 | MGnify/ENA primary metagenome ERZ534230 (study PRJEB26409, sample SAMN06344110) | marine metagenome | isolation source: Sea water from surface | place: Atlantic Ocean:Southern... | reverse complement strand
GATCGTTTGAAGATAGATATAGAAACAGCATGTAATGCTGAACTAGTGCGTGAAGGATTGATGCCTTGTAATATTATAACGTTCTGGTATAATAGTTATCATGATGATCAGAGTCAGGAACGTCATGATCATATGGATGGAAGGCGTCCAGTGTTTCTAAGTGGTGTTTACTACAGCAAGAACCCAACTCCGACCACTTTCTATCCAACCTCAACACAATTCCGTTCAATCAGGTATCGTGGTATTGAGAGAAGTGGAATTCGTGAGTCAATGTATGACTTCTACCATTTTCACCCAACTGAAGGACAAATTATTCTGTTTCCTCCTTATTTGGAACATGAAGTCCTAAATCGACAAGAACATCAGAAACCACATGGTCGATTAACATTTTCATTTAATTTGGTATTAGCAAATGCGTAATTTCTTTGAGATTAATAGAAATCAATCAATTCAGTATGGAATGTTAGAGTTAACTCCATATGCTATCATTGATGACTTCTTTACCAATCCTGATGATGTAATTACGCTTCTACATCATGTCGCACCAAACTTTCATAAAGAGAGTGGTAACAGTAATACATCTTTGAACCAATATACAGTTCCAGATGGTCAATTAGAAGAAGACCGTAGTCATATCAAGAATTATAATGGTGAGATGTTCAAGGACATGCGTCATGAGTTCTACAGTGATATGATTCTCCCTGCATATGAGCATATCTTCCATGTATTAAAGTATATGGGTATACATCAGATTCCTATGGATCGTAGAGCAGTGCTTTCAAATTGCTTTACATTTAAAAAGAATCCTTTTAATGATTTTGAGAATAACTACTGGTGGCCGCATCGTGATCACGGATATTCCGCACTAGTATATTTGAATCATAATGATAATACAGGTACAAATGTCTATAAGTGTTTAGCTGACTCATATGAAGATGGTGTAAGGGAACATGAGCAACCATGGCGTCCAAAAGAAAGATATGAGAAGATAATGAACTTTGAACCAGCGTTTAACCGTTGTATTCTATTTGATGCAGGAAAATACCATCATGGTATGCACGTTGAGAATTGGAGGTTTGAAGATACTCCTGAGAATGATACACGAATGAATCTAGGATTCTTTTTTCACCCTGCACCCAAGAAGTCTAAATAATAAAAACTGGAGTTACCATGGTAATCAAAGTAGATAAAAGTGAAGAGTTTAAGAAGAGTGGGAAGAAACTAATCTCAGAATACGAAGGTGAGAAATGGTTGGAAGAGATTAAAAGAACTAAACCAGTTCCGCAACACTTAGCGGAATGACGCTAAATAAAGTGATACTAGCAATCACTTAATGCCTTCGACCGTACCATTTAAAGATCTTTCTCTTTCTTTCGCCAAAAACAAAGTCACAGACGACCTTTTGGTAAAGAAGGAAGATGCTGCGGTAAAACAGGCAATTTTAAATTTACTCCTAACGCAAAAAGGCGAAAGGATATATGATCCTGAATATGGGTCTGATCTTAAGAGTCATTTGTTTGAACCTTTAGATTTTGGTACTGCTGGTACAATTAAAGATGAAATAGTTAGGACACTTAAAAATTATGAACCAAGAGTCTCTATTGATGAGTGTGTAGTAGAACCTAATATTGAATCTAATGGTTTTGATGTACGACTTGACTTTCAAGTTCTGAGTCGTGCTGATGTACCACCAATATCTATTGAGTTTTTCTTAAATCGTAGTCAGTAATGCCTTATACTCAACTTGCGAATTTAGACTTCGCAGACATCAAATCATCTCTAGTTGATTATCTTAGAGCTAACAGTGATTTCACTGATTATGACTTTGAAGGATCAACTCTAAGCACAATGCTAGATGTACTAGCATACAACACATATTACACCGCGTTCAATACGAACATGGTGATTAATGAGATGTTCTTAGATTCCGCATCTCTAAGAGACAATGTAGTATCACTAGCAAAGCAAATTGGATATCGTCCTAGGTCTGTTACTGCACCCATTGCTAAGTTAGATTTGTCCTTAACATATCAAGGGGGAGCAACACCACCTAGTACAATTGTACTAAAAAGAGGAACTGGATTTACTTCAGCATTTGATGACGCTATTTACCAGTTTGTAGTTGTTGATGATCATGAAGTACCTCTCAATGGTAATCTTGCTAGTTTTGGTATAGTTGATGCATATGAAGGAACTTTAATTAAACAATCTTATACAATCAATACTGCACTAAAAAATCAAAAGTTTATTCTTAATAATCCTGGTCTTGATACATCTACAATCAAGATTAGAGTATATGAAACAGAGAATAGCACATCTTATGAGACATACGATGTTGCAGAGAATATTTTAGACTTGGACGGAAATTCTAAAGTCTTTTTTGTTGAAGAAGGTCTTGATGAACAATATGAGTTGTTCTTTGGTGATGGAGTATATGGTAAAAAATTAGAACACAATAATTTTGTAGAAGTTACTTATGTTGTGACTGATGGTGAAGATGCAAACGGCGCTAAAACATTTTCATTCTCTGGTATTATAACAACTAAGACAGGATCACAATTTCAGTTTACTCCAACCGTAACAACTTCTGTAGCGGCACAAGGAGGTGCTGAGATTGAGTCTGTGTCTTCTATTAAGTATTCTGCTCCTAGAACGTTTGCTGCTCAAGATAGGGCAGTTACAAGCGATGATTACGCATCTATTGTTAGAAAGGTATATCCAGCAACTTCAGACATCATTACATTTGGTGGAGAGCAAGATGATCCACCTGAGTTTGGTAAAGTTAAGATTGCTATCAAACCACGAGTCGGAAATAACATATCTTCCTTTACAAAACAAGAAATTATTAAAAAACTAAAAGACTACGTAGTTGCATCAGTTACACCTGAAATAATTGATCCTTCTATTCTATTCATTGAACTTGACTCTGTTATAAGTTATAAATCTTCTAAGACTACTGAGACTAAAGCTGAGATTAGCAAAAAAGTTACAACAGCTGTTGATGAGTATACTGCATCTAGTCAAACTGAAAAATTTGATGGTAGATTTCGCCATTCTAGATATGCCGCAGTAATTGACGGTGCAGATCCCTCTATTGTATCAAATGTAACAAATGTTACATTAAGAAAAGACTTTTACCCAACACTCAACTCCACTTTCTACTATGAGTTGTGTTTTTTAAATGAGTTTAAAGATTCTTGTGATAATTCAGTCATGAAGTCTACTGGATTTGTTGTTTCTGAATACCCAACATTTACTGTGTATTTGGAAGACGATACATTTGGTAAAATTGACCTATATAGACTGAATTCTCTAACTGGTGAAAAGGTATACGTACAGAAAGAAGTCGGTGAGATTGATTATGCTAAAGGTGAAATCAAACTGTACAACTTAACCATTATCTCAGGTAGTTATTCTGATAACAAAATTGAAATTCGTGTAGAACCTGCATCTAAGGATGTAAATGCTATGCGTGAAGTTTATCTTGATGTTGATATCTCAAAATCCAACTTTAGTGCTGTTGCAGAATGAAATTAAAGTCTAGAAATATATCGTTTCTGATTGAAAATCAGTTACCTAATTTCATTGTAGAAGATTATCAGTTATTTGGTAGTTTTCTTAAGTCTTACTATGGGCAACAAGAAGTAAGAGGTGGTATTCTAGACATTATCAATAATTTGACTACTTATCGTAATATTAACTTTTATGATAAGTCAGTATTTGCTACAACAACTCTATCGTCTGCTATTAGTAACTCACAGACTAGTATAAATGTACTATCTACAGAAGGATATCCTGATCAAGGATTAGTAAAGATTGATGATGAGATTATTTTTTATACGTCGAAGACTGAGACATCTTTAGATGGTCTAAGACGAGGTGTACATGGTAATACGAAACTTGGAGACCTATACAATACATCTAACTTTGTTTCTACTGTAGCGGACAATCATGCTGTAGATTCAAAAGTACATAATCTAAGCAATTTGTTCTTATTTAGTCTGATTCAAGGATTTGAGTCAGAGTATCTTGCAGGTATTCCAGAAAAGTATCTGAGAGGCGAGATTGATAAGAGAACTCTTATTAAGAATATTGGATCTTTCTACAAAGCAAAAGGTACAAAACGTTCTATACAGTTTCTATTCAATGCTCTTATCAGTAGTAATGATACAGATGTATATTATCCAAAAGATACTACACTAAAAGCATCTGAGTCTGATTGGACTAACGTTTACTCTCTTAGAGTCATTGCTCTAACTGGAAATCCAGAAGATTTAATTGGTCAAACTATTACAGAGAGTGGTAGTAACTTTGCATCTGCTGTTGTTGATAATGTTCTCAAAGAGCAGATTGTAGATGGTGTACAGATGTGGGATGTGATCCTCAATAGAGGAACAATCAATAATATATTTTCTATTGCTAACAAAACCACTTTAACAAAAGTTATTTCTACAACAGATACCATTGGAGATACCATTGAAGTAGATTCAACATTTGGTTGGGACAATGAAGGATCTTTTTATATTAATAATGAACTTATTGAATATGCATCAAAAACTGCTAGAAAGTTTGTTATCAAAAATAGATCTCTTTCTACTGCACACGCTGTTGGTGGAAGACTTTACAGTAACACGGTAATCAAAGGTGGTAGTGTATCGTTAATACCTTTAGGTGTTGTATATAACTTAGTTCCTAAAACATCTACACCATATGGTATTGAAGGTGAAGTAATCAATGTAGAGAAGTCTGGTTTTGATACTGTAGATCCTATTATTAAGACATCTGGTAATACTATTAGATGGAAGTTCCCTACTTCAACTGATGTTGTACAAAGTGGAGATACTAGAACCACTAATGCTAATACCAAAACAATCCCTGGTATCACTGAAATTTTTGAAGATGATAAAAATTATTATATCTGTTCTAGTGGATTCCCAGTAGGAAGAACTGTATTTTTTAACCAGACTATTCCTCCTAGTGATACTCCAGTTGATCAACCCTTATTGAGAACGATTCGCAAGTCTCCTGAGACTACAACTGAGACTTATGAGACAAGTAGGAAAGATGTAGGAATTTTTATTGATGGTGTACTAGCATATAGCCATAAACATGAGGACAGTGTACTCACAGGACCTATTACATCTATTAAGGTAGACAATCAAGGAACTGGGTACAGTAGACCTCCATTTGTCTTGGTTAACAATACACCTTACCTAGCAACAGCAAATATGTCTGGTTTGGTTGTAGAATCTGTAACAATTGTTACACCTGGTAATTACACTACAGCACCAACCGTAGATATTGTATCTGGTAGAAACGCTGAGTTAAATGCTGTTGTCACCATGGGTGAGATTACAAGCATTACAATCACAAATCCTGGTGAGTATTACTCTGCTCCTCCTACAATTAGAATTACTGATAGGAAAGGTAGAGGTAGATTTGCACAGTACGAAGCAAGAGTTTCAGCAACTGGACAAATCACTGAATTAGTTAAAATTAATGGTGGTTCTTTTTACACTGCTGGAGAGGTATTAATTGAAATAATTCCATCTGGATCTGCTGCTACAGCAACAGCATCTATTTTTGAATGGATTAAAAACAGATATGAAACTTTAGGTAGTAATAAAGATACAGAGTATGGATTTTCATTCTTAAATTCTAGAGGATTTAATAATTATGGTGTAGTTGCATATCCACCCTCGTTAAAGACTAGTCTTAATGATGTTAGTTCTAATCACTCACCTATTATTGGTTTTGCCTATGATGGTAATCCAATCTACGGTCCATATGGTTACACTGACCCTATAGATAACACTTCTGCAATTAAAAGGATTGAATCTGGTTTCAGGAAGAGAACTACACGTTCTAATGGACCTTCTGTTGTAACTTATCCTTTAGGTTCTTTTATTCAGGATTACTACTATGCAGATAGACTTGGTGATGTTGATAGAAACAATGGTAGATTTTGTGTAACACCTGAATATCCTAATGGTGTCTATGCATACTTTGCTACTGAAGATGTTAATGGTGATCCTGCATATCCTTATTTGTTAGGTGATAATTTTTATAGTCTTCCATTATCAGCAAACTTTAATGAGTTCCAAACTCATGCTGATTTACCAGAGGCAGCTATTAGAATTAGGAGACCTAATACCCCTGATAATGGTCTTGTAACAAGAGCAAAAACAAAAGATATATCTACAGGTAGTGTAGATTCCTTCAGTGTATATGCGTCTTCTAGTAACCTCTCAGTAGGTAGTACAATTATACTAGACAATACTGATACTAATGGTCGTGATGCTAGAGGATCTATATCACAGATTAAAGGAAAATCTATTTCTACTATTGAAGCAACTAACAAAGAAGTTGATTCTCAAAAAGTTGCTACATTACAAATCACAGAAAATTGTTACATTTTTAATGGAGACACAATCAGTCAACCATCAACAGGTGTTTCTGGTATCGCTGTAGGTGATGTACTAGACGGTAAATTTATTGTACTTAAAAATATTGTTGGTGGAACATTTGATGATACTGGTTTATTTGATTCATCTACAGTATCTTTAAATATTGTTCTTAACACAAATGCTACCTTTACTAAAGGTGCAATTTTAGAATACACTGATGGTAATAATGTTATTGCTAGTGGTGAAGTAATTGAAACTACTGATAAAAGAAACTCTGTAAAAGTCAAAGTTCTAACTGGAGCATTTACTATCACTACAGACTATTACTTGAGAAGTGATAACTTACTTAACACTATTGGTGCTGAGATTTTAAGCACACAAAGTTTGAGCACAGGACTTGTTCCTTTTAAAGTAGATACAAAGGTCGCTCTAGTAACAACATCAACTAATCACGATCTTTCTATAGGAAATTTAGTCAATATTAAGATTGATCCAGATGATAGTATTACTACAAAAAATTATTATGTACAACTAGGTGCTATTCAAGAAATTGATGTAATTCCATTATCATTCTCTACTAGAATTAATGATCAAGGAATTGGTAGGTTTACTATTCAGAATAGTGGTGCTGATTATCAAGCAAGTAATACTGTTGCAGATGTAGCATTGTCTGGTGGATCTGGAAATGGTGCAACAGCAAACATCACTACAAATGCAGATGGTAGAGTTAGTACAATTGTACTAGTCAATAAAGGAACTGGTTACAAACTAGGAGATATTCTTACAGTGCCTGATGTTGCTCTATCAAAGAGTGGTAGTGCTCCTGCAAATTCTCAAGATGTTCAAATTAGAGTAGAGCATATTGGTTTTGGTGCAGGAGAAAATCTCTTAACTGTACTTGATGTATCTGAGATAGCAGATAATGATTATATTAGTATTGGTGATGAAATTTTACAAGTCACAGATGTTAGAGAAACTACAAAACAATTAGTGGTAACTAGAGGACAAAAAGGAACAACTGAAAAAGATCATTATCATAATGTAGAAGTATCTTTAGATGTTGCTGATTTTAGATTCAATGTGGGAAGCACTATTGCTATTACTGGTAATTCTACATTAGATCCTGTTGTTGTATCTTACAACAATGGTAGATTGGTTGTTGAACACAATCAAAACTTCTTTACTACTGGAAACTATGACGATTATAAAATTGGTCTAGGTTCTACTTTCTTTGATGAGAGTGTTCCTAAGAAGTTAGTAAAACTACAACAAGTATCTGATTTTATCATAGTTACAAAAATATCTGAAAACGCAAATGGTCCTTATCAGATCTCTCCTAATCTTCAGTTCCAAGATCATTATCAGTACAAGTTTGATTTAAGTCATTTTACTAATGTACATTCTGAATTTTTAATCTCTCCAAGTAAGTCTGATAATATTATTGCTCCAGAACTTGTTAGACAAGGAACCCCTGGTACTGCTAATGCATGTGTATATGCTAAGTTTGGATATGGTGCTAGACTAGGCACAGTAAACCTAGCAGGGACTCTAACAGATAGGAAAGATCCACTATACCAAAGATACTATTACAAATCAATCGTTACCACAACGTCTGCTGGTGTCCAATCTATTAGAATCGGTCCTACCAGTGTAATTAGAGATCAAGACAACTATGTGGAAATTATACAAGATCCTTTGCAGGGTCAACATCAAGTTGTATATGTAACACCTACACAATTTGTATACTCAATGGATATCTTACCTAGATGGTATGGTACAGGAATTATGTCGTACACTACATCTGGTGTAAATGCAGTTGGTGAGATTGCTGAGGTTTCTGTTGCTAATTTAGGAACTGGATATAAGAAAGTTCCAGCAGTTCTTGGTGCTGCTATGAGAGTAGCAGATGAAGCACATGTAACAGCACAGTGGGATGCTGTAGGTAAAAATATTGCTGGCGTTACTATCAATACTATTGGTAAGAACTATTCTAAACCAAAAGTTATTGTTACTGATGGTGATGGTGCTGAAGTAGTATTCGATATTTTAAAAACAGCAGCAAATGGTATTGCTAATGTTGTTGTTACAAATAAAGGTAAAAATTATACTTACCAACCAACACTAAAAGTTATTGAGAGTGATCTTCGTGTATATGCAAAATCAAATTCTATTGGTGTTACTAAAAATGTAGAAATTGAATTTAGTGGATCAGGTATTTGGAATGATTCTTCTTTACAAAGAAAACATTCTTCTAGTATTGCATTGATATTGGATACTACTGATGAGTTCTTATCAGGTGAGCAAATTACACAGGGATCTACAACAGGTATCGTTACCAACAAAGGATGGAGAAAAGGTTCAAACGTTCTTAAAGTAAAAATTTTAACAGGTGAATTCGTCAAAGGCACTGCTATCACTGGTGTTTCTAGTGGTAGTATAGGTGCCATCGACGAGATACTTGAAACAGAATTTACAGTTGATACACGTTCTTATTTTGATAACCTAGGTAACTTTGGTTCTGATAAAGGAAAGGTTGGTGTTAAAACTCACAGAGTTGCAGATAATAATTTCTATCAAGACTATTCATATGTTATTGAATCTGAATCTGGTATCAATGATTGGAGAGATTTAATTAGAGAATCTGTTCACCCAGCAGGATTTAAAATGTTTGGTGAATTGAATGTTGATTTAAACGCAACTGTTCGTATTAATGAGAATACTAAGACAGGTCAAAGGTCACAACTCAATCTATGGAATGAAAATGAGAACAATGCTAGTGTTGGTAACACTGTTAGACAGATTGTTAACACTATCAATCTTAACAAAGATATCAATGTTCTTCGTGGTACTGGTTCTGTTACCGAACAGGCATTTGATGTTAGAGGACTAACTGCTAAAGAAATTATACTAGAACCAGCATTTGATGGTGACTTTGATTTTATGGGATTACAAAGAGGAACTAGAGACTTTATTCTTAAAGACAAGAAGACTGGTCAATCAGTTTCACCATATAATGCAATGGCGTTGACTATTACCCTAGATGGTATTCTTCAGGAACCTGAAGTTGCATACACTGTATCAGGTGATACAATTCGTTTTGCTAAAGCACCACTTGGTCCACGTACTGAAAACAACGCATCTATTCCTGCTCAGAAATTTATTGGTAGACAGTTTGAATATAAAGACGCTGCTAAGAATGGACAGTACTTAAAGAAAGTACGCCAGATTTTCCAGAAAGAAGGAACATGGATTGATGCTGCTAATCAATTGAGATTTAACAGATCATTTATTCAAGAAGAAGCAATTGGATATGCAAAAGAAACATTCCCATCAGTATCATGGAATACATTAGAAACTAAGTGTGTTAGAGACATTGGTCTTATTGTAGACGCATTTGAGCATGATTTGAGATACGGTGGTAATCAAAAAACTGTAGAGGCAGCAGAATCTTACTATAATAACGGAAGCCTAGCTTACATCAACGCTCAGCTTACCGAGAGCCTAGCCACATACAAATACACTATGAATCTATGTGTTGCTGCTATGCGTAACTGGGACATAAGTTTACAAGGTTGTACTGTAACACCTGGATCAGACATTATTACATTACCTTCTATGTTAGGTATTTGTATAGGAATGAATGTTTCTAGTGGTGGACAATTTGATCAACCAACAATTATTCTAGAAATTTTATCTGGTAATCGTGTAAGAGTTAGCAGAAATGCAAATATTAGTTATAGTGGTCAAACTATTAGCACTGTAGTTACCACCACAGGGCAGACTAACTATGGTCCAACTGTTGTTACTAACACTGGTACATTAAATGTTGGTGTTGGATCTACCGTTACTGTCTTCAATACTGTTAATAATATTAATCAAGTAACATTCTCATTCAGTAGAATCAATAACGGCACCTACATGGATGCTGCACGTTTGATTGAGAAGAATAGATCTTATATTACAGAAGAAACTATTGGATGGACAAAACAAACTTATCCTAATCTTTCTATTCCTGATGAAGATAAGTGTGTTAGAGATACTGGTATCTTAGTTGATGCATTTGTATATCATCTAAGATATGGTGGAAACTTTAAGGTTGTAGATTTTGCTGAGTTCTACTTTAAGAAGAGTCAATTAGCATATATCTCATCTGAGAAAGCAGAAAGTATTGCAGCATATAAGTATGCAACTGATCTCATGGTTCTCGCTATGAGACAGAACCTACCTACAGGTCAGCATACTATCTTTGTACCATTTACTGATACAACTGTACTACCTGATCCAAATGGATCTTTCGCAGCACAATGTGCTGACGTTGAACAGTCTCTTAAGTCTTACATTGATATTGTAGAAGAAATATTACTCAAGGGTCCTTATATTATTGAGAGAACTCCAGACAATAATCAAAGGACTGGTAATTGGGCACTCAGTAGAACATTCTCTAATCTCAACATTCTTCCAGGCAACTATGATGGAGGTCCTGGATTGTTTGCAGAGTGTAGTGATGTTCAATCTGCACTTGATTCTTTGTATTCTAATATAGAGACCGTATTGAATGGTGGTACTGCTACTAAATCTTTACCTGATTACTTTGATGGAGAAAATGTTGAGTTTGAATTGTATTACACTGATAATACTATTGTTAACACATCTGAAAAAGAAAATTTATTTGTAGTTATCAATGGCGTATTCCAAAATGCAAAATATGATGATACTTTCCCAAGAGTAAATGCGTATAACATTAAGAGAATGGATGGATCAGATCCAGATAGAATTGTTTTTGCAGAACCACCTAAATGGGAGCAAGAATTAAACACTCTTACTGTTCAGGAACCTCTAGCAGTTGAGAAGTTCTATGCACATAATGTTGGAAGATATTTACGCTTAGTTATTGATGAGAATAATCTCAATGGTAAGGCAAGAGGACCATTTGTAATGAAAGACGAAGAAACTATGGAAGCAGTTGTTGTTGATGACGATAGATTCCTTTTAGTCTTCCTTGATGGTGTCTTACAAGAAAGAAACAGAGCATATACTATCAATGAATCTAGTATTACTTTTGCACAAGGTCCAAGACAAGGACAAAGTATTGATATGCTTCTATTAGTTGGAGACAATGAAGACCAACTACTTGACGCATTTAATGTTGATACTGATTCATTCTATAACGAAGTTACTATTTCTATTACTGGTAGCGATCAATATAGTACATTTGTATCACTCATTAATGGTAGAGACAATGCTCCTGTATATCAGAAGTTCAACATAGGACAACCAAATGTGATAACTAAGACTATTGGTGAGATTAAATACTGGGAGACAACATCTACTGGATGGAAGTTTGTAATGCTCACTGCTATGAATCCTGAGATTGACTTGACGGAACCGTTGAGAATTTCTAAAGGACTTGACTTCAGTGGAGCATTTGACTTATTTGATTTGTCTAGTGCAACTACAGCAATTACATATAACGATAAAAATGACAGACGACATCTTAGAAAAAACACTGCTTCTTGGTTATATCATCATGATAAGCCTACCATCCAAGATCTAGAACCTGGAGACAGGATTCAGATTGATGGTGAAGAAGAATATAGAATAGTTAAGAAAGTACCAAATGAACTTGCAAGTTTAGCATATAATCCAAACACTCAACTTTCTGATGTTGTTGGTACTGTATCTGTTTCTAATTACAATGGAGTCACTTCTGGTGAAGGACTAGATGTAGTAGCAAATATCACTGGTGGTGTTGTTACATCATTGACTTGGAATAAAAGAGACATTACTAAGAACCCAACTGCTTCTGGTTACTCTATTGCACCACAATTAGTATTTGAGAGTGTTGATCAAGCAGGTGGTGGAGCAAAAGCAGAAGTTATCTGTGAGGGTGGTGACGTTATAGATGTTATCTTGACTCAAGGTGGTAGTGGATATACTACTGCTCCTAAGGTCAATGTAACTCGTGGATATAATATAATTAAGAAGCATCGTCAGTTTGATACTAAGTATCAAAAAACAATCAATAGACTTGCTCCTGCTGCACTCGCAACATTTGCTTCCTCTGCTATTGTGGTAGATGAACTTAAGCATGAAAGAATTGAACAGACTGAAGTATTATCAAGTCCATATAATTCACTCCGTGAGGTTTTACTTACAAAGTCTCTACATAGAGATGCATCTGCTGTAACAACGACTCATGCTGTGACTCTGACTACTCAGAGACCTCCACAGACTTCTACTGTAGCAACTGGTAGTGTGACGTTGTTAAATAACATCAAACAGATTACTTTAACTCAAGGAATTTCCACAAGTTCCGCGACCACTGTACATCTTCCAACGTTTACTCCCCCTGCAATTAGCATGGGAAGCGTAGCTGCCGCAAACGTTTATAATGCATCTGTCTTGGATGTTGATTATACAGCAGCAGATCCCAATGTCTTTGCAACCACTAGTGGTTTCCCTGCATCTGGTATCATTCAGGTAGGTCTATATCAATTGGAGTATAGTTCCAAACTGTCTGATCGTTTCGTTATTGATTACACTAGCAGTAATACAACTCAACCTACAACAGGTGGAACAGTTACCGCAAGTAGTGTAATCAGACTTGTATAAATATAAATATCTTGGATCCAATCCTTTCGTAGCAATTCTAGTACAATTATGTCGGCAATCATTTCTGAAAAGTTTCGCATTTTCAACGCACAACAATTTTTGGAGTCTCTAACTGAGGGACCCAGCGATACATCAACCGAAAGAACGAGGATGTACTTCTTCGTGGGACGCTCTGATGCGTGGTATGGTATTCTCGAATATTACTCGGGAAACGGCACAGCACTAGCAGTAGGTAATGAGATTTACGACGCAGGAGCAAGTGGCGCAACTGCATACGGATCCACTACTTTCAAAGCTACGATTGAGAAAGTGTTTCCAAGTTATGTACTAGTTTCTGCACCTAACCCTATTTCTGCTAATCCGACACCAGGAAACGTTTTGAAGGGATATGCATCTGGATCTGATACTGGTGCTGAAGCACTATGCGGAGTATATCGTAAAGCCGACGAGAACAGTGCTCCTGCTCCTTTAGATAACCAAGAAGAAAAGTTTAGAATCTATAAAGAACTTATTGCTGCTAAGAGAGTTGAATCATCTAATGTTATTTCTGTTATACCTCGTTTAAACTGGAATACAGCATTGAACCCAACGTTCGATATGTACAAACCAGATTACAGTGCCGCACCTTCTACTGGTGGTACTGCTAAACAGACTACTAATAATAAGAATAGTCTTGGTGAAGCAAAGTTGTATGTAATGAACACCAACTACGAAGTTTTCAAGTGTTTGTATAATAAAGAAGACCTCGCTCCTGGTTCTAACACTGCACAGAATATGCCTACAACAGCAAACAACTATGCTAATGGTGTATATACAGGTCCTGCTGACGGATATGTTTGGAAATATCTTTATACAATGACTACTGCGCAGGTTATGGATTTCTTATCCAGTGACTTTATGCCTGTTGGTGCATATGCTGGTACTGCAGTAGTTGATGGTGCGATTGATACTATATTTGTTAAAGACGCTGGAACAGGTCTTCCTGCTAACAAGACTGGTGCTTCTGCACTCTATGGTCCTATCCTAGGTGATGGAACTGGTGGTGTCGCAAAGATTGAGACTGATGGTACTGGTACTATCACATCTGCAACTGTAGAAACAGCAGGAACTGGATACACTTATGCTAGTGTAGCACTTGTAACTGGTACTGGTACTGGTGCAGGTGGAGATGCTTACGGTCTATTTGCGGACAATACTCTTGCTACTAGTGAGACTATTGCTGGATCTGCTAAGGCAGCGGTAGAAGTTATCATTCCTCCTCAAGGTGGACACGGTGCTGATTTAGCACAAGAACTAAATGCTAAACGCATTATGGTTAATGTCCGCTTAACTTATAATGAAGGACAAGGAGACTTCCCTGTAAGTAATGACTTCCGTAGAATTGGTCTTATCAAAGATCCTCTACAGTGGGGTTCTACAACAGTTGCAACTTCCAATACTCTAACTGGCACATATGCAGTAAGAGTAACTGGTACAGGACTTACCGATAGTAGTTTTGGAAACGATAACCAGATCAGTCAAACTGTAACTGGTGGTACTGCTAAAGGAACTGTAGTTGCTTGGGAAAGAGAGAGTGCTACTGCTGGTGTTCTCCGTTACTTCCAATCACACGAGTCACACACTGATAATGGAATTGTAAGAGATTTTGCTGGTGGTGCTAATCCTATTACAGACGGTAGTACAAGTGTATCAGTCACAGTTGATGGTACTTACAGTCAAACACTCAACGGAGTTACTTTTGCATCAGGTTTAGCATACCCTGAGATCAAACCAAACTCAGGAGAACTCGTATACATAGAGAACAGAAGGCTTATTACTAGGGCGTCTGATCAAATTGAGGATATTAAACTAGTAATTGAATTCTAATTCCATGTTAGGTTTGGTTTACGATGCCCCAAAAGACGAATTTAAACGTATCCCCATACTACGATGACTACGATGCGGCGAAGAACTTTTATAGAGTTCTTTTCCGTCCTGGATATTCGATCCAAGCTAGAGAATTAACGCAACTACAATCTATTCTGCAAAATCAGATTGAGTCTCTTGGTAGACGTCAATTTAAACAGGGTGATTTAGTAATTCCTGGCGAAGTTGGACTGAATAACAAACTTGATTATGTTAAGTTATCATCTGTTACAGAAGTTGCTGTAGCAGAAGGGGACTCTATTGTCTATAAAAAATATGATATTTCACAACTCGTAGGTCAGACGCTTCAGGGTATCACGTCTGGTGTTACGGGTGTTGTTGTATCTACAAGTTTTGCAACCCTAACATCTGCAGATACAGTTTATGTAAACTACACTAGCAGTGGTAATGCTAGTAATGAATCTACTTTCCGTCAAGGTGAAACTCTAGAAGTTGTAGATGGCGTCAATACGCCGCTTCTAGTGGTTGGAACAGACGGAAGTGTCTTACCTACCTCGGTAACTACTAAAGATCCTGATACAGGCGTAGAGACATCACAGACAAGTCCTGCAATGGGATTTGCATCTGCTGTTAAAGTAGAAGAAGGTATTTACTTTGTAAACGGACATTTTGTCCGCAATGATGCAGAACTTTTAATTTTAGATTCCTATACTAATTCACCATCCGCAAAAGTTGGTTTTAAAATTACGGAAGATCTAGTTACACCTGAAGAAGATTCTACACTATATGATCAAGCAAGAGGATTCGCTAATTTTAGTGCTCCAGGAGCACACAGACTTTCTGTTAATCTAGGTCTAGCAAAATATGATTTAGATGCATCAACAGATAGTAATTTTATTCAATTAATTTCTGTTAAAAATGGATCTGTTCAAAGAAAGATTCAACCAGCAGATTATAATATTATTGAAGAGACTCTAGCAAGGAGAACATTTGATGAGTCTGGAGATTATGTTGTAGAACCATTTGATACTGAAGTAAGAGAGTATTTACAATCTAATTCTAATAAAGGTATCTACAAAAAAGACGAGGAAACTGGTTTAGTTAATGGACTAACAGAGGCAGAAGCATCACAAAAGATGATACTTTCTGTTGGAACTGGTAAGGCATATATTAAAGGATATGAAATCCTTAATAAAGAAAGTAAGTATCTTACTGTCAATAAGTCTCGTGAGTCTCTAGAAAGAGACAATATTACACTAAAGCATGGAGACCTTTCTAGTTTCTATCTTACTAACACATACAATACTATTCCATTAAATTCGTTTGATGCAGATTTAACTGCGTATCCAACACTATACTTGAATCAATCTTTTAGTGATGGATCTATTGGTACAAATGATACAGAGTCTGCTACTGCACACAAACAAACTCGTTCTAGAAGGACATCAGAATTTACTTCAGATCAAGCAATTAAAACTCTTCTTATAAGTGTTACTTCTGGTACTACAGGTAAAACTTATGCTGATATCGACGATACTACCATTGGAACTACATTCAATTCTTTTTGGGTTAGAATCGCATCTCAGAGTAATGAAGTTTCGGAAATAACATCTCTAGCATTTTCTAAGTTTGATGGTAATAGTTTCTTAGGATCAGGAAATTATCTTGAACTAACTGTTGTTGGTAGGAGAGATGTTGTAGATGAATTACTAAAAGAGTATAGTGAATTTAATACTAACAAAAGAACACAACTATATTTCTCCGAGAGTGAGGCAGAATCTTCTAATTCATCAGGACTCTTTGGAGATATTATCAGTTATCAGGAGTCTATTATTCCTACAATTGGTTTAGCAAAACCAAAGAATATTTCTCTTGCTTCTAGAGGTATTGGTTTTGATCCTAACTCAGACAGAATTTTATCTAAAGGTAGAGTTGGATCTACTCCAGCATATAATGCGACTTTTAAAATGTCGTATTTTAATCCAACATTCTTAACAAGAATTACTGTTGATTCTACAATTCCTCAAGGACAATTTGAAACTGGTAAGTATATTACTGGATCTAGAAGTGGAGCATATGCTGTTATTGAAGGATCTCCTAATGGATATCTAACTTCTGGTAATAAAATTTTCTGTAAGTCTCTTTCTGGTACATTTCAACAGGGTGAAACTATTGTAGATGAAGCAGGTAACTCTCTAAGAATTGCTAAAGAAAATACAGTATCTCACTTTGTTGTTGATTCTAGAGGTATTAACTATGGTGGTCTTACCTCAGCAATTATAGATGGTGTTAAATACGACCCAGCAATTATCAAAGCAAATTTAGATCCTAGTAATGGTATCTACAAACTTTCTATTGAAGATAGAAGTGGAGTTTCAGTTGAGTATGCTCAACCACCTACTGTAACTATTGCAACTACATCCACTACATTTTCTGCTAGTAACGCTGCTGTAGTTAGAGCAGTTCTATTCCAAGATGTTGTACTAACTTATACACCACAAAACGTTAAGTCAATGAGTTCTAGATTTGGTGTTGCTCCTGCAGGGGCACAAGCACCTAATCTATTTACTTCTGATATTGAGTTTAACAAATCTTCTTATATTACATCTACTAACGTAACTGACTTTACATTCAGTGGTTCTCAAGGTAATTCTTTTGTTGAGTGTACAGGTTTTGGAGGAGATGCATCTCAATCATTAGTGCAAGGTGATATTGTACAATTCTCTGATACAAATAATAATCTAGTAAAAGCAGTTGTACAGCAAGCAACTAAACCTGAGGGTGTTAAAAAATCTAGAATTTATCTAGATTCTTTACTTCCAGAAAACGTTGCGTCTACTACTGTTATCAGAGTAAGACCAAAGGTAGACAATGTATCTAAGTCTTCTCTTATTTTCCCAACTGGTAGTAAGCAAATTAAATCTCTTGTTAAAGGAACTGATGATACTGCTCTCAAATATTATGCTAGAAAAGATTTTGTATTAGATTCTTCTACTTCAGGTGGTCAAATTACATTCAAAGCACAACTTGAATTTGGTACTCAGAAATTTGTATCTTTCAGTGAAGAACATTTCCTTCTTACTGTATTAGATAAAGGTAATGCAACAGCTGTTGAAACTGGTGATGTTGTTTATGTTCCATCAGACGCAGTTTCTGTAGCAGCATCTACAGATACAACTACTGGTCTGACTGCAGGTAGTGTTACAGTTACTTTATCGTCTACTTACTTTGGTTCACTATCTGGTGGATCTACATTCCCGAAACTAAAACTAACAGCAACTTTAGAGGTTACTAAAGCACGTCCTAGACTAAAAACTATTATTAGAAACAAAAAAGTTGTAATTACTCCTTCTGGTGATAAAGTAATTCCTATTAGGGGACAAGATCAAGATGCATCAGAAATTAATACAGTATCATATTCTGATGTAATTAAACTCAACTACATTTACGAAGGTTCTACTACTGCACCTCCACAGATTGATAGTTCAGGTACATTGATTAGTGGTACTGATGTTACTAACAGATATACATTTGATGATGGTCAAAGAGACACATTTTATGATGTTTCTAGGATTGTTCTAAAACCTGGATTTAATAATCCTACAGGTCAACTTTTAATATCATTTGATTACTTTGATCATTCTTCTGGAGACTTCTGTGTTGTTGATTCTTATATTCACGAAGCAGGTGTTACTGCAGATGAGATTCCAACATTTAACTCTTCTGTTTATGGTGTAACAAACCTAAGAGATGTTATTGATTTCAGACCTAAAGTTGATACTGCAGCAACAATTACTGGATTCCAAGATCAATCTAATTTTGCTAGAAATATATTTAATGAATTTACTGGAGAGGGTGGTGTTGTAACAGCATGTCCAGCAGCAGATACAAACTTACCATATACAATTTCATTCTATCAGAGTCAATACTTAGATAGAATTGATGGTCTATTCTTGAATAAAAAAGGTGAGTTCTTAGTTAAAGAAGGTAACTCATCACTTAATCCATCTAAACCAGAATTGGTAGATGATGCAATCGCACTTGCATATCTTTATATCCCTGCATATACAACTACTAGTAAGGATGTTCGTACTATCCCTGTTGATAACAAGCGTTACACAATGCGTGATATCGGCAAACTAGAGAAACGTGTAGAAAGACTTGAATACTATACTCTTCTTAGTGTCTTAGAACAGCAAGCATTGAATATGCAAATCAAAGATGCTAGTGGATTTGAAAGATTTAAGAGTGGTTTTGTTGTAGATAATTTTGAAACTCATAAAGTTGGTAAAGTAAGTTCTATTGACTATAGATGTGCTATTGATACTAAACAGTCTGTATTAAGATCACAGGCAAGAGAAGATAGTGTTGATCTATCAGAAGTTAATACTAAAGAAGATGAAAGAGTAGTAGCAGGTTATGTTAGAAATGGTGATGTTATAACTCTACCTTACAGTGAACTAACTCTTCTTGAAAACCCATTTGCAACTAAGAAAATTAATCCAAACCCATTTGTTGTTATTCAATACGTGGGCGATGCATCTCTAGACGCACCTGTTGATTCTTGGTATGAGAATACTGATGCTCCTTTAATTACAGATAACAATACACAACTCTATACAATCTTCTTAGCAAAGAGTAATGTAAGAGAGGCGTATTCTAGCATCTATAATTCTTATGCTGTTAACTGGGTAGGATCTGATCAAAACTTCTTTAATATTAATTCTCTATCAGAAATCAACTCTGATGCAGTCACTTCTTCTGTGCAAATTGCTAACGTAGGAAGTTCTTCTAATATTAGTCCTCAAAACAATGAAACTGGTAAAGGTATACAAACAAAAGTAATTGGTGAAACTGCTATTGCTAGTTCACTACAACAGTTTGCTAGGTCTAAGGCAGTTAGGTTTAATATTCGTCGAATGAAACCTAATACTAGAATCTATCCTTTCCTTGAGGGAAGAGATATTTCTAGATGGACCAACCCTGATCTTAGATATAGTGGAGTTGCTGGTAACTCTCTATCTACATTTGGTTCTGCTATTACCACAGATGATGCTGGTAATGCTAGTGGATTAATTTTAATTCCAAATGGTTACCCACCAGTTCAGGGTAGCACTTGGAACAATTATATCTACAATACACAATACGACACAAATGCAGAACAACTGCAGTTCACTGTCGGTGAAAAAACCATTAGATTTACATCTAGTTCAACTGATACACCTAAGGAGAATGTCGAAACATTTACCGAAGTCAAATATTACCCAACGGGAGTCCTTCCTACAAGTACATCTACAGTTACTTCTACTCTCCCTGCAAATCTTAAAACAAACGAGGGAAGACAGATTGTTGATACAGACACTGGATCAAGTAAAAAACCTTCTCCTTTAACACAAACATTCAAAGTTGAGAACTTGGAAGGTGGATGTTTTGTAACTGGTATCAAACTATTCTTTAATAAAAAAGATCTTAAAGTTCCAGTTAGAACATATCTAACAAATACTGCTAGTGGAAAACCAGGCAAATCAATTATTCCTGGTACTGAAACTACTATTGCTCCTGAGACTAAACTAAAAGTATTCATTTCTCAAGATGCATCTATTGAAATTGCAGAAACTGTTATTGGATCTATTTCTGGTGCATCTGGTCCTGTTTATAAAGTATTTGATAGGACTGGTACAGAAGTACTAGCAGGATCAGCAGATAAGATTCCTCTTTCTGCAGATCAAGTTTATACATTAGTTCTTTCTAATAATAATGGTCAGTCATTTAGTGCTGGTGAAACACTGACTGTACCATCTTTGACTTTAGCAAATAATACAAACAATACTACTGTTTCTCTTACCATTGCTAAGGATTCTGGTAAGTTGGTTGATCTTAAAGTTCTAGCAACTGGTACAAATTATGATACTGCTTCAATGGTTATTGAGAGTCCTCAATTACCAGGTGGTACAACTGCTACTGGTAGTCTAGGTGTTTCTGGTGGTAAAATTTACAACTCAGAAGTATCAATTTCTGGTTCTGGATATACTAGTGCTCCATCTATCGTAATCAATGGTACTGGTTCAGGAAATGCAGGTGCTTCTATTCAAAGTGTTGTTGATATGGATAGTCCTGGTGTGACTATGGGTATTGCTACAGACCTTTCTACAGATGTACAAGGAAGTATAGGAACTATATTTAATTTTGAATATCCAGTATATCTACAAAACGATTCTGAATATGCATTTGTTGTAGAGACTGATTCTACTGAGTATGAAGTTTGGGCATCTGAAGTTGGTGCATCTTCTGGATCTGGAACTGTTACTCCTATATCTGGTCTTGGATCTGTATTCAGATCTCAAAATGTAGAGAGTTGGACAGAAGATCTCAGAGAAGATATTAAGTTTACTTTAATGCGTGCAGAGTTTGATAATTCTAGAACTGCTAGTGTACTATTAACAAATGAGCAACTTGGATTTGAAACAATGAGTTTAGATCCTATTTCTACAAGTAGTGAAGCATTTAGTAGTGCTACATTGAAGAAGTTTAGAGGTAACAACAAGTATGTACGTGTTCATCATAGAGATCATGGTTTTGAAGAAGGTGGTAAGTCTTACGTATTCTTCAAAGGTGTGGGATCTACTGGAGGTGTTGCAGGATCTACAATCAATACCAATCTATTTAAAGTAGAGAATGTTGGTATTGATAGTTTCAATATTGTATCACCTACAGAAGCAAGTTCTAACGACATTGGTGGTGGTGCTGTAGGTTTAATTTCTAACAACAGAAAATTTGAAAAACTATATGCTGATATTGGTTATCTTTCATTCAAAGAAACAAAGATTGATTCTTCTGTTAAGACAACTGATATTATTCCAGTGGATAATGGACCTGTAAATTATAATTCATATACTCAAAGCAATTATGAGAAAACTTTCATTAAGCAAGAACACTTCTTTATTAATCAGAAAGTAATTGCTTCTCGTGTAAATGAACTTTATAATGGTTTACCTAATTCATTAGAATACAAACTTGATTTATCATCAGAAGTATCTAATCTATCTCCAGTTATTGATTTAAGAACTAGTTCTGTTAAAACTATTAGTAATAGAATTGAATCTGCTAAAGGAACTGAAAATAGGTATGGTAGACAGAACCAACTTCTTGAGTTCTATAAAATCTATCAGTTTGCTATTACTGGTAACAGTGGTACTGATATAGATGTAGGTCAAACAATAGACTCTACTACTAATACTAATACATCTGAAGTTGCTGGTTTGAAAGGTGGTAGTGGTAAAGTCTTAGCATGGGATACATCTACTAATACTGTAACTGTACAATTAAGAAATAGTGGACAGTTTAAAGCATCTGAAGCATTGACTTTCTCTTCTCAGACTAGTCTAACTGGTGTTACAATTACAAATTCTGGAGCGACTGAAATAAAACCAGACTTTAGTATCAATACTACATTGAATGCATATAACTTATCACAAAGTTCTTCTATTGCTGATGATGAATTATATCTTGATAAAATTAGTGGTAACATTGTTGACTGGGATGCACAGTCTCAAGTATTAACTGTATTCAATGATAAAGAAGCAATTGATGGTAACTTTACTGCTGCTGTAACAGGTGGGTCTGCATTTACTAGAAATGCAACACCTACAAATCAGTTACCTGATATCTTCCGTGTAGGAGATGCAGTTCAGTTTGTAAATCAAGCAGCAAATACAAATGACTGGTGGATTATCAAAAACGTTGATTACAGTGCTGGTGTTGAGTTTGTTCCTGAGAACAGATCTAAAAATACATCTGGTATTTCTAAGTACGTAACAAAAGAAATATCTTTAGAAAATCCAGGAACAACTATTGATGTAAAACTAACAGCAAATATTAGAGAAGTTTCTAATATTAAAGTTCTCTATAAGATCAAAGAATCTTCTAGTGAACAAAACTTTGATGATATTGAGTGGGCATTCTTTAACATTACTGGTGTACCAGATATTGATATTGAAGCATCTGCAGAAAATGAGATCTCAGGTCTCTTTGAAAAACAAGATTCTTATCAAGAACTACCATTCAGTGTAAGTAATCTACCAGAATTTACATCATTCGCAGTGAAAATTATTATGGAGTCTGATAATCCAGCATACGTACCTAAGGTACAAGACCTAAGAGCAGTAGCGAGTTTCTAATGTATCAAGTTGAAGGCGAAGATGGTCTGTATAGAGACCCATCAACAAATGCTATTATCAATAAAGATAAGAAAGCGTTTGAACAAATAAGAGCGTCTAGAGTTAGACAGCAGTTACAGGATAACGAACTTCAAAGTTTAAAAACTGAAATAACTGAGCTAAGATCGCTTTTACGTGCTATAATAAATAAGTCAGACAATTCATGAATTATTATGTCCTGCACAGATACAGCAAAACTAAAAGGCGAATTTGAAGCGCAACTCAAAGACGCTGATGCGAAAATCACAAAAGTGAAAGAAGAACTAGTACGACTCAATGAGTATCGTACAAAACTAGTAGGTGGTCTAGAAACTCTAGGTCTACTAGAAGAACAAAACAAAGATCACGAACATCCTCCAGAAGGGGAAGCACCAAGTAGCGTTGAGTGATTGAACATTCCCCTCGCTAAATAGTGAGGGGTTTTATTTTAGGCTGATGGCGGCAATACCAATTAATTTGATTTGTGAGAAGGGGACAGATTTCTCTGCAACGTTCAATATCCAGAACGAAGCGAACACTACTCCTTTGAATCTTACTGGATATACCGCTGTTGCAAAGTTAAAGAGAAGTTACTCATCATCTACTGCAACCGACTTTGTTGTCGATTACCCAGATAGATATAATGGTGCTTTATCAATATCTTTAGCAAATGCAACAACAGCAGCATTAGAAGCCCGAAGATATGTTTATGATATTCTTTTGACTGCTCCATCTGGAACTAAGTCAAGAGTTATTGAAGGTATAATAGAGATAACCCCAGGAGTATCCTGATGCCTACGTATAACGTTAGTGTACAGAATTCTAATTACAATGTAATTACTCCAGCGCAGAAAAAATATGCGGTGGGGGTTACTTATGATATACCTGCAAAGTATCTTCAGAATAATAATATTGTTCTGGATGACTTTACAAGTCAGTTTAACAATTCTCAAACTGTTTTTAATTTAACAAGTAATAACGAGGCATATGTTCCAACTGACTCAAGTCAAATCATTGTTTCTGTAAACGGTGCAGTCCAACATCCAGGTGTTGACTATGCTGTAACCAATAGTCAAATCGCTTTTACTACTCCTCCTTCCGTAGGAGATAAGGTTTTTATTGTTGCTTTAGCAACAACTGCAGACCTAACAAGAACAATTAATTTTGTTCATAGTAGTGGATCTTTCGATATGGGTGCTGGTACCAAAGGTGAATTAACCATAGATGTTACAGGACAAATTGATACATGGACTATCGTTGGTGATGTAAATGGATTTCTCAGGGTAGATATTGAGAAATGTAGTTTTACTGATTATCCAACTGGATTTTCTTCCATTTGTGGTACAGACTTTCCTACTATTGCTGGAGGAAACCTAAAGGGAACTAACGATAATCTCACTCAGTGGGACAAAACTTTGGTTGCAGGAGATATCCTCAGATTCAAAGTACAAGGCGTGACGAGCATCAGAAGATTTATGCTTGGTCTGAAAGTCTTGTTATGATAAATAATTTACGGTTGAAACATTTATAAATAAACGTAAGCAAGCACAACACAAACATTGGAGTTAAGTTAAATGGCACTGCTAGTACCTAATATTGGCGAACTTGAGTCGCTTCGTTATCTAATTAATAACAATAATCACGTAGTTGATCGTGAGGATAATGCTCCTCGTGACCTGATTCTTAAGCTGTATAGCAGCGACACAACACCAGCTGAAGGCGATGTACCTTCAACTACTGCATACTATGAACCATACGCTAATGGTAATACTAACACATATGGTACTTCAGGATCTACTGGTTACCCTACAGCAACCAATAACAGAACTGAAGCTCGCTATGACTACACAAATGCTTATGGTATTCTCCTAAACGGTGCTCGCTGGAAAATTAACCAAGACTCTTCTGCTAACGTTGTAACTACTGCTACATATCCTGAGCAAACATTTACCTTCACTAGTGCCGCTGGTAATATCTATGGTTACTACATTGTAAGAGCAAACAACATGCCTGTTGCAATACATGGTGTTGTTGATGCTGCTTCTGGTGCTGCTGCTGCTTCTCTTAACAAGGGTTCTAACTCTGATCCATGTATCGGTGTTATCGGACAAGACTACATCACCTTGCCTAACACTGCAGCTATTATGGACAATGTTACTCTTGGTCAAGTAGTTGGTGGTAACAGTGCTGTTCCAGCAGGTACAAAAGTTGGTGGTATTGATCGTTCAACTCGTAGAATCTATCTCTGTGATTCAAGTAACGTTGCTGTTCTTCTTACTGATAACATTCAGGCAGCGACTGACCCTTCAATCACTCTAGATTATACAGTAGTTACTACAACTGCAGCACATGACTTGCAAGCAGGAGATGTAATCTACATCGCTCGTGGTTCTTCTAATACTACATCTACAGAAAATACATACACTATCTTTAGTACTCCTTCAAGTACTACATTTGAGACTACACCTTCTCTTGATGGAACTGGTAACCTAACTCTTTACAGCAGCATCATGTTCGCTGAAAGATTTACAAATGGTCCATACCCAATTCAAAACAACGGTGACCAAATTAAAGTTACTCTAAACATCAGTCTCGACTGATATTTGACTTTTCTTTATATCATAAATTCAGTGGGGGACTTGTTTATAGTCCCCCTATTTTTTTGATACTGTATGGCGAACTACGTATATGCTGATACGAATACAGATCTAGACCTAACGTTTGAGACAGAAAACTTAGGTGAAATTTCTGCGTCTGGAACTACAGCAGATTACGGAAGTCTTACAGCAACACCAACAAATTTATTAGCAAATACTCCTCTCTTAGCAGAAAGTGATACTGATGGAGATAGAGGAGAGATTGTAAATCAAAGTATTTCACCTATGGGCGCTGTTGCGTCTATGACCTCTACAACAAACGAAGCGTTTGCTAGGACGAGTTATCTTGGTTCTGGTAATATCGCAGCGTCTGGTATCGCTGGGCAGTCACTCAAACGTATCTGGATTGGTTCAGGAACCATATTCGAGATATCTGATGGTATGGAACGCAGTTCCGCATTCTGGTTGGGTTCAGGTGGAGCAACATTTGATGGTGCGGCGGTAGAAACATTTAACGCAGCTTATAATACCGATTCTGATCTACTATTATCAGATGATGATTATGGAACTATAGAACCCTTACATGAGGGTTATCTACAAAACCAAAAAGCACTTCTGGGTCAAGCTCTTTATTTTCCGACTCCAGATGGCGGCAGCATTACAGAACCTTTCAGCGAGGGAGAGGAAGATTACGGTTCCATAGTATTTGGACAGAGACGCAGAACTGTTCATGATATACAAACAGTAGAAGCAGCTAGAGGTAAGTTTACATTAGGTGAGCGTAAAGAAACTGGTTTACGTTACCAAACTAGAACTACTGCTACAGGAATCCCTGATATGCCTATCAATAGGTATGAATGGGTTGGATCTGGATTTAGTCATATAATTGGTGGTGAAGTATCTGAAAGATATAAACCAACATTCGGACAAACAGGTTCTGGTGGATTATTTGCTGTTGGTGGAGCAGCAGAAAGCAAGATCGTAGTACTACCAGAATTTACAGGTCTGTTCAGTTATACAGGTAATGCTTTCCCTGTTTTAAAATTAGATCATTGGGTTGGTTCTGGATCACTATTCAGCATTGGTGCTGGTGTAGAAACAGCAACATTCCATCAGAGTCAAGGTTCTATTAATCTCTTCAGTTCTGAAGATTATGATCTTATTACAGCATCTGCACCTAATCCAGATGAAGACTACGGTACAACAACAGAAGGTATACCACAAGGTGCTGTTGATCATGGACATATTGGATTTAGTGAAGATGTCTTTGGTGGTACTGGTGGTCCTAGAGTATTTTACGTCAGAGATCTTTGGACACAGGAAGAGATTGACGAAAAACTTAATATCAACCCACAGTATGTTACTCCAGAAACAGGATTAGTTCCTCAAGTTGGTGTTGAGAAGACACAGGAAGAATCAGAAGACATACAATATAAACCAATATTCGGACAGTTTGGTCAAGGTAGTCTATTTGCTATTGGTGGTGCTGCAGAAGTTTCTGGAGTTGCAGAAGAATCTACTGGTCTATTCACATTATTCACATCTGCTGCAGGCATAGGCAACACTTATAGATTCTGCTGGAGTTGGGATGCCTTTGGTAACTTACCACTTGTTAGTGGTGCTGCAGAGTCTGTAACGTTTGATTATAACGAAGACACAGTAGTTACATTTACTACAGATGATAACGGTCTTATTACTGCTACTGGATCTATTGTTGATCATGGTAGTATTTCCAATCCTCTTACTGCAGGTATTCAGAATAACGGTAGTATTCTTAATACATTTACTGTCTCTGCTGTTACTGGTTCTCTCTTTGCTGTTGGTGGTGCTGCAGAATCTACTACAACTAATCCTCCAGAAGACACTTATCTATTCTCTATAGTAGGTCAAGGTATAGAGAAACAAACAGACAGATATATTGGATCTGGTTCTGCAACTCTATCTGGATCTGGTTTAGATGCTGTAGTATTCCGTGAAATCTTTAGTGGAACTCTATCTTCTGTTGGTGGTGCAGCAGAGGCAGCAGCATTTGATTATAATCTATCATCTATAGTCACTTTTGCTACACCTGTTGATAACGGTCTTATTACAGATGCAGTTACAACAGCGGAAGATCATGGATCTATTACAGATCCATTAACAGAAGGAATAGATGATCTTGGTAGTATTATTTACAGTCAGACTGTACAAGGTACTACTGGTGGAATTACATTTGCTTATCAAAGACCTTCTTGGACACAAGCAGAAATTGATGAACGTCTGAATACTAACCCAGACTATGTTACACCTGAGACAGGTTTAGTTCCTGTTGCTGGACAGGAAAAAACACAAGAAGAATCAGGAGATGTTCAATTCAAACCGATCTTTGCACAGATTGGTTCTGGTTCTCTCTTTGCTATTGGTGGAGCAGTCGAAACTGTTGCACAAACAGACGATACCTTTGGTCTATTCACTCTCTTTACAGCACCTGCATTTATCGGTAATACTTACAGGTTCTGTTGGAACGCACCATTTGTTGAAGGTGGATTGTTCAGTATTGGTGGTGCCGCAGAGTCTGCAACTTGGGATTACAATGAAACTTCTATTGTCGTTGTTACTACTACAGACAATGGTCTTATTACTAACTCAGTTCAGACAACTGAGGACAATGGATCTGTTGCTTCTCCATTAACTGATGGTGAGGAAAATAACGGTACTATTGTTAATACTGTTACAACATACCCACTCACAGGTACACTTGCTACTAGCGGTGTTGCAGAGACTCCATTTACTCGTAGATTTATTGGATCTGGATCTATCAACACATTCTCTGGTCAAGCTCTGGTTGAGAAAGTTACGTTTGCACAGGAATCAACATACCTCTTCAATATTGTTGGTACAACTGCATACGCCAGAACTAGACCTTACATCGGTAGTGGTATCATACCTTCTGTTGGTGGTGGAGTTGAGAAAGTCACATTTGATTATGGTGAGCAAGTTGTATTTACTTCTGATGATTATGGTAACATCACTGCTACAACAACAGTCTTTGAAGATAGTGGTTTAGTTTCAGATCCTCTCACTGCTGGTGAAGAAGATTACAATACAATTCTATACAATCAAACAGTTCAACCTTACGCTGGTGGAACTGGACCTATCTTCACGTTCTCTTACACAAGACAACCTCTTACTCAAGAGGAAGTTGATGAGATACTTGCTGGTAATCCAGATTACGTTACTCCTGAGACAGGACTTGTTCCTCAGGCAGGCGATATCAAAACACAGGAACAAGCAAGAGATGTTAAGTTTGAACCTATCTTCTCTCAGATTGGTTCTGGTTCTCTATTCTCATTCGGTGGTGCTGTTGAGGCAGTCGCACAAACAGATGATACATTCGGTCTATTCAATGTATCTGGATCTACAGCATTCAGCAGAACAAGACCTTACATTGGTAGTGGTTCTCTCTTCACTCTTAATGGTGCAGCGGAAGCAGTCACCTGGGATTACAACGAAACCTCAATTGATGTCGTTACAACTGAGGATTATGGTAATGTTGTTGACTCAGTTACAACAACAGATGATTATGGATCTGTTACAGAGACAACAACCGCAGGTGAATTTACTTACGGAACGATCGTCAATACTTCTACAACGTTCCCACTAACAGGATCATATGTTGTAAGCGGCAACTCTGTAGAAAGAAGTATTGTACCTGAGACTGGTGGAGGTACATTCAGTACATTCTCTGGTCAAGCTCTTGTCGAGAAAGTCACATTTGCAGAGGAAGCAACTGGACTATTCGATATTGTTGGTGTTGCACAAACTCCAAGAACGAGAGATTATGTTGGTACTGGATCTCTATTTGGACTCAGTGGATGTGCAGAAGCAGTTACTTGGGATTACAACGAGACTTCCATTGATGTATTCAGCACTGAAGACAATGGTCTCATCAGTACCACTCTCAACATGGTTCTGGAAGACAATGGTCTTATCAGCGATCCTCTTACTGCAGGAGAAGAGAACAATGGTACAGTCATCAATACTGCTACCACATATCCTCTTACAGGCACAATTGATCTTACTGGTGTTGCTGAGACTCCATTTACTCGTAGATATACTGGTTCTGGTTCTCTATTCACAGCATCAGGTGCAGCAGAGGTATTTGTTCTTGATTACGAATCAACTTATCTCTTCACTGTTGTTGGTACAACTGCAGTTTCTAGGTCTAGGGATTATGTTGGATCTGGATCTCTATTCAGTATCGGTGGATGTGTCGAGAAAGTCACCTTCGACTATAACGACAGTTCTGTTGTTGTATTCTCATCTATAGATAATGGTCTTGTTACTGGAACTGCACCTAATCCAGACGTAGATCACGGAACTATTGATGCTCCTCTATCTGCTGGTGAAGAAAGCAATGGTACTGTTCTTTATGATCAGACTGTTACTGGAACAACTGGTGGAATTACTATCAGTCTTACTAGAGATCCTCTTACTCAGGCAGAGATTGATGAGTTTCTTGCTGGTAACGCTTCATATGTTACTCCTGAAACAGGTCTCGTTCCTCAAGTTGGTGATGAGAAAACACAAGAGCAAGCACGTCACGTCAAGTTTGAACCTATATTTGCTGAGGTTGGTTCTGGTTCTCTATTCTCCTTTGGCGGCGCTGCAGAATCTGTTTCTCAGACAGATGAAACAACAGGGTTGTTTAGTCTATCTACATCACCTGCATTTATTGGTAACACATATAGATTCTGCTGGAAGTATGATGCCTTCGGTACTCTACCTGTTATCGGTGGTGCAGCAGAGTCTAGAACTTATGATTACAGTGATGAACTTGTATTACCATTTGTTCAAGAAGACAATGGTCTTGTTTCCGCTGCAGCAACTACCAATGAGGATGACGGTAGCATTAATCTTCCTACTACTGCGGGTGAGGAAGACAATGGTAGTATTCTCAATACAGTTATCACTCCTGCTCAAGGAACCTATACAACCAGTGGTGCAGCACATGTTGTTAGACTTCCTTCTTGGGTTGGTTCTGGTACATTATTCACTGCTGGTGGAGCAGCAGAAACAGTTGCGCAAACAGATGATACTACTGGACTCTTTACAGTCAGTGGTGTTGCAACCATACTCAGATCTCGTGCATACAATGGATCTGGAACACTCAACGCACTCAGTGGTGCTGCAGAATCTAGAACTTGGGTATACGACAGAGATCTTCCTAATACACTCACATCTGAGGATTATGGAAGTGTCGATGCTAATGCTACATCTAACGAAGATCAAGGTCAGATAACCAATCCACTCACAGATGGTGAGGAAGATTACGGTGCCGACGGAAATCTAGCACATATACTTGATCCTGCACACGGAACTTATACTCTAAGTGGTGTAGCTCTTACTCCATTCGAGAGAAGGTATACTGGTTCTGGTTCTTACGGTGGATTCTCTGGTACAGCAATTGAACGTTTCGCTAGGTTCGGTGAAATTGATGGTGCTGGTACTATTGAACTCTTTACAGCACCTGCATTTATTGGTAATACTTACAGGTTCACATTCAGATTTACTGGTTCTGGAAATCTATTTACTGCTGGTGGACTTGTCGAATCTACTACAACTAATCCTCCAGAACGTACCATTCTGTTCACAGGATCTGGTACTGCAGGTGAGAAACAGACAGACAGATATATCGGATCTGGAAATCTATTTACTGCTGGTGGAGTTGCAGATACAGTTACATTTAATGAGGCAGCAACAGGTCTCTTTACAGTATCTGGTGTTGCTATCGAGAAACATACAGAACGTTATGTTGGTACTGCAACTGCTATCACACTATCTGGTACTGCAGTCGAGAGAGCAACTCAAGATTACACTGGAGATACTGCTCAGTATACTCTATCTGGAAATGCAGTCGAAAGACAGACCGATGATTATGTTGGATCTGGTTCTCTATTCACTGCAGGTGGTGCTGCTGAGGTTATCACAAGTAATCCTCCAGAAGACACTGCACTCTTTGTTATTGGTGGAACTACAGGAGAATCCTTTACTCCAGCAACGGAAATAGGATCTGGTTCTATATCAACTGTATTCCAAGTGATGAGTGCCGAAGCTCTTGAAAGAGTTCGTTGGGCAACACAAGAAGGAACTGGTCTTTACACACTCAGCGGTCAAGTTGAATTCAACTACATCGTTAGTCATATTGGATCTGGTTCTCTATTCACTACTGGAGGAGCAGCAGAATCCAAGACTACAAATATACCAGAAAGCACAATTATATTTGATGCAACTGGTACTGTTGCAGAATCTACTACAGTCATCGCAGTTGTTCACGGTGGAACTCTATCTACGTTCTCTGGTCAAGCTCTTATCGAGAAGGTTGGAGTTGCAGAGGAATCAACTGGACTATACACAATCGGTGGTGCAGTCGAGTTTATCTACAGAGTCAGATTCCCTGGTTCTGGAAACCTCTTTACTGCAGGCGGTGCAGCGGAAGCAGTTGGTGTTGTAGAAGAATCTACAGGACTGTATCAGTTACAAGGAACAGGCAACGAAGCATTTGCCCGAACACCTTACATCGGATCTGGTTCTTATGGTGGATTCTCTGGAACGAGAGTTTCCGAGAAACATACAGAGGCATATCTTGGAGATGCACCAGAATACACTTGGAGTGGTTTTGCTACTCTTAGTGTTGAATATCATTTTGATGGTGAAGGTAATCTGTTCACTGCTAGTGGTGCTAGTGAATCTATCACTACAAATCCACCAGAAGATACTGCACTCTTTACAGTTGCTGGTACTACTGGAGATCCAACGATCGTCAAGGATTATGTTGGATCTGGTTCCTACGGTGGATTCTCTGGTACATGTGTTGAGAAAGTTGCACAGGCAGATGAGATGGGTGGAACCATCACACTCAGTGGCGATGTTGTATTCAACCTCGAGTACATCATACCTGTTGGTGGAAACATCTTTACATTCGGTGGTGCTGCAGAAAGAGTTACAAGCAATCCTCCAGAAAACATCGCACTCTTTGCTCTTGGAGGAACCAAAGACGAAGCATTCAGTCCAGCACCTTACATCGGATCAGGTTCTACAAGTATATCTGGATTCTCAATCGAGAAACATACAGAACGTTATGTCGGTGATGTTGCTGAATTTGCCTTTGGTGGTACAGTTCTACGTGTCTTCTTCTTACGTAACAACATCGGTTCTGGTTCCATATTTGTTGCTGGTGATGGTGTTGAAAAACATACAGAACGTTATATTGGATCTGGAGATCTATTTACTGCTGGTGGTGCTGTTGAGGTTATCACAACCAATCCACCAGAAAGCACAGTTCTCTTCACTGCTACTGGTGAATCTATAGAGAAACATACAGAACGTTATGTTGGTTCTGGATCTGCAACTCTATCTGGATCTGCTGTTGAAAAACATAGCAATGGAGAGGTTGGATCTGGTTCTCTATTCACAGTTGGCGGTGCTGCAGAGAGCGTTACATTTAATGAAGCAGCAACTGGTCTTTATGGATTCAGTGGTGTTGTTGGAGAATCCTTCATCGCCAATCCTCCAGAGAGCACTGCACAAATCATACTTAGTGGAGAGGCAGACGATAGACAACTTGATAATTACACTGGAACAGGAGTCATGGACTTCTTGGAAGGTGGTGCTGCAGTCGCTTTTGCAGAAGAAAGAGTTGCCTTCAGTCCAGATGCAACTGGTCTCTTTGCATTATCTGGAGAAAGTACCAGTGCAGTTGTTCGTCCTCACATTGGAAGTGGAACTATATCCACATTCTCTGGTCAGGCAATCAACGAGAAAGTTACATTTGCAGACGACGAGACTTTACAGATTCAACTATCTGGAGAATCTGTCTCCAAGTTTACTGGAAGCTTTGCTGGTTCTGGTTCTCTATTCACCACAGGTGGTGCTGCAGAGTCCAAGACTACCAACGAATCAGAGAGTATTATTCTCTTCAGAATTACTGGTACAGCAGATACTCCAAGAGCAAGAGCATACAATGGATCTGGATCTATTTCAATCACTGGATCTACAGTCGAGAGATCTCTACGAGCACATGCTGCTACTGGTTCTCTATTCGCATTCAATGGAGTTGCGGATACAGTTACATTCAACTACTCAGCAACAGGTCTCTTTGGTGTATCTGGTGGAGCAAACGAAGCATTTATTCGTTTGGGTTATCAAGGATCAGGTTCTACAACAATATCTGGAACATCAGACGAAAGTCAAACAGACAGGTATGTTGGAGATACAGCACAATACAATATCTCAGGTGCTGCTACAGAAATCAGATACATTCCGCACTATAAAGGATCTGGATCTCTATTCACCACAGGTGGTGCTGCTGTTCTTATTGCTCAAACAGATGATACTACTGGACTATTTGAAATCAGTCATGTTAGGGAACGTTGGACACAGGCAGAAGTTGATGAAGCACTTAGAATCAACTCTAATTACGTCACTCCTGAGACAGGACTTGCTCCTGTTGCTGGTGATGAGAAAACACAAGAACAATCAGGTGATGTTGTTTACATACCAATTGCAGCTCATACTGGATCTGGTACTGTTAACCTCGATGGTACCGCTGATGAAGAATTCCGTAAGTTTGAACCTGGATTCACGTTTGTGACTATCATTTAAAGATGTTTTGTTTTTATAAATAAAACTAGCATAAATTCTAAGGGGATACCCATGACCAAACAGGTACAGTTGAGACGAGGTACTACGGTACAACACTCTACATTTACTGGTGCCCTTGCGGAACTAACTGTAGACACCGACACAATGAGTCTGGTACTACATGACGGAAACACTGCGGGTGGTATCCCTCACGCAAGGCAAGACTACGTTGTTGATCAAATTACCATTTCGATGGGAATGATGGCGGCAATGGGTTGGTGAACCCAAAACTTTTTTACAAGAGATTTTATATTATATGCGAGCACTGACTTGAAAACAACACTTCGTTACTTTAAACAAATCCAAGGGGAATAACAGAAAATGGCAAAATCGTTGCTCTTTGACTTCGTATTTGATGCGTCAGAAAAGAAGGTCAAAATAAAAGGTAATCATCATAAGCGTCGTCTTTTGATGATCACTAACACTACTGATAACATTATCATCTATAACTTTGCTGATAGTACCAAGACTGGTGAGTTTAGTTATGATGCTACTGCAGATGAGACGACTATTACTCTAGCTCACGACACTACGTCGATGAGTGATACAGACTCGCTCCAAATTTTTGAAGAAGAAGACGCTGTACATTTTGAACCGTCTGAAACATTTGTTGACGCTGTATCTAAATTCAGAGTATCAAACCCAGAAAACTTAATTGATACCGACTTTGAGTACGGACCTCAGTCATCTAAATGGGAAACCATTCAGACAATTAACAACATCCCTTCGTTCTACGCATCTACTTCTGATACTACTATCCCCTTTATTTCTAGAGTAGCAGCAGTTGCAGGTTCAGAACTTATTACAGTTGAGACAAGTTTTGAACACGGTCTAACAAGTGGTGTTCCAATTACTGTTACTGGTCTTTCAGAAATTACTGCAGAAGGTACTTATATTATTCAGGCAGTTCCTACTACTACAACTTTTACATATAAAGCAAGATCAAATCAACCTACTACTAGAGATTTACAAGGTACATATACATCTATTATTCCAGGTAAATTCTTCCAAGGTTCACAAATTTCACTAGACCAATCAATTGGTATTGTGTCTGACTTGTATAACCTACCTGTTACTGTAGAAGCAATTATTAAACTTACAGCTACAACTACTGTTGATACTAATGAATATGTCGTTGGCGCAGTTGTAAGTGGTCAAACTAGTAATGCCTCTGGTACTATTGGTAAAGTTGATGGAGCAGATATTCATCTTTACAATGCTACTGGAGCATTCCAAAATGGAGAGGTTGTTGAAGCTCTAGGTACTAACACAACTTACACTCTTGATGGAAGTAATGGTGTTGCATCTGGTGGAAACAAATATTTCATTGATGGTGTAATGCAAAGTACTCTAGAACTTTCTAGAAAATCTATTTACACTTTTGACCTTTCAGATCCAAGTACTGCAACTCACCCATTTAAGTTCTCCACAACAACTGATGGTACTCATGGTGGTGGTACTGCATATACTACATTCGTTTATGAGCACGGTACTCAAGGTACAGATGGAGCATACGTCAGAATTTACATTGATGCATCAACTCCTTCTCCTTTAGGTTACTATTGTACTGCTCACCCTGGAATGGGAGCTGATTTTACGATCGCAACTAAGACAACTTCTAAAGTTTATCTAACTACTGTTTCTGAGCACGGTTTTGCAGACAACACAAACTTCTATTTTGTTAACACAGTTTCTCCTAAAATTCTTGAGATTGCAGATCCTACAGCAACTGCACCTGATGGAAGACCTTTTGCTGACCAAGACTCAACTATAACTGTTAACAGAGAAGTAGATAGAACTCAAACTTTCACCTTTAACTATGAGTGTACATATACTCTTAGATTTGGTGAGAGTGATGTTGACTATGGTAATAACAGTATCAAGTTGACTAATCACCAGTTAGAAAATCACTATGCATTACTTTACTATCCAAACGTAGGTAACAGACCTTTGGGTGGTATGCAAAGAATGCAAGTTTACTATGTTGAAAAAGTTGATGATAACAATATCAAACTTCATCAATCTCAGCGTCTTAACAACCTAGTCAATTTAAGTGATGCATATCCTTCAGGATCTTATCCTCATGATGGTACTTGGACTTTTGGTAATCATAACTTTGGTCTTGTATATAACATCCGTAGAGAGTATAAAGCATATTACAACTGGTATGCATACTTCTATACTTACTACTGGGATCAAGGTGGAACCAGATCTGGTCATGACTTCTCAAGATACAATTATTACGGTCTAGGTCAAACTGGATGGGATAGAACTGTATTCTTCACCACTAGACGACCTGAAGTTGGTGATAACAGCACAACTAAATTCCATATTAATGAATACCACAACAACCGTGGTACTCAACCAAGAACTTATGGTTACAACCACGAGTCTCTTCCTCTAGGTACTGCTGAAAGATATCAAGGTAACTATGACTTTATAACTGACCAGAATAACAGATACATTAATGACCAAGGTGAAAGTAACGAGTGGGGTAGAGCATACACTGTTCAGGGTTACGGAAATAACCTCAGTAATACTTACTACTATAGAGATAACTTCTATACTGACTATGTTGAAGCAAACTATATCAGAGTTAGAGGTAACCACTGGTTCTTCTGGTACTATCAAGAAGGATGGGGTGCATATCTAAACCGTTACTTTGGTAGTTACAACGAAGATGGTTATACTAACCAATACATCGCACTTGTTAAGAGAAATACTTCAACTAATGACTCTTTCTACTTTGAGAATCATGGATTCCCTGAGAACCAGCAAGTATCTTTGAGTATTACTAATGGTGGTACTATCAGATACTTCTATGATGTATACATGAATCAGAGTAACTACAACTCTGGTACTTTCTACATTAATAGAATTGATAATAACCGTTTTAGAATTAAAACAAGCACAGGTTCTTCTCCTGTAAGATTGAGATACGCAACTGGTACTATTACATTTACTGGTATTATTACAAACACAACTGCATACTCTTTCTACATTCAGGATAACTTATTCTCTAATGGAGAATTGATGAGATTGACCACTACTGGATCAGTTCCAAGTGGATTGTCTGCTGGTAGTTCTTACTATGTTATCGTTATTAATGGTAACAGATTCCAGTTAGCATCAAGTGCTTCAAACGCATCTAGCGGAACTGAGATTCAATTCTCTTCTCAAGGTTCTGGAATTCAAACGTTTGAAAACACAACTGCAGACTTTGGTACTGTTGATGGTTCATACACTACTACAAGAGCAATTTCTGAGAAGGAACTTGAAGTTACAATTCCATTCAAGATTCCACCAACAGTTAAACAGTTTGATTCTGCTGCTGCGATAGACACTACTAATCATGTTATTAACATTACTAACCACTTCTACTCTACTGGAACTAGAATTATCTACAATAATGCAGGTAATTCAGACATCGGTGGAATAGTTCATAACACTGACTACTATGCAGTTCTAGTTGATAACAATCACTTCAAACTTGCACCTTCACTACAAGATGCTTTAGATGGAACTAACTTACTAACATTCAGTAGTACATCATCTGGTCTTCATGAATTTATTTCTGGAAACCTATCTGGTGAGGTTACTGGTACTGGTTCAATTGAAGTTACTAATGGTTCTAGAAGGGTTGTTGGTACAAACTCAGCGTTCCAGAGATTCTTTAAGATCGGTGATATTATCAAGGTTGTTAATACAACTGCTGGTAGTCCAGGTGTTCTTGAGGAAAGACGAGTTACTGCTATTACTGACGACGATCTATTACTCGTTGATAATGCATTCAGTTTCTCACAATCTGGTACAAACTATCTAATTCCTTCTTACATCTACGTAAGACCTGATGGATTCTTCCTACACAGACCATTTGACGGTGGTATGGAAATCGGTACTTCTAAGTCACCTAACTCTAGAATTTCTAGACAGACACGTAAGTACTTCCGTTATCAGTCAGGTAAAGGTATTCAGACTTCACTTGCTATTAACTTCATTCCTCAGATTCCAATTCTAGATATTAACTATGTTGCAACTGGTGTTAACATTGTTGATACTAACGTTAATGGTACTGCTAATAGTACAACATTAACAGTTTCTTCTACTACAGGTCTTGTTGCTGGTCAGAGAGTTCTAGGAACTACAACTGCACAAGGATGTTTCGAGGCTGAAGCTAGAATTAGATCAATTACTAACGGAACTACACTTGAACTTACACAACCAATAGTTTCTGACTTTACTGCTGGTACAGTTGAATTTGCTAGAAAATTCACTGCTACTGCACGATGCAACAAACCTCACCAGTTGACTACTGCATTAAGAATTAAAGTTATTAATACTGATATTGGTCAGTTTAATATTGAAAGTCCTGTTGAAACAGTTGTTGATGACTTTAGATTCACTTATCTATTGTTAGATGAACCAACTGCTACTAGTGGTGGTGGATTCCCAACACTTGCAGTTCTTTCTTGGAGTGATTGCGATATTCGTTGTGGTATGTTTGATGATCAGAACGGATTCTTCTACGAGTTCGACGGTGACTCAATCAATTGTGTAAGAAGGTCTTCTGTTCTACAGATTCCTGGTAGAGTTTCTGTTACTAGAGACTCTCACATTGTGACTGGTACAGATACCATGTTTACATCACAGTTAGATCCATCAGATAAGATCGTTATCCGTGGTATGTCTTACAAGGTTGTTAAGGTTACAAGTGATAATCAGATTACAATCCAACCTTCTTATAGAGGTGTATCAAATGCTGACGTTATTCTAACTAAGACTATTGATACAAAAGTACCACAGACTCAGTGGAATATTGATAAGGCAGATGGTGTTGGTAAGTCTTCATACATCTTAGATCTATCCAAGATCCAGATGGCTTACATGGATTACTCTTGGTATGGTGCTGGTAAGATCCGTTTCGGATTTAAAGATGCTCATGGACATGTTAAGTACTTCCACGAGTTCAAGCACAATAACAAACTAACTGAATCTTACTTCCGTTCAGGTAACCTACCTGCACGTTACGAGATTGAGAATGGTGATAAACCTACTTACGTTGGAACTCTGTTCCACTGGGGTACTTCAGTTATCATGGACGGTATGTTCCAGGATGACGAAGCGTATCTATTCACTGCGTCAGGTAACTCACTTAAGTTTACCAACAGTTCTGGTACTTCTGCTACATCAAATGGTAACAGTACAATTCTTGAGTCTTATAGATCTTACTGGACAAGGTACTACTACATCCGTATTCCTTTCCCATCAGGTGATGCTAGTGCATTAACAGTTAACACAAACATCTATGAGTCATCAGTTGCTGCTGGTTACTTCTCGAATGGTAGACAGATTAATACTAGAACATATACTTCTGGTTCTACTCATTATGTTTATATTCAATACTTACAAGGAACTCAAAGTTCATTCCCAAGGAATTACTACTCACAAATTAATAACGCATTAGGAAATCCTGCGGTACCAAGTGGAACTGCATTTGGTGTAGGTGCTCCTGCAACTAACGTTGTTAACTTGATTCCATTGAATATTCCTCTTGTATCAATCCGACTTGCACCTTCAGTAGACTCATCTATTACTGGTGCTCTAGGAGAAAGAGAGATTATCAACCGAATGCAACTTGCACTCGACTCAGTTGGTATTCTAACTACACATGAAACAGAGATTTCTCTGATCATTAACCCATCACTTTCAACTGATACATTCGAGAACGTGGACGATCCTTCACTATGTCAACTTGTTAAGCACGCCGCAGACGATACGGTATCTGGTGGATCAACGATCCTTTCCTTCCGTGCATCTGGTGCTGGTAATGGTGAAACTTCTGCTACTACCTTTGACTTATCTAGAATTAGTGCTCTAGGTAACTCAATCCTTGGTGGAGACGGAATCTATCCTAACGGACCTGACCTCTTAACTGTTGTCGGTAACATCGTTGACTCTGGTGGTGTTTCTAACTCCACACCTTATCAGATCTCAGCACGTATTACATGGTCTGAATCTCAGGCATAATCATCTTTAACACATAGGTAAAAAACAATGGCTGAATTAGAAAGCAGACAAAAAGGATTTAATGTAGGATATATCCTATCTACAAATCCTAACACAAGAGCAGAAATGAAATCCAGATTGGATGCAGTTACTGCTAAATTAGGTGCTGACTGGGATTTTGAACCAGATGGCGCAACTGATGAAGAAATCAAAGCAAATTATATGATGTTGTCTTCTGCAGACGCAGCATACCACGCTCTTCTAAGAGACGAGGGTGGAATGACTTTTAATGTGGCGGGTATTGCTCCTGGTCACGGAGGAAAAGACATTCTAAAACATGATATTATTAATGATATCACTGATATTTGGAATGCTAATTGCCCTTCATCAAAATATAAAAAAGTTGCCCTTGATGGTTTCTACTTGAATACAGACGAAGTTATAACAAAAGGAATTGTTTAAACAAAAAAGGGGGTCATAAGACCCCTTTTATTTTGCCTTTAATTTCCATGCTACAGATATCCGAAATCCTTCAAAGTGTCTGGTAGTAGATTCTGCATGGTGAAATATATCACCAGGAAAATATGTAGCAGTATTTGGTTTGGGTAACACCCACATGTGCTCAGTTTTAGTTAGATAAAAAATAGTTTTACCTCCCCACTCAGGTTTCCATTTTTTAACCTCACTGTTTACAAAATTAGAATAAACTAAAAATGTATATCCATCACCAGAAGAGTCATCTTGGTGAGCAGCACCTTGAGTTCCAAACACATGACCATTAGCATAACATCTATCTAATACCCAAAACCTACCAGTCAAAACACACACTCTTTTGAATAGATGTTCTGTAAAAAATGGTTCTTCCATAAGATCGTTATGAAAGAATGGAGTAGATGGTGCATTAGGATTTGAGATGTTACCATATGACCAATTTGGATACCTCATGTAATCTGTTAATTCCATGAAGTCTTCTCGAGGAAAAACATTTTCAAAGGTCTTAATCTCAGACCTATCCCAAACCATCTTTTTCATAAGATGCAAGCAACTAGAGAATATCTACCACACTTTGTATTCTTAGCATCAAACGTAGCACTATGCCATCTATTACCTCTATACATGGACATAGAGTTAAAAGTAGAAGGCATAAAATAATATCTTTTATAAAAGTGATCTCCTTCAAAATGAGTCCATTCATCATCACCATTTTTAGGAGTCATCATTCCAATAACTTTATCTGCCTCCTCAGGATCTGATATTTCATATTGATAATTTTCTACTAGTCCATCAGTATATGCAGTTCTAAATTTATCTCCAGCAGACATGATATCAGACATCGAATAAAAATCTTTACCAGTTTCTTTATCAGTATATTTAAAGAAAGAAGTTCCATGCTGTTCAGATTCGGTTAGAAAAATGTTAGCAGCATATGAAAATGGATCTACATGTGGTAGAAAATTTTTATTGAAAGAACGCATTCCTTTATAATAAAAATTAGAATAATATTTCCAACTAATATCTTTCTCTCTATACTTAAGAAATCTCATTTGTTTACAGAGATGCCAGAGTTGGTACCCCAAGAAAGTCATGAAAGCTCTTTCTATTGGTTGCTGTAATCCAGGAGACTTACTACCACTGAAAGATAACTCTTCCATTGAACTTTTCTCTTTATTTTCTGCAGGAAAATTACGCATGAAATCTCTTAGATCAAGAGGTCTTTTCATAATATTATTAACTTTCATACATTTAAGACCTTCTACAGTCTTAATATCAATTTCCATATCCTCGATTTGGTTCACTTCTGTGATCGCCATCAATTCTTTAGTTGAATATGTAGAAAAATTTTCTAGTTCAAGTTCTGGAATATCAAAAATTGTCTTCTTCAATTTCATTACCATCTAACTCTTTTGGTTTTGGTGGAGTATTCATAAGAACATTTAAAAAGTAGAAATCACCACCACCTTTATACTCGTGGTTTACAAAGATAGTTCCTTTATGAAGAATCAATCTATTTTTCTTCGCTTCAATAAATCTAGATCTATCAAAATGTTCATTACCATCAAAGTGTTCGTAAGCTACTGTTTCTTTTGTGCATACGGCATTTTCGTTTAACCATTGACTAACATTAGATTTTACTTCTTGATCTTCTATATCTAAAAGATCTTCAACACTAGCAAATCTTTGTCCGTCCCAATCAATATCCCAAAGAGAAACACCACATCCCTCAGGTGGATCATTGAGAATAAGAGTAGCATGAAAATCAAAGTTACCTAGGTTAGGTAAATTTGCATTCTTACTTACAATCATACTATCGTGAAAAACTCTACCTTGCACTGAACAAAGGTTTGGAAGTCTTCGTAAAAAATCAATTTTTCCTTGTTCAGAAATGTTAGCATCTAAATCATGTGGAATGAATTCACATTCAATAAATGATTTATAACATGCAAACAGTAGTGGAGTAAAATAATGTGTTGGTAACAACTGAGTGATACCAGGCATTTTGAATCCTTGAAGAAACTCACCAAATTCTTTATGTGATGCTTCTACAAGTTTTTCTCTAGCGTCTGCAGGGTAACTTTCCATTACCTCTCTTAGTGCATCAACCTTTTCGATAAAATTATCAATGACTGCATAGTCACCATAGTCCTCAATGTCTGCTGTAGAAACAATACTTCCTAGGATATCTTCCCAGTCTGGTTGCAGGATCTTATCACGAAGACCCTGACTAATAATTAAATCACTCATTATGAATCAAATGCATTAGGGTCAGCAGACTCGTTAGCAATTGCTGCTCCATCTGGACCAGCTTCATTAGGCATTGTAACAATAGTCTTAGAAAGATCAGGTGTAATTTCTTTTGTAAAGTTTTCTTGATGATGTGCGAGAACTGAGAAGTAAAGTTCTAGAGTATCAGGACTTGGTTCATAGATAACACGAACATATTCTTTTACAAAATCAAATTCTCTACTATCAGAAAGAGGTGCCCAATAATTAAAGTCAACTCTTCCTTGTTTAGCATTACCAACTGCTCCATCTACCTCAGGGTCAACGTCAGCAGCTTCCCACACAAGGTTAGCAACGTATGGGTCTTTTACCCTATAACCTAAAAATTCTTGTTTTTGTTTATCATGTACTTCTTGTACATCAGCGATGACGGTTTCGCCACCTTCGATTATCAATGCTTTGACGCTCATTATTCCTCTTCGGTAATACAGACATTATACAGCATAACTCATCAATGCGCAATAGGATAAATAATGTTATACTGTCCTTATTTATTGTAACACAAAATGGGTGAAATTACGGAAAACCTCCCTGAGGGAATGGAACATCGCTTTGCTGTAGGCGACGAACTAGAAGAACTTCGTCGTGGAGGTGGAGATTGGGGAGATGCAGAAGTCGTAGAAATTGATAGAACGGGGTATGGTAAATCTTTAGATGAACTACCTTTGTATGACGTTGTACGAGAGATCGAAGAGAAGTGGGATCCTATGAAATACCACATGGTAATTGATGCAATGCTTACAGCGGATTCTGAAGATGAGTTAGAAGCAATGCATAATCTATCTGATAACCAACTTCTAATGGATAAAATTCCAGAAGGACCGAATGGAGGTATTACTTGGTACTGTGAATTTGGTGGACATAAGAGATTATTTGATACTCTTGCTGCAGCAAGACACTGGTTTCTACACGAAATTAAGGTAGAAGAAAAGAAATAACCTAAATACCTCTAGGAGAATATGGGGTATTTTTTGTGGCGCAACCAGCAAGCAGACAAGAACTGAGAGACTACTGTTTGAGACAGTTGGGTGCTCCCGTGCTTGAAATCAATTTAGATGATGATCAGATTGATGACGCAATTGACGATGCACTACAGTATTTTAGAGAAAGACATTTTAATGGTGCTGAGAAAATGTATCTCAAGCACGAGTTTACTGACGACGATGTAACAAGGTTTACAACAGCAAACGAAACTGTTACTACTTCTGCTCCAGATGCAGCGACTTGGGAAAATAGAAAGAACTACTTAGAGATTCCAGAACATGTATTTGGTATCTCTAAAGTATATGGTATTAGTTCTAACTTTGTAAGGAACAGTCTTTTCGGTCTTAACAACCAATATTATTTGATGGATTTGTTCTCATATACATCAGGAACAGGTCTTGCTTTTGGTGGTGTTGATATGGTCAACTACTACATGGTAAAGCAACACTTTGAAACTATTGATATGATTATCAATACTGGTTCTTTAGTTCAATTCAGATTTAACACTAGACAAGATCGTTTGTATATTGATATTGATCCAAATAGAGTAACTAAAGATCAATGGTTACTTATAGAATGTTACAGAGCTCTAGACCCATCTACATTTACAGAAGTCTTTAATGATTTGTTTGTTAAAAAATATGCTACTGCCCTTATGAAGAGATCTTGGGGACAGAACCTAATTAAGTTCAATGGTGTAACACTTCCAGGTGGTGTATCAATGAACGGAAGACAATTATATGAAGATGCTTTAGGTGAGATAGCAGCACTAATGGAAGATTCTATCAGCACATACGAACTACCACCACTTGATATGATCGGATGAAAAAAGTTTACTTTCCTCAGCACGGTGGTAAGACTACCGAACAGAATCTAGTACAAGATTTGGTTGACGAACAAATCAAATTGTTTGGTACTGATTGTTTCTATGTCCCTAGAACTATGCTAAGGGATAAGACTTTGGGTGAAGTCATTTACTCAGAGTTCAATCAGTCTTATATGATTGAAATGTTACTAATTAACGTTGAGGGATTTGGATCTCCTGTAGATTTTGTTAGTAAGTTTGGTGTAAGAATTAGTGATGAAATTCAATTCGTCATGTCTAGAAGGAGATGGGAACAGTCTTTAGTTCCTGCTTTAAATCTTACTATTTCACAGAGACCTAATGAAGGAGATTTAATTTACTATCCTCTGACTGGTAACGCATATGAAATTAAGTTTGTAGAAAGAGAGGTACCATTTTATCCATTAGGAGATCTTTACTTCTATACACTCACTGCTGAGATATACGAGCAGGGTGATGATGAGTTTGATACTGGTATTGCAGAGATTGACGCTATTGAATTAGATCACTCTGTAATGACTACATTGAATCTCAGCAATTTACAATCAACTGCTACTGCTACTAGTACAATTGATCAAGGTTCAGTAAATAATATTGTTATAGGTGCTGGTGGTTCTGGTTACATGACTGCTCCTAATATAACAATATCACAACCACCCGACGTTGCTGGAGGAGATATACCTGCAACTGCTACAACAACTATCTACAACGGTGTTGTAAATGCTATTACTATTACAAATGCTGGTAGTGGATATACAACTGCACCTACAGTTACAATAGATGGTCCACAAACTGCTAAAGATTTTATTGCGAGAGAGCATGTTGTAGCAGGAAACTATAATGATCAAGGTGGTAATAGATCTTGGACCTCTGATGGAACAGGTAAAATCTATGTGGATCACAGTGGATCATTTGATCCTGTATTTGCAACTACAACTTTAGTCAAGTATTTCTATTGGTATTTTGAAGATGAAAGATTAAGGTATCGTTACACATATAATGGAACGACTGCAACTACAACTAAAGGTCATTTCTATTACGATGCTGCTAATAACAGATATTGTATTAATGCATACACAAACACAGATACTAGTGGACAAAGAGCAAGGATGTATGACCTTGCTACAGATAGTATTGGTGAAGTTGGTGGATGGAATGGTAGTAATTTAACTTTAGAGTTGATGAATAAGTCTGGAGATTTCCGTGATGGTGACCTTATAAATGGTACTGTTTCTGGTGCGCTATATACATTAGGATCGTTCAGTTCAATAGATAACTCTAACTCTGAGTATGATGCTAATAAAGCAATTGAAGACGGAGCAGATGATATAATTGATTTCTCTGAAAAAAATCCTTTTGGTGAGTTTGGTAATTTTACAGGTAGTTTCTGATGTTAGGATCACATTTTTATAACGAAACCATCCGAAGAACAGTAATCGGTTTTGGAACACTCTTTAATAATATTGATGTAAAGACAAGAGATCCAGAGACAGGTCAGGTTATTGAGACGGAAAAGGTAGCTCTGGCGTATGGACCAAAGCAAAAGTTTTTATACAGATTGTTTGAGAACCCTTCCACACAGAAGGTAGCAATCACAATGCCTAGAATGTATTTTGAGATGACTGGTATCTCATATGATTCTACTAGGAAAACAAGTCCTGTCCAAAAATACAAAAACGTTGTTGCAGATAGTGGTAGTGAAGTAAGAGTACAATACCTTCCTGTACCATATACAGTAAACTTTGAGTTAGGTATTTTATCAAAAGATCAAGATACAGGTTTACAAATCTTAGAACAAGTCCTTCCTTTCTTTCAACCATCTTTTAATATTACACTAAAGATGATTCCAGACATGGATGAGAAAAGAGATGTTGCTATCACACTTAACTCTATAAACCTAGAAGATGAGTGGGATGAGAGTTTCTTAAACAGAAGACTTGTAGTTTATACATTACAATTCTCTGCGAAGACATATCTATACGGTCCTTACAGTAAGGCAGATATTATCAGGACTGCAAAAGTTATCGAGACTATTGGAGATCAGGCAGTTGGTCGCAGAGCTGCACAACTAACATACTCTCCAAAAGCAAAAACAGATAAGAACCAAGATGGACAAGTTGATGCTAATGATGATATACTAGTAACACCTGATGATGACTTCGGGTTCAATAGTGGATTTGATATCTTATGAGTAGTCTAGAAGAAAACATGGAAGATATGCTCGACATTGAAGTTGAGTCTACAGAAATAAAACCTAGTAAACCTAGTTTACCTAAAGGTGGTAAAGATGATCAAGTAAAAGATTATGAATATACTCGTGGAGAATTATACTCTTTGATAGAACAAGGTCAGGAGGCAGTACAAGGAGCGTTAGAGGTAGCACAGGAAAGTGGGCACCCTAGAGCATACGAAGTTGCTGTAGCGGCAATGAAGCATGTTGCAGACATGACTGAAAAATTACAAGACCTTCATAAGAAAATGAAAGATCTTGATGAAGAAGCAAAAGGTCCTAAGAATGTTACTAACAATGCAATGTTTGTTGGTAGCACAACTGAACTACAAAAAATGCTCAAAGAAATGGGTGGAGGTAAACGGTGAACGGACCATCTTATATTAGAAACGTGAGTCGCAGTCTGGATAATCCAGGAAAACAACCAATAAAAATTCAAAAAGTAGATAAACCTTGTCCTGTATTTACAGTTACAGTTCCTGATTTTGAAAGAATTAATCAAGAACTAAAAGAATATATTGAAAGACATAGGCATAAGTATCTTGGAACTAAAATGTCTAATCTAAAAACAGATTGGAGAAGTAGTTTTGATATGCATGTAGAATGTCCAGAACCTATTGTAAGTGAACTTCTTAATTATTCTTTAGATGTAGCAAAAAAATTATCTAGTTACTACCAGAATGATTTAAAGATTCCATTTCTAGTTGATAACTTTTGGATTGCAGAATACAGTAAAGGAAATCATGCTAGAAAACATGGGCACTATCCAGCAGACTGGGCAGCAGTCTATTACATAGAAGTCGAGGAGAATGCATCACCTCTATGTTTTGAAGATAGACTAGATCTACATCCAAAGGAGGGAATGCTTGTAATGTTCCCTGGTATTTTAGAGCATCGAGTCAAACCAACAGAAGGTAGACGTGTATGTGCAGCAATGAATTTACATAAGTCTCCTTATAAAGAATGGGAGAACATGCATGGAGGTATGGATAGAAATCTAAGTAAATTAAATGATAAATAATTAAAATACTCTGTTCTCATGAAGTCATACTCAGATATTAAAAACCTAACTGAAGCTGCATGGACTAAAAAAGCAGGTAAAAATAAGTCTGGGGGTTTAAATGAAAAAGGACGTAAAAGCTACGAGAGAGAAAATCCAGGAAGCGACCTTAAGGCACCTACAAAAAAAGTTGGGAACCCTCGTAGAGCGAGCTTTTGTGCGAGAATGAAGGGTATGAAAAAGAAATTAACTTCTAAAAAGACCGCAAGCGATCCAGATTCAAGGATTAATAAGTCGCTTCGTGCTTGGAATTGCTGACGTATTTGACAATTTGTGTACGGTTTACTATAATTAAAGAAAGTTTTGAATTGAATGCGTCTTAACACTAATGATATACTACGTCTAATAACTGCTTGTAGGACTTACCAAGACCAAACAGGTAGTGAATGGATGTGGGAACAGTATGATGATTTGATTCATAAACTGATAACTTACCATGATCAAAACTTATCTAATGATGATTCTAGCAAGTTGCCCACCAGTCTATACCCTACCTGGGACATGGACTAAGTGCAACGCAATAATTCCACATTACAATGCTGATCCTAACTTTACCTTAGGAATTTCAATAGCAGTTATCACTGTATTGTTAGCATCGTTTGGAATTTACAAAGGATTCTTCGCGAATAAAAATTTAACAGACCCATGGGATGATCACGATGATTAGCAACTTTCCATTTTCAGATATAAAACCTTTTGAAAAAGGTGTGTTTCAAGGATTCTCTGGTATCAAACCTTTTATGAGAATTCCTGGAGTAGGTAGTTTTTATACTAAAGACGAAGTAGAACAATTACTCAAAGAAACTCTAGAAGAAGCAAGACGCATTGATGAGGAGTCAATGAAGAAGCACAATAGAGATGCTACTGTTATTAGTATGATATTAGGATTTACTTGTCTAGCATTATTCCTAGATGGAACACTACGTTTGCTTGGTGTAATACCACCATTCATGGGAATTGATATAGACATTATAGATAAGATAGTAGAAAAAGTTAATGCATTAAGATGATTAGATTCAATGAAATCACGTTAAACATAACGGTTGCTATCATTGACTTTCTATATAAAGGAAGAGACTTTCAAAGATTTTGGGTGTTAGAGGAAATTGCTCGAGCACCCTATTTTGCTTTTTTGAGTGTCCTTCATTTACGTGAGAGCATGGGACTACGAGGTCCTGAGCACCTTTACTTAATGAAAGAGCATTTCGATCAATCAGTAAATGAAACAGAACATCTAGAATACATGGAGAGTAAAGGCGGTAATGCCTATTGGGTAGATCGTTTTTTAGCAAGACATCTTGTTCTCTTATATTACTGGGTTAATGTAGCATATTACTGGATTGCTCCTCGCTCTGCATACCATCTCTCATATGAAGTAGAATGTCATGCAGCAGAAACATATGACAAATATTTGCAGTCTCACCCAGAAGATGCTAGAATACAGGAGATTAAAGACGATGAGTTACATCATTCTCAAGAACTCCTAAATGCTATTGAGTTGTTAAAATGAACGATACAACTGTCTTCATATATTTTATTTGTTTTGCTGCAGTTGCAGGTTCAACATTTGCTTTTATGTGGAGATCCATGGGATTTGTTTTTAGTCGCATGGAAAAATATGTAGACAGACCATCTCGTAAAGGTATACACCCAGAGATGTCTGAAGTTGAAAATGGAACTGAGTTATTAGTTTTCAGATCTGAAGACGATGATGACGAAGAAGATACCCTAATAGTAAGAAAATGACTGTACATCAAGACTACGAAATCAATATCAACCTTAATGAGTTGATTGAAAAAAGAATACCTTGTTGTGATCTATTACATCCAGATCACTGTCTTACAGAACAACAGGTATCAGAAATTGCTCATGATGTTAGAATGGATCTAAACCTCCATGATCTCTATAAACAGATTGATCAACACATCATGAGATATGTTAATGCCGCAGGCATTGATAATAAAGAACATTGGGTGGAAACACATCTCCCTGATTTAGATAGGGATGTACAAGACGAAGTTGGTATAGACTTCGATTAATAATTAAATACTATGAGAAACGAAATTTTAAAAGCCCTTAAGGCAAGTTCTGAAGGCAACATTGAAAAAGCAAGACTCAATATCGAGATCTATTTAAAAAATCCTGTAGGTATTGGAGAACATCCTGATGTTCTTGCTGCAATTATTGATCAGGTTGATTTAATTTCTAAAGAAGAAGAACGTATTTCAGTTTTACAAAAGTATTTTGATTCATAATGGGTGATATAAATTTCAAGAGACACCGTGTGTTTCGTGAAACTGATGATGTTATCTTCTATGATATATCTGTAGAAGAATCAAACGCTAGTGACCTAGTAGTACACACAGGTCCTGCAGTATCACCTCCACCAGATTGTGTAGGAGGTAAACAGTTTTATATTCATAGTTTTCAAGACGATTGCAACAGAGTAATATCGGGTGAAAGAACTTTTGAATTAGTTAATAGAAGTTGGAAATATCCATATCATATTGTACACCTCAATGTACATAGTGGTGCATTGGTAATACCTCGTGGTACATTTCATAGATCAGTATCAGGAGAGAATGGATCTATAGTAATCAATCAAGCACACAGGTATGATGGGTTTGATCCTTCTGCTGAGTTTTATCCAGTGTCCACAGCTGAGAACATGGAGCTGTATAATATACTGAAGACAGAAAAACCCGTTATACATACGTTAGGAGAATAACTATTATGAATAATGTTGGATTAGAAGTAGTCTTCTGGACAATCTTAGGAGTTTACGTTTTAGCAAAACTAGGAGTTTTTAAAAAATGATTGAACTCTTTATTATATTTGGTGGTGGTTATGCTCTCTACACAGTAGGAATGGCGATTGCTGCTCAACTCGATTACAGAGAGGTTAATAAAAAATGAGACGTAGGTTAGTTACCATAGGGTTTCTTTTAACTTTGGTATGGGGAATCCTAATAGGATTGCCTACGGTTGCTCGTGCTGATATACCAGTATTGTATGTACAGGTTCCACAGTGGACAGATGATTGGGCAGTATGTGCAGTAGATGTTCCTGATGCTCAATGTCATTGGTATGTACAACAGGCAGACAATACATTTGGAGAAGGATTTGATTGGGAGAATGCTCCTTGGTTCGATGTAAATGGATTGAATGACGTACCTGCAATACAAGCATCAACAGCAGTACAAAAATTACAACAAAAATGACCGTAGTACATAGCGTAAATATTATGGTATTCATTCTCGTAGTAGCAGTGAGTTTTGTAATATATGCTATACTAACTTATGATGATAAACACAGTTGATCTCTGGGTTAACTATAAAAAAGTTCTTGATGATGTTTTCCCTGAGTTTAAATTTGATTCACGCTGGTGTGAATGGAAAGGTAAGAATGATCTTACTCTAACAGCAGATATTTTTACTGCTCCACATTTTATAAAATCAAGACGAGTAGATATTCAAAATGATAAATCAAGTATCTATAACAATGTAATCTATCCCAAGACAGGACATAACCTTCCCTGTTTTGGTATGGATCTCATGGGGTTCTTTCAAAAGAAAGTTATCATAGTATTTGATTTTCAACATCCAGTAGAAAAACATGTGTTCTCTGTAGATGGTTTACCTAAGGCAGAGAAAGAGTATCGGTTCTTTGAAATGGGAAACCATTTTTCAGAGAATATTTTTGTAAGGTATTGCACCTTTGATGAAGTTGATTACTATCTACCTGAGTTTAGACTATATCTTGAAACCTATCGTAAGATGATTGATAAAGCAAAACCTACTGGAGAAGACATAAGTTTTTATCAAGACTTTGATACTTACATGAAAAAACTAGATCCTATCTTAGGATACATGTCTAGTAATTTTGGTGAGGATAATGCTAATCTTATGATGGATGAGTTCTTCTTTCCCTATGCTATCTAAATAATAATATTGAACTAGTATTTGTTGTGTCTCAAAATGAAATATATCTAGGTAATCCGAATCTAAAGAAAGCGGGTACCCAGATTCAATTTACAAAGAAACAAATAAATGAATGGGTCAAGTGTAAGCAAGACCCAATATATTTTGCTACCAATTATATAAAAATCATTTCTCTTGATGAGGGTCTAGTGCCTTTCAACATGTATGATTTTCAAAAAGACATTCTAAGAGACTTTCATAATAATAGATTCAATATAGCAAAACTACCACGACAGACTGGTAAGTCTACGACTGTGGTTGCATACCTTTTATATTATGCTATATTTTATGATAGTGTAAATATAGGTATCCTAGCAAACAAAGCATCTACTGCTAGAGAACTATTAGGTAGGTTACAACTTGCATATGAGAACCTACCAAAATGGATGCAACATGGAATTTTAGTATGGAATAAGGGTAATGTCGAACTCGAAAACGGATCTAAAATATTGGCTGCTTCTACCTCTGCTAGTGCAGTTAGAGGTATGTCCTTTAACATTCTATTCCTTGACGAGTTTGCATTCGTCCCTAACCACGTCGCAGAGCAATTCTTTGCCTCGGTTTATCCTACTATTACTTCTGGTAGGTCAACTAAAGTAATTGTTATATCTACACCAAATGGTATGAACCACTTCTATAAGATGTGGGAAGATGCTAGACGTGGTAAAAATAACTATGTTACAAACGAAGTACACTGGTCTCAAGTTCCAGGTAGAGATGCAAAATGGAAAGAAGAAACTATAAAGAACACTTCTAAGAGACAGTTCGCACAGGAGTTTGAATGCGACTTCCTTGGATCTGCTGATACATTAATCAGTCCATCGAAACTCCAAACTATCCCTTTCACTGACCCAATTAGTAGCAATGCAGGACTTGACGTTTTTACGAGAGCAGAAAAAGATCACGAATATATCATTACTGTTGACGTTGCCCGAGGAATCGGTGGCGACTATTCTGCTTTCATCGTGTTTGATATCACCAGTATGCCGTATCAGATCGTTGCGAAATACAGAAATAATGAGATTAAGCCTGTACTGTTTCCCTCGGTAATTTTTCAGGTTGCAAAAGAATATAATAGTCCGTACATTTTAGTTGAGGTAAACGACATTGGAGACTCTATCGCTGCTACTCTTAATTACGATCTTGAATATCCTAACATTCTTATGTGTGCTATGCGTGGGCGAGCAGGTCAAGTCGTGGGGCAAGGATTCTCAGGATCAAAAACACAATTAGGTGTTAAGATGAGTGTGACCGTAAAGAAAATTGGTTGTGCTAATCTAAAAGCAATTATTGAAGAAGACAAGTTATTGTTCAATGACTTTAATATCTTCCAAGAACTTACCACGTTTGTACAAAAGAAACAGGCGTGGGAAGCAGACGAGGGATATCATGATGACCTTGTTATGTGTATGGTATTGTTTGCATGGTTAGTCATGCAAGACTACTTCAAAGAAATGACTGATCAAGATGTTCGTAGGAGGATATATGAAGAACAACGTAATCAAATTGAGCAAGACATGGCTCCCTTTGGGTTTGTCGATGATGGTATGGGTGATGATACCTTCTTGGACGCAGACGGAAACCTGTGGGAATATGGCGACAAACAAGAAGAAGTTGGTTATATGTGGAACTACTGATGGATATTGGGGATCAGTTCAGTCTGGAACATCTTTTATTCAAAGAAAGACGATGCAGGACATGTGGTCAACAAAAGGTTTTAATTGAAGATTTCTATCTCGTAAGAAAGCAAAAGAAAGGATTACCGTCTGGGTATTCCTATGAGTGTAAGGATTGTACCGTAAAGAGAGTTACAGCATCTAGAAAGAATAAGAGTAGGCGTGAAGACTGGTTATATCCAGACTGGTAAAGTGTTCATGCGTTGTTTCCCCGTCTAAAGCATCCAAAATAATAAATAACTGTAGACAAAATTTGGGTACTTTTTCAGGAGAAAAACATGGCAAGTCAAATCTCGCCTGGTGTAGTCATTAAGGAACGCGACCTTACAGCTGGTACAGTTGTGAACTCTTCAGCAGTTACTGCTGCAGTTGTTTCAACTTTTCAGAAGGGTCCGATTAATGAAGTCATCACGATCTCTTCACAGAGAGAACTAATAGAAACATTCGGATCACCAGGTGACTCTAATGCAGACGATTTCTTCGTTGCATCTGAGTTCTTGAACTATGGTGGACGTCTTTCAGTTGTTCGTGCAAAGACTGGAGCAGTCAATGCAGGTGCAGCAGCAATTATCGAAAACGGCACAGATTACTCTTCTAGAATTAAAGGAAGTAATCCTGCATGGAAATTCGCAGCAAAAACCGCTGGTACACATGGTAACGCACTAGACGTTGTGGTTGCCGACCGTGGTGCAGACCAGTATATTACATTCTCATCTGTTCCTGCAGGAATGGTTGCTGGTACTAACTTAACATTCTCAAGTGGTAAGACAGCAGAAGTTCTTGGTTGGAACTCTAGTTCATACACTGCAGCTGTTATCCTTGATGATCCATCAACTCTGCTAACTACAACAGATACCCTAGACACTCCTGATACTGGTGTAGCAACAACTCTAGCAGTAACAACAGGTGGTACTGGATACAAATCTGCTACTGGTCTATCAACCACAGGTGGTAACGGATCAGGATTAACAGTTAACATTACAGTTTCAACTGGTACAGTTAGCACACTCGGTGGTATCACTGCTGGTGGTTCTGGATACGCAGCAACTGGAACTGGCGCTGCAACAACATCTACTGGATCTGGTACAGGTTTAACTGTTGACTTCACTGCTACTGGTGGTGTTGTTGATAGTGTAGCAATTAATACTGCTGGTGATGCAAACTACGCAGAAGGCGATGTAATTACAATTTCAGGTGCTGGTGCTAACGCAACATTCACAATTCCTTCTGGTGGAGTTACTGGTCCTATCACTGGTGTTGTTAACGCAGGTGGTGGTACACTCTATGAAGCAAACGATGTTGTAACAGTCACACAAACTGGTGGTGCAACTGGTACATTAACTATCGGTGCAGTTCAGGATACTTCAATCGCTATCACAGAAGCATACGACTGGTGGACAAATACTAATATTGATGGACAAGAGAGTGCTGCAGGAAGTGGCGAGACTCGTCTTTCTGCTATCGGTCCTCGTCCTGGTACATCTGCATACGCTGCAGACAAAGGTGTTTACTACGATGAAGTACACATCGCTGTTGTGGATAGAGATGGATCTGTATCTGGTAGTAAAGGAAGCATCGTTGAAAGAATGACTTTCCTTTCTAAATTAACAGATGGTAAAAATGGTGAAGGTGGATCAGCATACTACGTAGACCAGTTAGAACTTCTTTCTGACTTTATCTACGCTGGATCTGCTGTAACACAAGCACATGCACCTTCTACAACTCAAGCAGGTACTGCATGGGGTTCTGCATCTCCTACAAGTGGAACAATGTGGATGAAACTTAGTGGTGTAGTTAAGACTACTCTAACAGGCGGTACTGATGATTATGATTACACTAACGGAGAATTTGAATCTGGTTTAGATCTATTCTCTGATAAAGAAAGTACAGACATTGACTTTATCCTAATGGGTGGAGGAATTCCTGGTGGAACAGAAGCAAATGCAAAAACTAAGGCAGCATATTGTGCAACAATCGCTGGTCTAAGAAAAGATGCAATCGCTTTCCTATCTGCATATAAAGAGAATCAGGTTTCTGGTACTGTAACTCTATCAAGAGCACAACAGAAAACTAACACAATCGCTTTCTTCTCTGCTATATCATCTAGTTCTTACACAGTTCTAGACAGTGGATTCAAGTACTTCTATGATCGTTTCAACGATAAGTACAGATACATCCCATGTAACGGAGACGTTGCTGGTCTGTGTGTTTCTACTTCTGCAACACTTGATGACTGGTTCTCTCCTGCTGGGTTATCCAGAGGTGGAGTTCGTAATGCAATTAAACTTGCATTCAACCCAACTGCTGCAGATAGAGATGAACTTTATCAAGCAAGAATCAATCCTATTGTTTCTTTCCCTGGTCAAGGTATCACACTCTTTGGTGATAAGACTGCACTGTCTTCACCTTCTGCATTCGACAGAATTAACGTTCGTCGTCTCTTCATCAACATTGAGAAGAGAGCAGAATCACTCGCTAAGGGTGTACTCTTTGAGCAAAATGATGAGACCACAAGACTTGGTTTCACCAATGCGCTTTCTTCCTACCTCACTGAGGTTCAGGCAAGGAGAGGTATTACTGATTACCTAGTTGTTTGTGATGAATCAAACAACACACCTTCCGTAATTGATAGAAATGAATTTGTTGCTGAAGTATTTGTAAAACCAACACGTTCAATTAATTACATCACCCTGTCCTTTGTTGCTACTAGATCTGGAGTTGCTTTCAGTGAAGTAGTCGGACAAGCTTGATAATTCATTTAACTAAAGGAAAAAAACAATGGCTATTAACTCTAACGTAAATGAGTTTCTGCAGAGAATCAGGCAAGGCGTTAAGCCTAATATGTTCGTGGTTAACTTTGAGTTTCCAGGAACACTCGCCAAGGGTGGTACAGACGTTGATCTTACTAACATCCTTTGTAAATCTGCAGCACTCCCAGCATCCAACTTGGGTGTTATAGAAGTTCCCTTCAGAGGAAGAACTGTTAAGATTGCAGGTGATCGTACATTCGACACTTGGACTGCAACATTCGTCAACGATGAGGACATGAGAATTCGTGCTTTCATGGAAGAATGGATGGGCGAAATCAATTCACATGCTGGTAACAAGTCTGCACTATTCACACCTGAAACAAGTGGACAAGGTTACATGGCTCATCTACTAGTTAAACAACTAGAGAAAGATGCTACTGATAACGGTAGTGTTGTTAGAGAGTACAAACTCTGGCATTGCTTCCCAACTAATATTTCTCAGATTGATCTTGCATATGATAGTAACGATCAGGTCTCTGAATTTACAGTTGAATTCCAGTTATCATACTGGACTGCAGACGCAGGAGCAGCAGCAGAAACTAGTCCACCATCTATCTCAGTAGACGACTAATTTCTAAGCGTATAAATAGAATAGTTGAGATATAGTGTAATTACACGATGAGTCAATTATTCGGATTCCAAATTAATCGTAAGGAAAAGGGCAGGGGTCAATCTCCTGTCCCGCCTAATGCTGACGACGGAGTAAACGTTGCAGCTGGCGGTTACTTTGGAACGTATGTTGAAACGGATGCTCAAGCAAGAAACGAATACGATCTTATCAAGAGATATAGAGATATGTCTCTACATCCAGAGTGTGACTCTGCGATTGATGATATCGTTAATGAGTTTGTTGTTAGTGACTCCAATGATACATGTGTAAATATTGATCTAACCAATTTACAGGTTGGAGCTTCAGTTAAGAAGCGTATACGAGAAGAGTTTGAGTACGTCAAACGCCTTCTCAATTTTGATATGAGGGCACATGAACTTATCCGTAACTGGTATGTTGATGGTAGAACCTATTACCACAAGGTAATTGATCTTAAAGACCCTGGAAAAGGTATCACTGAACTTCGTTATATTGATCCTCTAAAAATCAGAAGGGTCAGACAAAAAATCAAGAAAGTAGATCAAGTGGATCCTCTTGCGATTCGCGGAACAGCACTCGAACATGAGTGGGGTGACTACGTTGATTATTATGTTTACAATCCAAAAGGTTACGGTAGACAATCAGCAATGATTGGTACTGGTGATTTTTCAAGTAACCAAGGAATTAAGATTGCCTTCGATGCAATAACATATGTTCATTCTGGTCTACAGGATATGAACAAGAGAATGCATCTAAGTTTCTTACACAAAGGAATTAAGTCACTCAATCAATTGAGAATGATTGAAGATGCTCTTGTTATATACAGATTATCCCGTGCTCCAGAGCGTAGAATTTTTTACATTGATGTTGGTAACTTGCCTAAAGTAAAGGCAGAACAATACCTTCGTGATGTTATGGCTCGCTATCGTAACAAGTTAGTTTACGATGCTGCTACTGGTGAAATTCGTGACGACAAAAAGCATATGAGTATGCTAGAAGATTTCTGGTTACCTCGTAGAGAAGGTGGTCGCGGAACCGAGATCACAACTTTACCAGGTGGTCAAAACCTAGGTGAACTCAAGGATGTAGAATACTTCAAGAAGAAACTTTACAACAGTTTAAATCTACCTCCATCTCGTCTTACAGACGATAACAAAGGATTTAATCTTGGTAAATCTACCGAGGTTCTTCGTGATGAATTGAAGTTTGGTAAGTTTATTGGAAGACTGCGTAAGAGATTTAGTGGAATATTCCACGATACTCTAAAGACTCAACTCATCCTGAAAGGAGTTATTGCTCCTGAAGACTGGGATGATATGGCTGAGCATATCCAGTATGACTACCTCCATGATAATCATTTCAATGAGTTGAAAGAACTTGAGATGGAAACTCAAAGGATTGGACTCGTAACACAAATGGATGCATTTGTTGGTAAGTATTATTCTGTTGATTATATTCGTAGAACTATCCTTGGACATAAGGATGAGGAGATTAAGGAACAGGATAAGTTAATGTCTAAAGAGATTGATGCTGGAATAGTCATGGATCCTGCGGACATTAATACATTTGATATGATGGATCGCCAGAACACTGCATATCAACCAGAAATATCTGCACAACAGGCAGATGATGCACATGAAAGATCCCTTGAAGCATCAAAAGAGCAAGCGAAATTAAAACCCGCGCCCTCTAAAACGTCTAGTAATGCTAAATAATTCTTGAAGCTATGGAACAATCTAACCCAGAAAGCGAAGTTATGAACGTTGTCGATAAAATCGAGAACGGTAACAGAGCAGACGCAATCAACGCCATCAACGATATGCTGTTCTCAAAAGCAGCAGACGCTATGGCGTCATACAAACAGGTTGTAGCGAAAACTTTTTTTGACGAACCAGCAGAGGCACTACCCGATGAAACTGATAACGGAACAAATTGAAGATGTAAAACTAGTCACCGAAGGAACTGGTGACGATAAAAAGTTATACATTGAAGGTGTTTTTCTCCAGTCGGAGTTAAAAAACCGTAACGGTCGCATGTACCCTTTCAGTGTTCTTGAGAAAGAAGTTAATCGTTATAACGAAGAGTATGTTAAAAATAAACGTGCTCTAGGAGAGTTAGGTCATCCTGATGGTCCTACTGTGAATCTCGATAGAGTATCACATAGAATTACTTCACTTAAAGCAGAAGGCAATAACTTTATTGGTAAAGCACAAATACTTGATACACCAATGGGTAAAATTGCTAAGTCTCTTCTTGGTGAGGGAGTTCAACTAGGTGTTTCCTCTCGTGGAATGGGAAGCATCGACAAGCGTGAAGACGTCAACGTTGTTATGGACGACTTTATGCTTGCAACTGCTGCTGATATAGTAGCAGATCCTTCCGCGCCTGATGCATTTGTTAATGGTATCATGGAAGGTAAGGAATGGGTATGGAACAACGGTATCCTAAAGGAGACAAAAGTTGCTAAATACCAGAGTTACATGAATGAAAGCACCCGTGCAGATTTAGAGGAAAGAACCCTCAAAGTCTTTGCTGATTTCCTTTCAGGATTGTAATTTAATAAATAAACTATAGACTATTCATACGAAACTAGAGGATAACTCAAATGTCAGATATGTTAAACGAAAAGTTCGCGGAGTTCGTTAGTGAGCAAAAGGTAACCCTTGCAGAAGGCGACCCAATGCCTACTGTAACAGCTTCAGTGCTTCCTGCAAACCCTGCTGCTCCAAGTGGTGGCATTAGTGGTGAACCAAACCGTGCTAAAGGTGGTTCAGATCCTCAACCTTCCGTGGGTACAGAGGTTGCACCTTCAGGTCAGTCAGTTACTGATAATGGTGGTCCGCTACCAGATGGTAACGACGAGGGTGAGGACAATCCTGGATCTAAAGCTGCTGCACCTGTTGGCGCTAAGGCAGCACAAAGTGATGGAACTGCACAAACCGCGAATATACATGATGCAGGTGATCAAGGTACCACTCCTTCTATTGGTACTGATGTTTCATACGGAACAAGTAAAGGTCCTGATGTAACATATCCTATCAAACCATCGTATGAAAGCGTTGACGTTTCTGACGACGTTAAGGCACTATTAGAAGGAACCGAACTCTCTGAAGAGTTTGCCGAGAAAGCGAAGACTATCTTCGAGGCTGCTATCAAGGCAAAACTTTCTGAAGAGTACGACAAGCTTGTAGAACACTTTGCTAACGAACTCGATAAGCAAGTAACTGCTGCTAAAGCAGAGCTCTCAGAGGAAGTTAACGGCACTGTGAACTACGCCATCGGTCAATGGATGGAATCTAATCAGGTTGCAGTTGACCGTGGAATCAGGAATGAGATTACTGAGGACTTCATCGCAGGTCTAAAAAATCTCTTTGAAGAGCACTACATTACTATCCCCGACGATAAAGTCGATGCGGTAGAAGGTATGGCTGATACAATTCGTGAAATGGAAGAGCGTCTAGACGAACAGGTCAAGACCAATGTGAAACTTCAAACCCGTCTCAATGAGTCTGCTAAGAAGGTCATCGTTAACACTGTTAGCGAAGGTCTAGTAGATACTCAGAAAGACAAACTCGCTACTCTTGCTGAGGGTGTAGACTTTGTATCCGAAGAGGAATACACAAAGAAAGTTAAAGCACTTAAAGAGAGCTACTTCCCTAACGCACCTGTTGTTGCGAGAGAAGAGAGTGAAGAAACTCCAGTTGAGCAGGAAAATGTATCCCCAGCAATGGCGGCATACGTTAATGCTATGCAACGCTGGTCTGAATCATAATAAACAAACTAATTTTTCCCAAATAAGAGGCTAAAAACAAATGTTTAATGCAAAATCTCTACAGGAAAAGTGGGCACCTGTTCTAGGTCATGAAGGCGCTGCCTCCATTAAAGACAATTATAGAAAAAGTGTTACCGCTGTTCTTCTAGAAAACCAAGAAAGATTTCTTCGCGAAGAGCGTGGAATGATTAACGAAGTTGCAGTTAACAGTTTAGGCGCAAGTACTGTGTCTCCAGCTGGATCTGCACTCGGAAACAGTAATACTGCAGGTCTTGCAGGTTTCGACCCTGTATTGATCTCATTGATTCGTCGTGCTATGCCTAACTTGGTAGCATACGATATCTGTGGTGTACAACCTATGTCTGGTCCTACTGGTCTGATCTTCGCAATGAGATCTAGATACGAGAACCAAGGCGGCGAGGAAGCACTATTCAACGAACCAGATACAGGATTCTCTGCTTCTGGAGAGGCAACTGCTGGAGCATATACTCCTAGAACTGGTGCTGGTGTTGGTGGTGACTCTGAGGGTAACAACCCTGCTCTACTTAACGACGCTTCACCTGGAACCTATGAGAAGGCACAGGGAATGTCTAGAGAAGATCTAGAAACAATGGGCGAAACAGGTAATCTGTTCCGTGAAATGTCATTCAGCATTGAGAAGACTTCTGTGACTGCTAAGTCCAGAGCTTTGAAAGCAGAATACACTCTAGAACTTGCTCAAGACTTGAAAGCAATTCATGGATTGGATGCAGAGCAAGAACTTGCTAACATCCTATCTTCTGAAGTTCTTGCTGAGATCAACAGAGAAGTTGTTAGAACCGTATATCAGGTTGCTAAGAAAGGTGCAGCGAATAACGTTGCTACTTCTGGTGTATTTGACCTAGACGTTGACTCCAACGGTAGATGGTCAGTTGAGAAGTTCAAAGGTCTTCTATTCCAAATCGAGAGAGATGCAAACGCAATTGCTCAAGAGACTCGTAGAGGAAAGGGTAACTTCTTGATGTGTTCTGCTGACGTTGCTAGTGCTCTAGCAATGGCTGGTGTACTTGACTATAGTTCTGGTTTGACTGGTGCTGGTGGACCTTCCATCGGTGAAGTTGATGATACTGGAAACCTTCTAGTTGGTACAATCAACGGACGCATTAAGGTTTATGTTGACCCATATGCTGCTAACCTAAGCGACAAGCACTTCTATGTCGTAGGTTACAAGGGTACTTCTCCTTATGATGCTGGACTGTTCTATTGCCCATACGTTCCTCTACAGATGGTTCGTTCAATAGACCCAAGCACATTCCAACCTAAGATTGGATTCAAAACACGTTACGGTATGGTATCTAACCCATTCGTTACAACTAACGGTGTATACAGTGGAACTCCTGATGGAGAATCACTAACTGCTAATGCTAACATGTATTACAGACGTACACAGGTTACAAACCTAATGTAAATTTTACATTACAAATATCTTGGGGTCCTCACGGACCCCTTTTTTTGTCTATATAAAAATAAAAAAACTGCTATAATATGAAAAGTAATATGCAATATTTAATCTGGTCTTCTATTCTAGAACAACTGGAGAAGCATAATAATACCAGTGGACACTACTACAATATGGTATATGCAAACGTTAAGCAACATGAACCAAAAAAATCTTAGTTCGCGCTACAGTAAAGAGTGCATGAATATAAGAAGTGAAGTATTAACAATACTCTTTCAGGAGTTTGGTAATGGTTCGCCAACAAATAACATGAGAATCTACGAGTGTGCAGATAAGTTAATGAAAGCGTTGAATTGTGACTGACTAAATAGTTATAGCTTGGGAAGTTGACATGTCTGCCGACTGGTACAAATCACAACTAAAGAATAGAAACTACCTATCTCCACTTGGTTTTAAATTAGAACTTGAGTTATTTGATGGTGTAGATTTCTTTTGTCAGCAGGCAAACATCCCAGAAATAACAATGCCTGTAACACAAGTCCCTACAAGGTATCGTTCCGTACCCATCGTTCCTGGTGGAGGAGTGACCTTTGGGGACTTTTCTGTACAGTTTATTATAGATGAAGATCTAGTAAACTATAATTCTATACAGAAATGGATCAGGCGTAATGGAAATGATGGTGGTGACTCTACTATCGTTCCAGGAGAACCAGAGTACAGTGACGGTCGGTTACTGATTACTACCTCAAACTATCAAATAAAGAAAGCAATAGTGTTTAAAGGTTTATTTCCTATCTCTATTACTTCCGTTCCCTTTGATGCTACAGTGACCGACCAAGAATACTTTACAGCAAATGTTGTATTCAAGTACCACAACTACATGATAACCGACACTAACTTTAATGAACTTTGATTCACTTCGTAATCGCTTTGATAAAATCCGTGAAGATTGGGCAGAAGACTCTGGAGTAGATTTCCAATTTAAGAACAAACAATATACCACAGATCTTGGTAAGTTAGCTCTTGAGATCCCTTTTCAACACAATAAATATTTAAACCATTACACTGATCTAACAGAAATTAAAACCTCTTTAGAGTTTCAAGCAAGGCAACTTGTAAGACAGAAGAGAGAATATTACGGTGGAGAAGCTGACGCTAAAACCTATGCAGAAAAACCATTCGGCAACAGCATCAAAACCTCAGAGAAGATGAAAGTTTATCTTGAGTCTGACGAAGATATTATAAACATAGAAGCAAAGGTCAAGTACATTGATCAGATGTTATTTTTCTTAGATCAAGTAATGAAACAAATCTCCAGTCGTGGGTTCCAGATTAACTCTGCTATCCAGTGGGAGAAATTTATAAACGGTAGTGACTAATGTCCGACATTGTAATTAAAAAGAAAAATGAGGTATACGTCACTGTCGCTGGAGCAGCTCACATTCATCATGAGTTGTCTGATTACTTTTCATTTGAAGTACCAGAAGCAAAGTTTCTAAAAAGAAATCCCAAGTACAAGTACTGGGATGGAACGATTCGTCTATATTCTCCTGCAAATGGTGAGTTGTATGGAGGTTTGCTAGACCATTTATTTGAGTGGGCAGATGAGAGAGCATACACCGTAGCATATGAAAAGAATGATTGGTACGGTGATGCTAGTGATACCAATGGGTTTGTATCTTTAGAAGGAGTCAAACTCTTCATGGACAAGATAAGCAATGTCCAACCTCGTGACTACCAGTATGAGGCAGTCTACGAAGCACTTAAGAATAATCGTAAATTACTTCTTTCCCCTACGGGCAGCGGAAAGAGTTTGATGATCTATTCCCTCGTCAGATACTATTGCGCTACCAACAAGAAAACGCTCATCATCGTGCCTACTACTTCTTTGGTAGAGCAAATGGTCAACGACTTCAACGAGTATGGATGGGATGCTGATGCTCATGTTCATAAAATTTATAGTGGAAAAGATAAAGTAACAGAAAAGAAAGTTATAATTTCAACATGGCAGTCTATCTACAAGTTTCCTAAAAGATACTTTGACGACATTGACTGTGTAATAGGAGATGAAGCACATCTCTTCAAATCCAAATCCCTAACAGGCATTATGACTAAATTACATAATGCAAAATATAGATTTGGTTTTACTGGTACGCTTGATGGTAGCAAGACACACAAGTGGGTACTAGAAGGATTGTTTGGATCCTGTAAACAGGTTACCAAGACTGACGAATTAATCAAGTCTGGTTACCTATCTAAGTTTAGAATCAAGGTATTACTATGTAATCATGCTCCGCAATACTTTGAGTCATATCAAGAAGAAATTGATTTCCTAGTGCAGCATCGCGGAAGGAATAACTTGATCAAGAATCTAGTAGCGGATATAGAGGGTAACACTCTTGTTCTTTTTAATTATATCGAAAAACATGGCGAACCGCTATATGAATTGATAAATAATACTGTAGATGAGCAAAGGAAGATATTCTTTGTTCATGGTGGAACAGATGTAGAAGACAGAGAAGAGGTAAGACATTTAACCGAAACTGAAGATAATGCAGTCATTATCGCTTCTTACGGAACATTCTCCACTGGTATTAACATAAAGCGATTACACAACATTATCTTTGCTTCCCCTAGTAAGTCTCGTGTTAGAAACTTACAATCAATAGGAAGGGTCTTACGTAAAGGAGAAGGAAAAGATATAGCGACTCTATATGATATCGCTGACGATATCAATGGTAGGAACTACACTCTCAAACATTTAAACGAGAGAGTAAACATTTACCAATCGGAAAACTTCAAATATGAAGTTATAAAAGTAAACTTACGATAGGGATATGGAAGAAGAATTTTATGCGGTAGTAAAGTTAGTATCAGGTGAAGAGATTATATGTAAGATTTGTTACATGCCTGAGGAAGATACTTGTCTGATAAGTGAACCAATGAAAGTAGAACATGTAACTAGACATCAGAATCTACAAGGTATTCAAGGATTTACTTTAGTGGAATGGTTACATTCTACTTTTGAAGATCTATTTCTTGTACCAAGAAAACATATTCTTACTATGAGTGAGTGTGATAAGAAAGTAGAGAACTTTTATCTTAAATGTTTATCAGAAGATAAGAAACAAAAGTCTTTAGCACAACATGCTAATGAAGGTAAGAATGGTAATCCAGAAAAAATACTACCTGGATACGTTGGATCAGTAGATCAAACGAGAAAATTACTGGAGAAGATATACAAAGGAAGCTAAGACACTATGTTCCTTTGAACCTTCACAAGGTTATTGTACTAAGTTTATGAGGATTCGTCAAGCCCCCTATTGCATGAGTTTTGATTTTGTGATAATATAGGTACATGTAAAAGGAAATATATGGTCAGGCGTAAAAACACCGAATACTATGTGAACAACAAAGAACTATTGGAAGCAATGACTTCCTATAGGGAAAGAGTTATTTACGCAAAGGAACACGACAAACCCAAACCAAGGGTGAGTAACTATGTTGGCGACTGCTTTTTAAAGATCGCAACCCACCTTTCTTATAAACCAAACTTTGTTAATTATCCATTCAGAGAAGATATGATCTGTGATGGTATTGAAAACTGCTTGCAGTACATTGATAACTTCGATCCTGAGAAGTCTAAGAACCCTTTTGCATACTTTACTCAAATTATTTACTACGCTTTCCTACGTCGCATACAGAAGGAGAAGAAGCAACTCGAAATTAAACAAAAAATCCTTGATCATTCTGATGCAGCATCTGTTATGCAGATCGACGATAGTGGTGGTACCTCAGGTTCCGCTGAGATGAACACCATTAAAGAAAATATTGAGATCAGGATGAACCGATGAGTGATGGTAAATTGTGGGAGGACATGAGGAGACTTAATACATTGTATGAAGAACTTATGTGGGGATATGATGATGTGTTAGAATTTACAATTGAGAATGAACGGATTGTTATTTACAACAGAACACAAGAACAACAGCAACAACAATGAGTGGAGATTACGAATCATATGAATGGAATGATACCCCGTGGGGAAGATTCCGTATCGAGAGCCAACGCTCTGGAACGTGGACTAGCTACAGTGAAGATGGTAAGGGAATCGTCACCTGCTATTCGAGGGAAGTTTGTATTGAAGTCACTAGATTCCACCTGGAAGGTGTCGCAACCGACTGGTCAACTTCTGGAATCGTTGACGAGACAATGGGAGAAAAGAGATGAAGATTGCAGTAATAACTGATCAACATCTAGATGCTCGTAAAGGAAACCCAGCGTTCTGGGAATTCTTTCAGCAGTTCTATGATAATATATTCTTTCCTACTCTTGAGAAAGAAGGTGTAGAAACTATTATTGATTGCGGCGATACTTTTGATAATAGAAAAACAATTGATTTTAATACCTACAATCGAATTACAGATAATTACTTCTCAAGATTAAAGGATTATAATGTGCATATGATTCTTGGTAATCACTGCACATATTATAAGAACACTAATAAAATTAATTCACCAGAGCTACTTCTAGACAAGTATGATAATATTAATGTCTATGCTGAGGCAGAAGAAATTAAGTTAGGTAGTAAAACCTTTCTTATGCTTCCATGGATTAATAAAGAGAATAAAGATAATGTTCTTAAGATTCTTGAAACCAGTAACGCAGATATCCTATGTGGTCATCTAGAACTCGCTGGATTTGAGATGACTCCTGGTCTTATGATGGATCATGGTATGGATAGAAATCTATTCCATAGATTTAATCGTGTCTGGTCTGGACACTATCATCACAAGTCAAAGCATGGTAACATACAGTATCTTGGTAACCCATACCAAATTTACTGGAATGACTATAAAGATCAAAGAGGATTTCATATCTATGATACAGAAGCAGACACATTAACTTGGATCAAGAATCCATATGAAATCTTTCACAAGATTTACTACAATGATATCGAAACTAATTATGATAAAGTAGATGTAACTCCTTACAAGAATTGCTTTATTAAGATTATTGTTGAAGAAAAAAGAAAGTATGCTCAGTTTGACTCATTCATTGATAGAATGTATAGGGCAGGAGTTCATGATATTAAAATCATTGAGACTCTAGTCGATTCAAATATTGATGATGATGCGGACATTGATGTTAAGGATACATTAACTCTACTCAATGAGTACATCGACGAAGTTGAGGTATCCGTAGACAAGTCCGACCTAAAAAAATTGATGCAGACATTATACATAGAGTCATGTGAGGTAACATGACGTGTATATTCTTACTCTAACAGGCAAACCAGAACAGGTATTTTCTCTTGCTAACCTTTCAGACCGTCAAGTGGTCCCAATGTTTGAGCAAGAAGAAGATGCTGAACGCTATGTTTATCTAATAGATGAATGTACAGATCCTATGGCTCCAGAATTGGATGTGATAGAGATTGAAAAAGATGCTATAATAAAAGCATGTAAGTCTATGGGTCACGATTATGTTGTGTATTCAGAAGACGATTTGATTATTCCACCTCTCAGTTTATGATTACGTTTGAAAAAGTACGTTGGAAAAATTTTTTAAGTACAGGCAATACCTTCTCGGAAGTTGATCTTCGAGTTGCAAAGACTAATTTAATTGTTGGTAGTAATGGAGCAGGTAAAAGCACCATTCTAGATGCCCTTACTTTTGGTTTGTTTGGAAAACCTTTTCGTAAAATTAGTAAATCATCTCTAGTAAATAGTGTTAATGATAAGGACACTGTTGTTGAAGTAGAGTTTACGATTGGTAAAAATGAATACCAAGTAATGCGTGCTATCAAACCAAACAAACTTGAGATATCAGTAAACGGACAGTTGTTTAATCAAGAAGCAGCAGTCAATGATCAACAAAAGAATTTTGAAAAGAATGTTTTGAAGATGAACTTCAAATCATTTACTCAGGTTGTAATCTTGGGTGCTTCAACATTTGTTCCCTTTATGAGAATGCCTCTAGGACAGAGGAGGGAAATTATTGAAGACATTCTAGACATTCAGATCTTCTCTACGATGAATGATAACCTGCGAGCGAAGGTAAAAATTAATAATGAAGAACTCAGAGAGATTGATTATCAATTAGAACTAGTTAAGAATAAAATTGCTATTCAAAAAGAACATATGTTGAATCTGGAGAAGAGAGACAAAGAAGAAATTGACAGGAAGAAGCAAAAAATTGTTGAATATGAGCAGAAGGAAACAGATAACTCAGATATTATTACAAATCTCACACAACAAATCCTAAGACTTAATGAAGAAATGTTGGACTATAAACAGTCCAGTAAAAAACTCACTAAGTTGAACACATACTTGATGAAGTTAACACATAAACTTAACTCAATCAAGAAAGAACATAAGTTTTTTGAAGACAATCATGTGTGTCCTACATGTACACAAACCTTAGAAGATACTTTTAGAGAAGAAAAAATTTCTAGTGGTAAAAATAAAATACAAGAAATGGAAGAGGGATTTGATGAACTAAACAATGCAATTGAAGAAGAACAAACTAGAGTTGAAAGATTCAATGAGTTATCTACAGAGATTAGTGACTTGAATAGTCAGGTAACGCAAACAAACTATGAGATAACTTCAATAAGAAAAGCTATCACAGACATCAATAATGAGATCGACGAAATACATAATGATAATGCTGATGCAAAGGCAGAGTACTCTAAGTTAAAAGTTCTTGTTTCTGATAAGAAAGATTTGTCTGTACAACTAGATGAAACTAGAAAGGATAAAGATACATTAAGTGTTGCATCAAAACTATTGAAAGACAGTGGTATCAAGACTAGAATTATAAAAACTTATCTACCCACCATGAACAAGATGATTGCACATTATCTTGGAAACATGGAGTTTTACGTTAATTTTACTCTCGATGAAAATTTTGAGGAAACGATTAAATCAAGGTATCGCGATGTTTTTTCTTACGAATCGTTCAGCGAAGGAGAGAAAGCTCGTATTGATATTGCTCTTCTGCTCACTTGGCGTTCTATTGCTAAGCTTAAGAATAGCGTCGATACTAATTTACTTATCTTAGATGAAATATTTGATGGTTCTCTTGACCAATCAGGTACATCTGAGTTAGGATGGATCTTGAGAAATTTTGATGATCGTACTAATGTGTTTGTAATCTCACACAAAGAAGCTATGAGTGATAAGTTTGAGAGAACTCTTATTGTAGAAAAACCAAAGAATTTTAGTACCCTCCGTGAATATTAATTTTTCTCCTTTCTTTTCATCAGGGTATGTACATACAACATTACCAGAAGGGACTAGAAAAACATTAGATGATTTAATCTGGTCTGCTGATAGAACAAAGAAGACTAGTCTATCTGGTATACAAACAGATAACTGGTTATTACCAGAGGCAACACCTCTTCTAGGTCCTATAATTTCAGAACTAGTAAGGACTTATAAAGATACTCATAAAGAACTAACTGATGAGTATGAACATGAAGTAGAAAAAATTATTAGACCAAAGTATAATTTTGATTCTCTTAGTTTAGATACTATGTGGGTTAACGTTACTGAAAAGTATATGTACAATCCACCACATAATCATCAGGGTATATACAGTTGGGTTATTTTTCATGATATACCATACTCTTTAGAAGAAGAAAGAAAAGATTATAGGGTTGCATCTTCTAATCAACCTTACCCAGGATGTTTTTATTTTATCCATCCTTCACATTCTGGACATACATATTGTCAAAATATTGAGATTGACTATCGAGATAATGGACGTATGATATTATTCCCCGCTAGGATCTATCATGGAGTACATCCATATTATTCAACTGATAAACCTAGAATTAGTTTAGCAGGTAATGTGACACTTTAGAAAGTGGTCCAATAGTGGTACACAAGGTCAAATTTATGTGTACAATAGATGCATAACACACAAACGGTCATGCATACAAATCAACCAGAAATCAAAGGCAACCTTGCTCGTCTCCTCGCTACAGAGAATCTTATCGTAGAACACCGCAGAACTTCTACAGCATCCTTTGATGTAGATCGTCGTGTCTTGACTCTTCCTATGTGGGATCATGCTTCTGGAACTGTGTATGATATGCTTGTAGGTCATGAGGTAGGTCATGCTCTATTCACTCCTAATGAAGACTGGAGAGAGAAAGCACAATGCCCTCAAGACTTTATAAATGTTATCGAAGATGCACGTATTGAGAAACTAATGAAGCGTAAGTTTCCAGGTCTTCGCAAGTCTTTTAATAATGGTTATCAAGAATTAAATAGTAGAGATTTCTTTGGTGTTGAAGATGAAGATACATCTGAGTTCAGTTTGATTGACCGTATCAATCTGCACTTCAAGATTGGTGCTAGTGCATTGATTCCATTCTCTATCGAAGAAAAGTTATTTGTTGCTCGTACAGATCTTGCTGAGACTTTTGACGAAGTGTTAGAAATTGCTAAAGATGTTTTTAACTTCAGTAAGCAACAACAAGAAGAGCAGGCAACTATGGAAGTACCTGCAGAAGAAGATGCTGAAGAGTTTCAACCTAAAAATAATACTGGTGGACAATCTAAAAATGCATCTTCATCTTCATCTGATAAAGCAGGAGAGTCTAAGTCTAGTGACGAAGATCAACCAACTGTATCAAGTAGTTCATCATCTAGAGGTGGTGGTGCATCATCTGCTCCTAATCAATCAAAGTCATCAGGAACAGAACTCGAAGATGTAAGAGATGATATGTATGATGAAGATGGTAATCTAACTGAACCTGAGAATTCACTTGAAGAATCTAAAACTCAACGTTCTTTTGATAATGCAACAGAAGAACTATCTTCAAGAGGTCAAAGAAGAGATCCAGTCTATGTTGAGATTCCTCAGAAAGTTGATGTAGATAATCACGTAGTTGATTGGAAAGTACTTCATGGTTGGATCAATGAGAATGCAGAAGATCCTGAGAGATATCTAGAAGTAGATGCTAGATATCAACTATTCAAAAAACAATCTCAAAAAGAAGTTAACTATCTTGTAAAAGAGTTTGAGTGTAAAAAATCTGCTGATGCATATGCTCGTGCAGGTCAATCTAAAACTGGTGTTCTTGATACTGCAAAGTTACATACTTACAGATACAACGAAGACCTTTTCAAGAAAGTAACAATTCTTCCTGATGGTAAGAACCATGGTTTACTTTTCATTCTTGATTGGTCTGGTTCTATGTCTAGCGAATTACTTGCTACAGTAAAGCAAGTTTTAAATCTTACTGCATTCTGTAAGAAAGTTCAAATTCCATTTGAAGTCTATGCGTTTACTAATGAATGGTATGCCGCTCAGAGAGCAATGGAAAATAGTACTGAGAATAGAGATTGGAATGATTATCGTTACAGTTACTATTCTTCTCGTCATGAAAATGTTAAGAAGAATGAAATCTATATTGATGAAACTACTTTTCACTTAATGAATTTTGTTTCATCTCGTTCTAACTCTCGTGAGTATGAGATGCAGTGCAGAAATCTTTTCCGTGAAGCATCTGTCTACAGACACAATACAGGATATGGTTCAACTTTTGGTATTGGTCTATCTGGTACTCCTTTGAATGAAGCAATCGTAATGTTAAATTACATCATCCCTGATTTCAAAAAGCAGAATGATTTACAGAAAGTAAATGTATGTGTTCTATCTGACGGCGAAGCATGCTCTAGTTCATACGGTCAAGAGATCTATGATGAACATGCAGATGAAACCAGAATTGTTTCACGTCGTGTTGATTTCGGTGTAATCCTCCGTGACCGTACAACTGGTCGTGTTTACAGTGGTTTTGATTATGATAATGCTACAAGTATTTTCATTCAGCAGGTTCGTGATCGTAATCCTTCTGTAAATGTTATTGGATTCCGTATTCTTCCAGGTGGTTGTCTTCAGCAGTTTGTTGGTAAGTATGCAGATTGGGATGACTATCCTAGAGTCCAGAAACAATGGAGAAAAGAGAAGTCTGCAATCATTCCTAATCCTAAAGGATACAGTGCTCTCTATGCTATCTCTAACAACTCATTAGTTTCAGAAACTGAATTCAACGTTGAGTCTGGTGCTAAGAAGGGTGAGATTTCTAGAGCATTCAAGAAGATGCTAGGTAACAAATCTACCAACAAAAAACTACTCAGTTCATTCGTAGAGTATGTATCATAACCACTTGAGAAAGTGTCCACTAGGGGGTTGATTTACCCCCTTCATGCTCTATACTATATTCATACAAACAAATTAATCCGATGCCTTTTGAACCCGTTCCCGTTACAACCGAAGACTTAGTTACATACCTTTCTGAAAAGGTTGGTACTGAGGTAAATACAAAAGCTTTATTTGAGGCGTCTGAACATTTCAATTGTTCTCTTGCTACAGTAAAGAAAAGACTTAAAAAATACAAGCAAGGTATTGGTAAGTGGAATCTAACTATCCAAGAAAAACTTGAGAAGACTTTCCAAGCACCTGCTGCTATCCCTGCTATTCAGCAAAATCTAGTTCCTGATAAGGATGCAAACTATGTTCCTTTCGGTAACTTTACTGATGTAAAAAAGATTCTTCAATCTAAAATTTTCTATCCTACATTCATCACTGGTTTGTCTGGAAATGGTAAAACATTTTCTGTTGAACAGGCATGTGCAACTCTAAATAGAGAACTAATTAGGGTAAACATCACAATTGAAACCGACGAAGATGATCTTATTGGTGGGTTTCGTCTTGTTAATGGCGAAACTGTTTGGCACAACGGACCTGTGGTTGAAGCTTTGGAGAGGGGAGCTGTCCTCCTTCTAGACGAAGTTGACCTTGCGTCTAATAAAATTCTTTGCTTACAATCTATTCTTGAAGGCAAAGGTATCTTCCTTAAGAAGATTGGTAGATATGTACAACCTGCTCCAGGTTTCAACATCATCGCTACTGCTAACACAAAAGGTAAAGGTTCTGACGATGGTAGATTCATCGGTACTAATGTATTGAATGAAGCATTTCTTGAGAGATTTGCTCTAACATTTGAGCAGGAGTATCCTACTCCTAAAACAGAAATGAAGATTCTTGAAAAGGTTGCCGCTACTCTTGGTAAGAAAGACAAAGAGTTCTGTGAGAATCTTGCTAACTGGGCAGACATTATCCGTAGAACATTCAAGGACGGTGGTATTGATGAAGTCATCTCTACACGTAGACTTGTACACATCATGAGAGCATATGCTATCTGGAATGATCGTATGAAGTCAATCAAAGTTTGTACTAACAGATTTGATGACGAGACAAAGCAATCTTTCATAGAATTATATGATAAGATAGATGCAGGAGTTGACCTTGATCAGGAGGAGTCTGTAGATGCTTAATCATGTTGAAGGGATGATGGGTCGTATCGTATTACTACGAGGGACCCAAGTCCGAACCGCTAAAATTATTGGTGGTAACGCTTCTGAACTTTTTATGAGGTCTATTGACGGAAAAGATTTTAAGTGCTATCATGATAATGTCGAGTATATCTACGAGCGTTAAATGAGTTTTAAATACCGTGAAGACAAATTCCTAGAGGAGTTAGATCATTACATTCAACATACTTATTCTGAACACTACTCAACAGATAAACTTCAAACCCTCGATGTAATTGATGCGTGTGGTGATGCTAAAGCATTTTGTAGAAGTAACATTCTAAAATACGCTTCACGTTACGATAAGAAAGGAAGTGCTAGACAAGATCTCTTAAAGGTGCTACACTATGGAATATTACTCATGCACTTTCATACAAGAGATGAAGCAAACTATGCTGCAGTGATTGAAGCAGCACAAGAAGACTAATTTATTATGACCGCTATTGCTACGAAGATGAGCACTTTAACTATTTCTGAGGAGACTTATCAAATTCTGGTAAACTTCTCAACTATTAATTCTTCGATTGTTTTTAAAAAAGGTAACCTAATCCGTACTATTGCTAACGCAGAAAACATTCTTGGAGAATATATTTCTGAGGAATATATCCCTCAGGATTTTGCTATCTATGATCTCTCTGAGTTTATTTCTGCAATCGGTATTTGTGCTAGAGATGGAAACTATCCAGTACTACATTTTGATAATGATGATTACGTAACTATTAAAGGTGGTAATCTTTCTATCAGATATTATTTCAGTGATCCTCAGATAACTTTAAAAGTTGCACCTGAGAAAGAAGTAAAATTTCCTGGTTCAAATATTTCATTTACTATTGACCAAAGTGATCTAAAGAACTTGCGTGATGCACTTGCTAAGTTTAATCTTCCTGAGGTTCTATTCAGATCTCGTGATGGAAAGATTAGTGTACACGGTGTTGATACTGAGAATGCAACCAGTAATACATTCTGGATGGATTTTCCTAATGGACAATCTACAGGTGACTTTGATCTAACTCTTAACACAGAGAACTTACGTGTTGCTAGAAACCACGATTATCATGTTAAAGTTTCTGAGGAGTTGTTAAGTGAGTGGACAGTTGTTGGACCAAATGATTTACATCTAAAATATTTTATTGCACTTGAACCTAAGTAATGAAGAGAGAATTTCTTTGGGTGGAGAAATACCGCCCACATAAAATTAAAGATTGTATTCTCCCTGATGGATCTAAAAAATCTTTCCAGGGTTTTCTTACTCAGGGAGAGATACCTAACCTTCTTCTAAGTGGTCCTGCGGGTGTTGGTAAAACAACAGTTGCTCGTGCCTTATGTGATGAAATAGGTGCCTCCTACCTCCTTATAAATGGGTCTGATGAAGGTCGTTCTATAGACACTATTAGAAACAAAGTTAAACAGTTTGCTACTAGTGTTTCACTGACTTCGAGTGCTGCACATAAAGTGGTCATTCTAGATGAAGCAGATAATATGACCTACGATGTTCAGATGATTCTTAGAGCAGCGATTGAAGAGTATCATATTAATTGCAGGTTTATATTTACTTGCAACTTTATTAACAAACTGATTGACCCTATAAAGTCACGTTGTACTGTTGTTGATTTTACAATCAAACCTTCTCATAAAGAGAAACTACAAGAACAGTTCTTCTATCGTATTCGTGATATCTTAAATACGGAATCAATTAAGTATGATGATAAGATTATCGCTAAACTTATTAAAAGATATTATCCAGATTGGAGACGTCTTCTAAATGAAGCACAAAGATTTTCATCATCAGGTGAGATTGACTCAGGCATTCTAATAGATATCGCAGATATTAATATTGATGATCTGATTCGAGCAATGAAAGATCGTAACTATTCTACAGTTAAGTCTTGGGTTACACAGAACATGGATCATGATCCCTATATGGTAATGAGAAAGATCTACGATGTTCTATATCAACACGCTAGTAATGCTAGTGTCCCTAACTGTGTATTGATTATTGCTAAGTATCAATATCAAATTCAGTTTGTTGCAGATCAAGAAATTAATACCCTAGCATGTCTTACAGAGATTATGTTAGATGGAGTTGAATGGAAAACTAAAGCATGAAGAAATCTGAACTAATACATTATCGTTTACAGGCAATGCTACGTGAGCATAGTTTTAGTGACCTAGAATACCTAGGTGTAAGAAAAGATAGTATCGGTATACCTCAACACTGGTATAGTATAGGTGGTAATGAAGTACCAGTTGATGCTATCGAGGAGTTGGAAAGTGTTGAAGAAGAATAAAACAACACCACAAAATGTTAAAGAAGCACATGAAGCACTTTTTCATGCTAAAATGAATTTACCAGACGCCGCAGATCATTGCGGTATGACTCAGAAGGAATTGAAAATGACCTTTTTTGAATATCTTAAGTACAATGCCCCGAACACTCAAGTCACTGAAAACACCACTTCGATACCCAGGAGGGAAAAGCAGGGCACTAGCAAACCTGTTCCGATTCCTCCCAGACCTTTCCCAGGTAAAAGAGTATCGTGAACCATTTTTAGGTGGTGGTAGTGTTGCTATAGAAGTTACTAAACGTTATCCTAATTTACCTATCTGGGTCAATGATTTATATAAACCATTATATCTTTTTTGGACAGCATTAAGAGACGATGGTAACTATCTTTATGATCAACTTATACAATTAAAACAAAGACATCCTGATCCAGGTTCTGCTAAACAATTATTTTTAGATGCTAAGGAGAAAGTAAATGATGATGATATTGGATACAAAGATAAAGCAGTTGCTTTTTATATTGTTAACAAGTGTAGTTTCTCTGGTCTCACTGAGAGTTCTTCCTTCTCACCACAAGCAAGTGAATCCAATTTTTCCATACGTGGTATAGAGAATCTTAAAACTTATTCTACCTTAATAAAGAACTGGAAAATTACTAACAACAATTATAACGATTTGTTAACTAATGATGAATCTATCGTCACTTACCTAGATCCACCATATGAAATTAAATCAAACTTATATGGAAAGAAAGGAAACATGCACAAAGGGTTTGACCACGATGGTTTTGCTACTCTTTGTGATCAGTTTGATGGGCATCAACTTATATCATACAATTCGTCGCAATTGATTCGTGATCGTTTTAAGGAGTGGACAGTTTCGGAATTTGCACACACTTACACCATGCGCTCTGTGGGATGCTATAATAAAGTACAAGCATCAAGAAAGGAGTTAGTCCTATTTAATTATGAAGTGTAAAGTATCACTATTCGTCGCAGGTCAAGTCTTCAAAGAGGAAGTACATGCCCGCAGTTTCCAAGAAGCAAAAGAAGTTGCTCTTGCTCGTAATCCTAACGCAACAGTTATAGGAGTTACCACCGCATAAATGAAGGAGTTTGATTATGATCTCGACTATAAGAGACTTGATTTTACAGATGAGGAAACTCGTAAACTTTATCGTATTGGAAGGGGAGAGCAAGGAGTTCTATTGGTTCGCC
>ENA-OSEY01000054-OSEY01000054.1-marine-metagenome-genome-assembly--contig:-NODE-54-length-79375-cov-5.446682_pt1 | contig 79375 bp, 79 predicted proteins | sample MGYA00248465_ERZ534230 | MGnify/ENA primary metagenome ERZ534230 (study PRJEB26409, sample SAMN06344110) | marine metagenome | isolation source: Sea water from surface | place: Atlantic Ocean:Southern... | reverse complement strand
AGAAATAAATGTCACTAGCCCAACTTGTTTTAGAGAATATCAAGAATTATGTGGTATTGATGTTGCGGAAATTTTTATAAAAAAAATTGAAGAGACTATTTCATGAATCGTGTTCAACCAAGGACAGTTATGGCTTTTGATTTTGGAATAAAAAATATTGGTATTGCTATAGGGCAGGAAATTACCAAAACTGCCTCAACTTTTTACTCCCTAAAAGCAATTAAAGGTGAGCCTGACTGGGATGAACTAGATAAGATTGTAGCTGAGTGGGAGCCTAATCTATTTATAGTGGGTGATCCCTATAATATGGATGGAACTAGAAGTCAGATGCAAGATCTGTCAGATGTTTTCACCGATGCTTTAAATAATCGATATTCAATAACTACTGAGAAGACTGACGAAAGATTATCTACAAGAGAAGCCAAGGAGAGGTTACAAAATATTGATATTGGTACGAGAGATTCGACTAATAAGCATAGCATTTCAGCGCAGATTATTTTAGAAGATTGGTTTAGGAGCTTGGTTTAATGGCTGGATCCATTCCAAAAGAATTTATCAGAGATATTATCGATATGACAGATATTGTTTCTTTGATTGACTCCTATTTGCCACTTAAAAGACGAGGAAGTAATCATTGGGGACAATGTCCTTTTTGTGATGATGGAAATAATCCTTCTTTCAGTGTAAGTGAACAAAAACAATTTTATTTCTGTTTTAAATGTAGGGCATCTGGTAATGTCATTGGCTTTTTACAGGGACATCAGGGATATGATTTTGTTGAATCAATAGAATCTTTAGCTGCGAGAAATGGTATTGAAGTACCTTATGAAAATGTCGGTAAGTTCGTAAAAGAAAAAGGTCCTATTTATGAGGTTTTAGCAGCAGCAGCAAAGAACTTCGAGCAAAATTTATCCGATTTAGATGATTCTGAGCAAGTAAGGAACTACCTAATAAATGAGCGAAAAATATCTCCTCAGATCAGCAAAAAATTTAATCTAGGATATGCTCTTAAATCATGGGATGCTTTATCTCAAACTCTTTTAGACAAAGGATTTTCAGAAGAAATCCTCATTAAAGCAGGATTGGCGAAGAAGAACAAAGATGGAAAATTATTTGATGTATTCAGAAATAGATTAATTTTTCCCATTAAGGACCGCAAAGGAAGAATTGTAGGCTTTGGTGGCAGAGTCATGAGTCAAGAAGATCAACCTAAATATTTGAATACTGGTGAAACTGAAGTATTTCAAAAAGGAAGAGAACTTTATGGTTTTTTTGAATCTTTGGAAGATAGAAAAAACCTTAAAGAGATATATGTTGTAGAAGGATATATGGACTCAATAGCAATGTATGAACATGGTTTAAAAAATTCTGTAGCAACATTGGGGATAGCTACAAATAGATTTCACATTCAAAAATTACTTCAAGTTGTAGATCAAATTATATTTTGTTTTGATGGTGATGATGCGGGTAGGGGAGCTGCTTGGAGTGCTTTGAAAAATGTTTTGCCATCAATTACTGATGGTGTTGAAATTCGATTTCTTTTTCTCCCAGAAGGAGAAGATCCAGCAAGTTTATTGGAAAAAAATTCAGTTGAGGAATTTCAAGATTTATCCAAAAAAGCAAATCTTTTGTCTGAATATTTTATGGAAAGACTTGTTCAAGCATCTGAAACAACCTCTTTAGAGAAAAAGGCTTTACTTGCTTCAAAAGCGATGGAGTTACTTTCCACCATGCAAGAAAGTTCTATCAAAAAATTATTGGAAAGTGAGGTATCTAGAGTTACGGGTTTAAACCCCGATGATTTGAAAACACAAAGTAAAAGTATCCGTTATCCCAAAAGAGTTGAAATAAAATCTTCAGAAATAGATAGTGAATATGACAGAAGTTTCGAGCCAAGTGGTCTTGGCTCTAAGATACTTTCTGTTCTTCTTTCTTACCCTTATTTATCTAAGGATATTGAAGATTTAAGGAAATTCGAGGATTTTAATGAACCTGAAGTACAACTTATGCTCGAAGTTGCTTCTTACTTTATCGATAATCCTGAGAGTGGGATTTCTGATATTCTAAGCATGGTTGATAAAGAGAAAGCATCGTTCATAGGAGCTTTAATTTCCATACATGATCCTATAGATGAACAAAATGCACGAGCTTATCTTGACGACTGTTTATTCAATCTGAAGAAAGCTGACTCTGCAACGAGAATTATAGAGCTAAAAGAGATCTTTGAAAGTGGCAATCTATCTGATGATGAAACTTTTGAACTTCAACAACATTTACTGTCTAATATTCATAAGTTAGATGATCCTGAGAAAAAGCTTTTGAGGACTCTTAGTCAAAAATCATAATAAAAATTAACTAAAAGTTAGGTAATTTTCAGAAAAAACTAATATAATTGCGCACCTTTTGAATTTGATATGGCAAGAAAAGCAAAAAACCCTCCCGTAGAAGTTAAAGATAAAGATATAGATACTGTTGAAGACTCTGAAGAAGTTCTTTTTGGAGAAGAAGATCTTGAAAATTCAGGCTTAAGAGAGCTTGTAGATAAAGGAAAGGATCAAGGTTTCTTAACATATGAAGATATAAATTCAATGTTACCTGAGGATATTTCTGATCCCGATCAGGTAGAAGAAACAATTCAGATGTTAATGGATATTGGTATCGAAGTGCTTGAGTCTTCAGATGGCGGTTCGGAAGAAAATTCTGATGCAGCACCAGAAACTATTGCTGATACTAGAACTACTTTGACAACTGTTGAGTCTGAGGTTGGAAGGACAACAGATCCAGTAAGGCTGTATATGAGGGAAATGGGGACTGTAGATCTTTTAACTAGAGAGGGTGAGATTGCCATAGCCAAAAGAATTGAAGAAGGAGCTAGAGAGCTGCTTTATGCTTGTTGTTTTTATCCTGGTATCGTAGATAGAATCTTAGAAGAATATCAAGAGGTAGTTAAAGGTGATAGAAGATTATCTGAAGTGCTTGTTGGTTTCATGGACATCGAAGAAGGAATACCACCACCGGCTTTAGCACAAAAGAAAGAAAAAGAAGAAAAAGGGGATACAGATGATGAAGAGGCATCAGGTCCAGATCCTGCAGAGGTCAAGAAACGTTTTAGTGCTTTAAAAAGACAGTTTAATAAATCTGAAAAAGCTTCAGCAAAATCTAGAACGAGTAAAGCTGCTTTAAAAGAGCAGGAGAAACTTGGTGAAATCTTTCAGTTTTTAAAACTCTCACCTACTCAGTTCGAGATAATAGCCGACCCTGCACGGGAAGCTTTAGAGATAATAAGAGAAGTAGAAAAATTCTTGTTCACCGTTTATGTCAAAAGAGGCAAAATGCCTCGCAAGGAGTTTATTCAGGAGTTTGCCGGAAATGAAGCTGACTCAACTTGGTCAGAAAAAATTGCCAAGTCTAGAAAGCCTTGGGCCAGTGAAGTTAAAGAAAATTTAACTGAGATTGTAAGACTTCAAAACAAGTTATCTAAACTTGAAAAGATTATCCAGCTCCCTATAACTGAAATTAAAGATATCAATCGAAAGATGTCAATTGGTGAAGCCAAAATTAGAAGGGCTAAGAAAGATATGGTTGAGGCTAATTTAAGGCTTGTTATTTCTATTGCTAAGAAATATACAAACAGAGGTCTTCAGTTCTTAGATCTTATTCAAGAAGGAAATATAGGCTTGATGAAAGCTGTAGATAAATTTGAATATCGAAGAGGATACAAATTCTCCACCTATGCTACTTGGTGGATCAGACAAGCAATTACTCGTTCGATAGCTGACCAAGCTAGAACAATTCGTATTCCAGTGCACATGATTGAAACCATTAATAAACTTAATAGAGTTTCGCGTCAGATGGTTCAAGAAATGGGAAGAGAGCCTACACCTGAAGAACTTGGTGAGCGAATGGATCTTCCTGAAGATAAAGTTAGAAGAGTATTGAAGATTGCCAAGGAACCTATATCTACAGAGACTCCAATAGGCGACGAGGAGGATACAACTTTAGGTGATTTTATTGAGGATACTTCTATAGATGCACCTGATGTAGCAGCCTTCGAAGATAACTTACAAGGAGCTACTGATGATATATTGGGTAGCTTAACTGCTAGAGAAGCCAAAGTCTTAAGAATGAGATTTGGAATTGGTATGAATACCGACCACACTCTTGAAGAGGTAGGCAAGCAGTTTGATGTCACAAGAGAGAGAATTAGGCAAATAGAAGCAAAAGCTCTTAGAAAATTAAGACATCCTACAAGATCATCTCACTTGAAAGGTTTTCTTGACGAGTAAACGGGCCTGTAGCTCAGTTGGTTAGAGCAGTGGACTCATAATCCATTGGTCGGAGGTTCGAGTCCTCCCGGGCCCACCAATTAAGTTTAAAAATTTTTGATCCTGTGCTCTTGCACTCTCCTCATCAAAAAAAGTATCAGAGGTATTGTTACAGGCAAGGCTGCAATCATTACACACAGTCCTAAAAAAAATATTCCTCTTTGAAAGAAACCGGCATTCTCTGGCGAAGAAGCATCTGATTCAAAGTATTTAGCTGAATATAGATAAGGATATCCTTTAAATTTTTTTTGCATGATCAATATCCATTCACGAAAATTTTCTAGCCTGTGATCATTTAATATGGCATCGAGTGCAGGTACAGGAATACTGGCATGACATTGCACTATTCCAAACATAACGAGGTCTCTTGTTCCCGGCTCTTCGCCATCCATGAAAGGTCCACTAGAAGATAGCAGTTTATTTTCCCAATATATGAATTGATTACCAAAATCATCAGGTTCTTTTTGTTTCAAGGTTCTTTTACCGATGTTGATTAAAGTGAACATATAAAGAGAAACAAAACTCAAAAGAAAATTGTTCTTCAAATTACTTAAGGTCGAACCTGATGTTTGACCACCGCGAGCAAAAGATGAAAAAAACCTTAATGGATTATTGGGGCGATGTAATACACCTTGCCAAGCCTTGTTTGCAGCCTTCAATTCTTCTGGACTTATTTCTTCATAATCAAATTTTTGAAGAATACTCATTGATTCAACTTCCCATGGTTCATCGTTTATAGAAATAGCAGGCATATATACACCCCATTTTTTGAATACTTCAATGGGAGGGCTTTGGTAAAGAATATGTTCAACTCTTTTATCAAAAAGAGCTAGCAATACAGCTTGCACCCAAGGTGAATGGCTAAATCCATAGACTTTTATCTTCATAGATTTCCACTGATTAAAAAAGGACTTTATGATAACAGCAATACATGAGTGATTTCACATAGTCTAAAAGTTTATAATTACAGTATTAAAGAATGGTAATCACCTTACAAGAAATCTCTGTAAAGATATTAAAAACGTTGATTATTTCAACTTTCTTATTTTTTGTTTACTCCTGTGCAAGTGGAGGATCGAGCCAGACAGCCATTCCTGTCCTCGATCAAACCACACTCGCTCCAGTCGATGAGAGAATTCCTTTTACTAAATTCAAAAACTCTTTAGTTACTCCCTGGGGAGATGCCTCTAAAGAGTATTTTGTATCTAGTCACTATCCTTCATCGAATTGGCCATCTAATGAAAAGTATATTGTCGAAGATTACGGTTTTCTTAGCGTTACCTCTATGGGAAGGCATCCAGGTGATTCAAATAATCCTGATGAAATATCTCAGGCAGGTCCTTACACTAATAATGCCCAATGGTTTGAGGCTGACCTAAATCTTGATGAGTACACTGACCTAATATACGTTGGAAATAACTGCTGTAACAGAGATTATGTTCTCGAAGATTTAATGTTGGCATTTATAAATAATGGTGATGGTCATTTTAGATTAGCACCTGAAATTTTCACCGATGGTCAATTTCCTTGCGTAAATGGTGGTAAAAGCTGGATATCAAATGCGGAGAGCACTTTGCATCCTTGCGGAAATCAAGCAGATTATACAAATGGAAAAATTGTCGCAGATTTCAATGGAGATGGAATAAGCGACTATTATGATACAAGCATCTTATATCTGAGTAATTCTGAGGGTAAGTTAGAAAATAGAAGCCAATATAACTTACCAGATTTATTTTTTGAGGAAGCTCATGGACAGATATTTGTTCATGATGCAACTTATGGAGATTTAGATAACGATGGAGATTTAGATATATTCGTTCCTATCAGCGACTATACAAAGTTGGGTTTTAAGTTCGGGGGCGAGATTGATCCTTGTTCAGAGTGCACAGAGCAAATTCCTTACACTGCGTTAATAAATGATGGAAAAGGAAATTTTTCAGCAAATTATAAAATTCCTTTATATGACTATTGGGTAGAATTTGAACAAAAAAATGGTTTTCCTAGGAGCCAGCTTTGGCCAACTACAGCTGCTATTGGTGATTTTGATAATGACGGTTTTGGAGATATAGCATTAGGTTGGTTTAATCCCGAGATTTCACATTTATATGGTTTCAATGAGAATAGCTCAGGTGTTATTTATCTAAACAATGGAAAAAATGATTGGACTCAAAGGGATTTCATCGAGCTTCCTTCAAATTATTTTGGTGCTAATGGTAATGCAAATGATATGGAGGTTTTTGATTTTAATGATGATGGTTTCATGGACATTGTTCTAGCATCAACAATTCATGAGCCCTATTATGAGTCTAGAGTTATTCAATTCTTTAAGAATGATCAAGGCCACTCATTTATTGATATTACAAATAGTTTAAGCCCCGATCATGCAAAGTATGCAGATGGAAATCCGTACTCAACATGGTGGGTGGGCCAAGGTAAATTGCACATAATTGATTATGATCATGATGGAGATTTAGATATTGTTGATACTACTACTAGAACTAGTGTTTTTATAAATAATCAAACCTCTTTTGACCTTTACGATGATTTTGTTGATACAGATGAAGATGTTCTTTTATGGCCGGTTGAGATTGATGGTAAGTATCACTATGACTTTATAGGTTCTCATGTGCAGATATGTGCTACTAATTACTGTACAACTAATTTTTATCAGCTGTTAGATCCTCCAGCAGCAGATATAACTACAGATTTTTTGTCTAAGACCAATGGCTATTTTGTCTCTTTAGCACAAGCTAGTTATTTAAATGATCATTTAAGAGAATTGTCTTATAAGAAAGAAATATTGTCTTATTCTGATTCCATGACATCTACTTTTGGTTCTTCCATAAATATGGGTAAATTTTCAGTACTTGCTGGCAATTACAGAGGTTTGCATTCAGGAAATTTCATAGGTGGATTTTTTAATGAATCATTTATGAGTTTCGGTTTTACTCATTCCAAGGTAACAACCATGTCACAAAGTCAAACCAAATGGTTTGGAATGAGTAGAGCCGACTTATCACTTGATATAAATGAGGTTTTTCTTAAAAAAGATTTAATTACAACAGATTCTCTTTTGATAACGGTTGGATACCTATCAAATCTTACTACTGCTGGAAACTTCTTTGAAGAAGGTGGCGCAATTAATCTATTTTTTCATGAATCAAAAATTGAGTATCAAGCTTCGTTTGCCTCATTCAGATATGGTTTTGACTTCTCAGGCTATAGTGTAAACATGGCGGGAGGGATGAGAAAAAGTTTTGGACACCAAGAGCAAATCTTTAAGTCTGACAGAGATATGGTTTTTAATTCAGATAACGCATTCTCAAATGAATACTTTTCTATAGACTTAGTGAAAGGTAATTTTTACTTACTAGCTATAAAGAATGGAAATACAAAGATGAGGATTGCTACTGGAGTGCAATTTAATTTCTAATAATGATTTATTTTATTTCTTTTACTCTTTGGGCAGTGAGCATTTGGATTTCAAATCCTGCTCTTGCTTTATTTCTAGGTATCTTTTTGGCTTTCTTATTCAAATTACCTGAAGACTATTTCACAAGACAATATGGTTCAAGGATACTTCAAACTGGAATTGTATTTTTAGGAGGAAGTATAAGTATCGGGTCCATATACGAAATAAATTCTGCTTATTTCTTCTGGATATCTATATTCGTTTTATTTTCTCTCGGAGCTGTCCTTGTATTAGGAAGGTTATTAGGTGTTTCAAAAAGGTTTTCCTTTTTAATAGCATCAGGCACCGCCATTTGCGGAGGAACAGCAATTGCATCTGTTGCTCCAGTTATAAAAGCTCAACCACATGAAGTCACAGCTGCGCTTACAATAGTATTTATTTTAAACGCTGTAGCTGTATTAATTTTTCCGCTTGCATATGATTTCTTGGAGTTAAGTGAAAAACAATTTGGGGCTTGGGTGGCTTTAGCAATTCATGACACAGCATCCGTAGTTGGAGCAGCTGCTGCAATTGGAGAAAACTCAGTTGAAGTTGCAGCAACACTAAAGGTTGCTAGAACAATTTGGATAGTCCCTTTAGTTATATTTTCTGCATGGATTTTTAGAAATCAAAAGGATAATTTTGGTTTACCCTTATTTGTGGTTTTATTTGTTATGGCTTCCCTTTTGAATGCTTTCTTTGAACCTGACGCTGCTTTCACGTCTTACTTAAAGCTCATTAATAAAATTTGTCTCTTAACAGGTCTTTTTTGTATTGGAACTCAAATAAGCCTAGAAAATCTGAAGACCATCAAGATAAAATCGGTAATTTTAGCTAGCTCAGTCTGGGCATTTATCGTTCCTATATCTTTAATTTTGGTTCAAAAGATATAGTCAGAATTTTTTTGTCTGTTTTTCACATTTACCCTTTGCAAGAATTTCTATTTTTGGATCTTTACCCCTTTTTTTGTCAACTCTCTTCAGCCATATGTCTCCTTTTATACGAGCTTTACCTGTGTACCAATTGATTTCATTATTCAATTGATATACATCTACTTTATATTCTGGATAATTTGGATGCATAGCTCCATTTTCTAAAAAGTGTGTGACGATCAGTCCAGTTTCTTTCTTTTCCTTTCTCCAATCACTTTGAACAATCCAGACAGGAGCAGGCTCAATCACATAATCTAGTTTTAGAAGTTCGTCAGATTCTTCGTCTATAGCCCAATACTGAGTAACCTCAATCTTATTTTTATCCCAAGCGTCTTTATTGAGAGTTTGTTTTGCTCTATTAAGAAAAAAAATAGACTGAGTTGTAGTAACAGCAACATTCTTTGCTATTTCTACTGCTTCATTAAAATAATTTCTTCTAAAGTCTTCATAAGTAATTGAGTAGTTTCCTTCAAGCTCACAGAGAACTTTTTTTGTGTTATCAGCTGTAGCTGAATTCGATATGAATAAAATCGTAAAAACCAATATTAATCTGTTCATATTTTGTTTTGAAAAATGATTAATTTTTTACTACCAATCTAGTTTTTTTGAGCTTGTTATTTCTTTGATGAAGTTAGTTTCTTCAACATTATAAGGCTTTCCATCTTTCCTCAAGATATCATGGAACCAAATTTCAGGCTCAGGAATAACTTCTTCATCATCAAGAAAGTCACCTTCCTCTTTCTTTTTTTTCAGTTCCATAATGGTAGACCATCCGAAGTGGGTCTGACTTTTACCAGCAACTAAGCCCCAATTAAAACAACCTACATTATTCTCTTTAAAAATAGGCATACTGAATTCAAAAGTAGATCCAAATTCTCTAGCCATATATTCCGTACATATAAGTGGTCTATCATTTTCTTTTAGTCTAGAGATTGTCTCCTGAAGTTTTTCTCCCTCATAGGTATGGAAAGTTATTACATCGGAATTTTTTCTATTACATTCAATAATTTCCGTTCCTACTGAACCATCAAGACAAGATGTTAATGGTTGAGATGGTCTTACTTCGTGTGCCCATTCCCATGTTTTTTTTAACAGAGTGATAGATTTATCTCCAATTCCAAACTGACCCGGTTCATTATAAATATCCCACATAAGAATTCTTTCGTCAGCATTGAAATCATTAAGTATTTCTTGAACAAATTTTTTAAGTCTTGGAAGATTATCATTCAATGCATCATCATTGATTGCATGTACAATTGCTAAACCAGGGCTTTGCTTCCATCCGGAATTATGCACACCCCTTACAGGTTTTGGTTGTTTTCCTAATTTGGGGTAGGGTCTATGACAATCATCGAAGAGAACAAGGATTGGCTTAATATTATTAGACTTACATATATCTAAAAATACATTCAATGTCTCTTTGAAGTTCTCTTTATCTTCCCACAAAAGATCATGTAAGTAGACTCTTACAGAGTTAAATCCTAGACTTCTCGCCCAAGATAATTCCAGATTATTTATTTCAGAATCAAATGTTTCTTTTTGAAACATTTCTAGCTGATTTATGGAATTACTTGGCAGATAGTTACATCCAACTATCCACTCATGCTCTTTATACCAATCAAACGCCTGTTCAGGACTCCAAATTTTCACTGATTATGATGTCTCTAAACACTTTGTCATGCCTTTGATAAATATTCCTTGCCTAGCAATTTCGCATTGTTCTTTTAAACGAAAAGGTACGTGATAGCTAAGCCATTCACAACTCTTGCAAGGCTTTATGAACAAACTAAACTCTTTCGAGAAAACTACTGACGGAAAAGAAAGTAGATTTATCAAAATAAGTAAAGTCATTGCCTTTTTCATATTACTCTTAAGATTAATTTATACTAATGGTGCATGCCTATTATAAGCACAAAAGAATTAGATATATATTATGAAAGAAGTGAACCCAGAGCAAATGGACCTATACTTTTCATAGGAGGGACTGGTGGAGATCTCCGTAACAAGCCCAATCAATTAGATTGCCCGCTAGCAGAACATTTTGAAATTATCTCCTATGACCAAAGAGGGCTTGGACAAACTTCAAAGCCACCAGGGCCATATACGATGCAGCAGTATGCGGATGATGCAGCCAATTTTCTCAATGAACTGGAGATAGACTCTATCTTAGTGATGGGAGTTTCTTTTGGGGGCATGGTTGCTCAAGAACTGATCAAAAGACATAAATCTAGAGTTACTAAGTTAATACTAGCTTGCACATCTTCCGGTGGTGCAGGAGGATCTTCTTATCCTCTTCACGAGTTAGAAGAGCTAGAACCCGAAGAAAAAATTAAGTTAAGTATCAAGATAAATGATTTAAGAATTAATGATGTTTGGATTGAGAACAATCAAGAACAATGGGAATTTCTCATGTTACAAGCTCAAACAAATACTGTTTTCAAGACAGATAGAGAGAATCTTCTTAAGCAATTATTAGCCCGTAAAGATCACGATACTTTCGACTCACTGAAAGATATAAATGTACCTGTTTTCCTTCTAGGTGGAAAATATGACGGTATTGCACCAAAGAGTAATATGGAGATCATCCACAATAAGGTCAAAGACAGTAAATTAGAATTTTATGAGGGCGGTCACCTATTTTTAATTCAGGACCCTGAAGCTTTCAAAGATATTATCAAATGGCTTTCTCGTTGAGGCTAATAATTTTACTCGCAGTACTTTCCCATGACGACCTAATATCAGAATCCACATCTGATAAATCGGGAGGGATATTGTAGCGCCTAATTGATTTTCTTATAATTTTGCCGTTCTCCGTGATGTCAATATCAAGTATATTTAAAGCTGCATGATCTTGATCAAATTTTGATGCAAAACTTATGTCGATATCGCTCATCCAACACATAATAGCTGCATTCACAGCACCGTGAAGAACCAATGCTATTTGATTCCATTCTTCCTTAAGTATTTTCTGAATTTGATTTACAACTCTCTCATAAAATTCATCTGCCTCCTCAATACCTCCTATAGCTTCTTTAGATTTTGAATTTTCAAAAAGATATCCAAATTGTTTGACATCATTATTTTTAAAGGATTTTGGATCCCATTGGTATTCTTTAAGTTGAGGGTACGACTCAATTTTTATATTTCTTCTTTCCGCCATATGGGCCCCAGTTTGAATAGTTCTGGGTAAACCGGAACTTAATATTCTTTCGAAATGGATATTTTTTGTATTTTTATCGATTAGCCTAGCCTGCATAAGACCCTTATCCGTTAGATCGACTTCATTAGGATCTTTCACAACTTTACCTTCAGGCATGTAATTAACTTCTCCATGTCTAAATAAGTAAATTCTTTTTCTAGTATGACCATCTAAGGAATTATTTTTTTTCATATGACCCTTTGCCTTTTCAATTACTTGAATCTGATAAATTCAACTTTGATATAAACCTTTCAAAAGAATCGATACACCCTGAATAATGAAGGGTCTCCATATTGCGTTTCATCATCTCTCTCCAATTTTCTTTTGATTTGGCTTGCTCTGGATCTTTGTATCCATCTATTGATCCAACGGTGAAACCTAAATATTCAGGCCATATGTTGATAAAAAGAAGCTTCAGATCATCTAAAAGTAAATCATAAGGATATTCTTTTTCTATATCAGGTCTTTTTGAGATCATAGCTTGGTAATAAATTGATGTAAGTTCATCAAGTTTATGAATCATTCCACTTTCTAGAGAGAATGAATTAAACCAAACTTGACCGAACTCATTACTTGCAGGTCCTGCAACCCACATTTGCCAGTCGATAATACCCATAGTTCCATCACTTCTAGATTTGAAAATATTATTACCACGAGCATCACCGTGCGTAATAGTTCTCGGTCTATTTTGCAATTCTTTTATTAATTCCTCTTGAATTAACCTTCCTTTATCCGAAGCATATATATCAACTATTTTTTTTACTGTCTCAGCCACTTCATCACTAACTAATGACAAAAGGGACTCCTCGTAGACTTCTTTCCACTTTGGAAGAGCTTTATCCCATGTTGTTTCTCCATCATCCCAGTATTCATCATTAAGGTTTTGCCAATGTGCTCTAAATGGTCCTAATCCGGCATCCTCAGATATAGGTTCGCCCCAACATGCTGCGTGGAAATAACCAAGGTCTTTCATAAATTGAACCGTATCATCGTAGTCCATTGGGTTTTCAAATTGATCAAAAGGAGTCCAGTTTTCTTGATCAAAATCTTCAAGGACCAAACAGAATTCTTTGCATTCTTTATCGCTGTCTTTTTTAAAAATCCCATAGCAATCAGGAACTCGAATGACATCTTTAACTTTATGTATCAAAGTTGAGTAAAAGTAGACTTCTTTTGCATAAACCTGTGTAGAAAGACACATCTCTACTACTTCTGGAATTTCTTTTGTGCACTTAAGGAAACAACTTCTTGGTAAGTCTTGTTTTTCCTCATATTCAATATTAAATACTCTAAATGCATCAGCAAGCACTCCTCCTGCAGTCATGCTTGTATCTAATTTGAAAGAGGAAACATTCGATCCAAAACATTTGGAAAGAAATTCTTTTGTTACTTCGTTTGGGTATAGAGGAAAATCCCTTTCATTATTCATTATAAAAACTCCTTTTAACTAAGTTAGTACATATTGGCAGAAAAATAATTTATGGTCGAGATAAGTTAAGAGAGAAATAAAATTTAAAATTTAGTAAAATTAACATGCGCTCACTTATTCAAGTGGATATTATCGTTCTTCATAAAAATATAAGGCTGAGAGACAATGCAGCTTTGTTTTATGGTTCGCAAAATAATAATTACCGTATCATTTTCCCCTATGATTCAAATTATTGGATATCTAATGGAAGATCTTTGAGGCAATTTCAGTTTTTTTTTGATTGTCTGTGTGAATTAAATCAGCAGTTAAAAGATGTAAATTCAAAAGTAGAAATCTTCGAGGGAAATCTTTCTGACCTTAAATCTTATTTAGAGAAAAAACAGCCGCAATGTTTAATTCACATGAATTATTCAACCGATACAAAATACTACAGGGATACCTTCAATGACTTCATAACTCATTTTAAAAAGACCTCAAGAATTAAAATTTATAGAGATTTTGGCATACAGGTTCAAAATCCTAACCGTGATAGATGGTCATCTGATTGGAATAACCTTATGAAGAAAAAAACTTTTCCAATACCGCTGGTTAATAATGAGTCTAATAAGTCTGATTTTTTGACTTGTGAACAATTCAAGATCAAATTTCCTATGCAGAGATTTGATGGAATTCAGATAGGAGGAACTTCCAATGCTGAAGAATTATTAAATTCATTTCTTACTGAACGCTCTGAGGGTTATAGCAAGAAAATGTCCAGTCCTATTGAAGCAGAAAGTGCATGTTCAAGGCTATCTCCTCACATTAGCAATGGATCATTATCAGTAAGGGAGATCTTTCAAAAAATTGAAAAACATTACCCAATTTCAAAATATAAAAGGGATCTTCAGTCTTTTAAAAAAAGACTTTATTGGCACTGTCATTTTATTCAAAAACTAGATACTGAACCTGAGATTGAATTCTCATCGATGCACAGAATGTGTGATTCATTGAGAGAAAATGATAATGATGAACTTATAGAAAAATGGATTAATGGCAAGACGGGTTATCCTTTTTTAGATGCTTGTATGATTTACTTGAAAAGGCATGGATGGATCAACTTTAGAATGCGTGCAATGGTCATGTCTTTCGCTTCTTACAACTTATGGCAGCCTTGGCAAAAGACTTCTCCGCTTTTAGCTGAGTTATTTGTCGACTTTGAACCAGGCATACATATTCCTCAAGTTCAAATGCAAAGTGGAGTAACAGGTATTAACTTGCCTAGAATTTACTCTGTCACTAAGCAAAGTTTTGACCAAGATGCCGATGCAAAGTGGATTAAAGAAATTATTCCTTCTTTAAAAAATGTTAAGGTCGATGAGATTCATTCAGCTAACTTGAATGGCGAGTACATTGCACCCATAGTAGATTTAGAAAAATCCTCAAAATATGCCAGAGATAATATTTGGTCTATTAGAAAAGGGGATGAATTCAAAAAGCTTTCAAAATCAGTATATTTAAGACATGGCAGCAGAAAAAGACAATAAATTGAATATTAAAACTAGACAGATATTAGGATATTTTGGTGCATTACCTTTTTTATTTCTTTCAATTTTCCCCTTATTTTTAGAGTTTCCCGAAGGCTATATATTTAATCTTTTGTTAGCATTTTATGGTGGAGTAATTTTATCTTTTCTTGGAGGTATGACATGGGGATGGGAAGGGGAGGCCGACAATAATACATCCCTTATTTTTGGGATAGTAGTTTCATTGATAGGGTTTCTTATAATTGCTGCATCAAATATGTTTCTATATTTTAGCCTTTGGGTGAGCCTTCTAACGTTCATTATTTTTTATCTTTTTGAGTTAAGAGTCTCGAATAAGATGGGTGATAAAAAATATAGAAATCTCAGAAAAAATCTAACTATCATAGTTACCATATCTTATATAACCTGTTTGATAACTTATGCATGGTGAATATCTTGTTAGCCTCCTTAGCTCAGTTGGTAGAGCAGGTGACTCTTAATCACTTGGTCGTAGGTTCGAGTCCTACAGGGGGCACCACAATTTCATTAACTTTGATGTATTAAATTTTTTTGGAAATCTTATCGGCATTTTGTTCTATTAGACTATATGCCCATAAATTTATTTTTGGATATTTTTCAGAATTCAAAATAAATTCTTGACCTCTACCAAGACATTTAACTTTAGCTAGCTTTTTATCTAACCAATTGAGCCTATTCAAAAATGGCTTTTCTGCAAACGAAAAATATTCAGCTGGCAATTGCCAGTTTGATCGACTTTTGTTTTTCTCGGTAAGTATTAGACTCTCGTGACTCTCTCCAAAATAACCATACCCTGGTAAATCAGTTCTTTCTCCATTTAAGTTCAAATTTCTTTTTCCTACATACAAAGCATTATTGTTAAATTTATAGAAAGCATGGGGATGAATTTGTTTCTTTTTTTTTAGGTAGCTTTGTATTTTATTTGTTCCTTTTATTATTTTATCAATCTGAAGCCAACCAAAAATATGATGCAAATTATCACCATTTTTAGCATATTCTTTAAACCATCCAAAAAATAAAAATATGTCATCTTTACCTACTCCATTATTCTCCAATTCTGTTTGAGAAGCTCCTGCTTGTCCAAACAATCCTTGGTTAAGATCTGGATCAAAATGACAGCTATTGTTGAGAATTGTTTTGTCTAGGCCCACTTCATCAAAAGCTTCAATCGCCGTTATTCCATTTAATTGAATATCTTCATATTTATCCGGAGAGGGACCATCAAAAGGAATGGGTATTGAAAATAATTTTTTATTACTAAATATAGGAGAAGCATATCCACCCGAAGAGGAGTCAAAGCCCTTACGACTTAGAATTATTCTTTTTGACAACTATATCTTTATATTTTCTTTCTTAGACTTATTTAAAATAAAATCTTGAAGCTTTTCTAATTCATCGCAAGAGTCTGGACATAAGACTTTGAGTTTTTCAAGGTTAACCTTTGCCATTTCTGGTCTATCAGTGGTCATAAACAACTCTCCTTGATATTCTAGAGCAGCTTTATTGTCAGGATCAATTTCTAAGGCTTTTTCATAGTACTTTTCAGCATTTGCATAGCTACCCAGCTTTCGAGACGAAAAAGCGAGAAGAGTCCAACCATCAGCATCATCCTTTTTCTTCCTCGTATAAATGCGAAGAACTTTTTGAGCTTTTCCGTACTGATTTTTATCCAAATGCTCTAGAGCTTTGTTATAAAGATCTGATGGCTTTTTTTTATCATATTTTGCAGCATGAATAGGCGTACCAATTAGTGAAAAGAGCATAAAGGCTACTACATAAGTTTTGAAAATTTTCATATTGATTAAAATTTCTGTATTGGGGCAACTTGATTACCATCATAATTTTAATCTATAAATTTATTTATAAAAGTTCTTTAATAATTAATAAGTTAAGTGCAAGATCAATTTTTAAACCATTTGTATTTTGAAAATCAGAGATAAAATAGAAAAAACCTTTAAAGACTTTGAAGAGTTTTTCAAAGTTGAATTTAAGCAGGATTTAAAAAGTCTAGATATGGCTTTAGTTCGAGATAGATTTAAAGAGCTTATTCAAAAAGAACATTTTATATTTTCAGGAAGCTTTGATGCTGAGGATTCATTCTTATATGTATATCATTATAGAGAGTTACAGGAGATTAGAAGGGTTGCAAATTATTTGCTAGAAACGAACCAAGAAAAACTATACAAAAAATTTATTATGGAATTCTTCAACGATTTATCTCCATCAGGCCTGCAGGAGCTCAAAGTTCATCAAATTAATAATGAATCAGATAAAATTTGGTTTTCTAAAGATGCTTCTTTCGATGATGTAATAGCCTCTTGGAGAGCGGAAAGATTCTATTCTTATCTCTAACTAATCATCAGACTGTCTGAGTTTCTCGAGACTTAACTTGTCTTTGAGGCTCATGAGATATGCAGCCCCTGCTAGTACGAAAATTGCTCCAGCTTCCCACATCACCATTAATCCATCCATATCCTTTGTTTGCATGATAATTAAGCGACATAATGCTGTGATCGCAACAATTATGGGAAGAGTAACAGGAATTCTGTTTGTGCTGTAGAAGGCACCCACCATTGCAAGTATCTCTGCATAAATGAACAACATAAATAGATCACCTAGCAAAATCTCTCGTGCGAGTATCATTTCATACAGATATATTGCAGATGCTACACAAGTTGAGATACCTATTATTGCTAATAATAATTTTTCGCTTGCGATGGTCGTCCAGCTAAGTCCTCTATTCATGCTAGAGTTAAGAAACTTATTTATTCTTTCTTTCATAAGGTCAAACTATAAATATCCAGAGAAGATTTGTCAGCAAAACTGAAATTGTTAGTAACACACTTACACTATGAAGTATTTTGAAAAGCCTATCATTTCCTTTATCTTTAGCTTCATTTGTTGCACCAATCATTGCATGACATATTATTCCAGATAGAAGTGTAAACGACCCAATTAGATATCCACTGCCTGTTTTAGATGACAATATTAAAAAAATGAATCCCAATAAAGTTATCGACTTAAATAACTTAGGAAATAGAGACCGAAGTATTATGGGTCTTTGATCCTCTGCTAATTCTTTGAAGACAGTCGGTGCCACAAAGATCGATTGAAATAGTATTAATCCGCATAACATTCCTGAAATTAATATTTGTATTTCATTAAACATATTCATAATTTAATTTCCCAAGGGCACAGAATAGATTTTTGAGGTATTTTTACTCAAATCCTCCTCTTTGAAAAATGTAGGCTTGTATTTCTCATCTACATACAATTCAATTTGGTCATCATAATGTTGAGATTTAATATTTTGCGTAGAGCTGCCATATTGGTGAATACTCTTTGAGTTTTGAACACCGTCTTTATCCCAACTTACATGTATATAAAGACCATCTCCTCCAGAAGCTTTTAAATCTCCCTCATCATCATTTCTTCCGTAGATGGCTCTTAAGACATCAGGACCTCCTTGCACCGAAACTTTTTTATTTCCTCTCACAATAAAATTTCTCTCTGACCAGGGTGGATTTATCTTTCCGTATGTATTTGATAGCTCACTTATGCAGTCTCTTAACGATATCTCAGGGTCTTGAGGAATTCTTTGACCTTGTTCCGATATCCACTCACTTGATAAAACACAAACCCCTAATGCCGCCGAAGTATTTTCATAATTCGTATGGAGGTCCCAATTCTTAAGTACTTCAATAGATGACTTCATGTCTTCATCTTCAAAATTCCTATCGAATAAAGTAGCTATATATTTATAAGACCTTGATTCTTTTGAATATTTATTGTCAAACTTAATGAGATCGAATACCTTTTCATCTACTTTTTCAAACTCTCCAAACAATTCTATAGCTCTATAGGCTCTATTTGTCATTCTTGTTTGCAAACCTAAGGTAGGAGAAAAATCCTTCGGATTTAGATTATCGCTTGGGTCTGTTACTTTGAATGGATCCTGATTGGTACTTGCAATCCATCCTGAGGATGGATTTAAAAGTTGTGGAATTTCATCAAACCCTACTAAGCTATCCCAAATCAATTCAGACTTTGTCCCATCAATTATTCCTTTCCAATTTATTCCTTGTTGTCTCCTTGGAGATGATGCATTGTGAAGAAAGTAAATATTGTCTTCTTTATCGGCAAATACGCCATTAAAAGAGATAATTGATCTTTTTTTCATGGCATCCATCCACTCTTTAAGTGAATTAGCTTTATTCATTGCAAACCATTGATTTACTTGTTTTATATCTGCCATTCCCGAAAATCTAAGTGCATAACTTTTATCTCCAACTTCAAGCACTGGACCATGCTCAGAGTATTTAGCTTCTCTCTCAATGGTCCAATTGATTGGACCAAAGATTTTTATGGGAAGTTTGATTCTCTCTGTAGAGAAATCCTCCCATTTACCATCTAGTAAGTACTGGTTTTTATTTTCTGGGTTGATTTCAAGGAGATAACTATCTGAAAGGTCAGGTTTATTAACCGTAAATCCCCAAGCTATATTTTCATTAAATCCAACAAAAATAAATGGAGAGCCTGGGAAAAGTCCCCCCATCATATTCCAACCCTCCTCACTTTTTATATGTGCCTCATACCATGCCAGCGGTCCGTCGAGCGGCTGATGAGAGTTAATAATTATTCTCGTTGAGCCGTCCTTTGTTTTTGAAGAATTCACCGCTAATACATTGGAGCCTGTGACGAACTCTTGATTCTTATATAGACCTGCATACTCCTCATCGGAGACCTCTTCACGTTGCAGCTTTTCAATAGAACTTACCACTCCAGAAAAGAAGAGATTTTGAATTGCAAAACCTGCAACAATATCTTTTTCAGTAACAGGAAAAAAATGATTATATTCATTTTCGGGATTTTGAATCATCCAATAATTTATTCCTATCGCATAAGCCTCTAAGATTTTCCTTACGCTTTCATCTAAATCTTTTAAATAATTTTCTTGAATTCTCTCTCTAATTTTTAGAACTTTAATAAGATAATCTTGAACAGCTCCGCTAGCTCCATCTCTTAAGCCCATTTGTGCTCTGTATAGATACATATTTTCAGCTATATTTTTGAAGTCATCTTCAGCATGAGCATATGCCAATCCAAATGCAGCATCGGCATCAGTTTTTCCATAAACATGAGGGACACCCCAAATGTCTCTTGTAATTTCAGCTTTATAATTTTTGGACTTATCCAAGTAAATGGATTTCTGATTTTTATCTAGAGATTGACATGAGATTAAACAAAAAACGAGGCCAACTAAAATTAAAACTCTCATAGTAAATTCAATTTTTTAAAGAATTTATCCAGAAATTGCAGGAGAGACTCTTGTCTTCCCATTAATAGAAACCACTTCGACTAAATCTCCAATATTAAATTTATAATTTCCATTTTCTTGAACAACTGACACTGTCCGACCATCATCCATATTTATGGTTATTTGAATACCATCAACGGACATTAGACTTTTTGATAAATTTCCCCCTATGGTGGAACCTATTGCGCCTCCTAGAACTGCTCCAATTTCTGATTCAGGTCTGGAATCGCTTACACCACTTCCTGTAGCTGCACCAACTAGGCCCCCAACTAATGCTCCTGATTTCGTGCTACCTTCAATAGTAACTTTTTTGATGGCAACCACTTCACCATAATAGATGTTAGATATTTTTTGTGCAGAATCTCTATCGAAAGTATCTGACTGTAAAGATGAGTTTGCACAGTTGCTCAAGATTAAACTTAGGGATATTAAGATTAGTATTCTTCTCATAACAATTTGACAAAGTTGGATTAGTTAAGTTCGTGTTTTAATTTAATTACGAATAAATGGAGGTTTCAAATAATTGCAAAGTATTAATGCAACCTTCATCTGCAAAAGGAAGCATCTGCATGAGAATAAGGCCTGCAATATTATTTTGCCTATCAATCCAAAAATAAGAATTAAAGAGCCCAGCCCAGCCAGCACTTAGTTTTGGTCTCCCCGATTCAATATCGTCATGGTTTATCATAAAGCCTGGACTCCATGATTTCGAAGATTGAGGAAAAAACTCTACATCATTAGAAAGCATAGGGGCTACAGATGGCATTTTTGTCATCAAGACCTCTCGATTTAAACTAGATAGCATTGATTCAGTTGAAGAACTCGAAAGAATCTCTGCCCCGTTTGACTTTCCAGAATTAAGAAACACTTTCAAGAATTTGGAGTAATTATCCAAACTTGAGATAAGGTTTCCTCCACCAGAGTAAAAAGCAGACTGTTTTGGAATTGAGAAAGGCATCTCTTGATAATCGCTACCATTTCTGCCGTATACATTGACTACTCTGTGGTGGTGTTCTTCTGAGAAATCATAAGAGGTATCGTCCATTTCTAGCGGTTCGAAGATATTCTTTTTCATATAATCTTGTAGGCTACATTCACCAATCTTTTCAATAAGTACACCAAGCCAATCTATACCTATGCCATATTCCCAACTTGTACCAGGTTCAAAGATCAGAGGTGCTTTCAAAAACTCATCACTCGTAGAAAATGCGCTCACCAAATCTCCTTTTTCAACAAGTTTTGCGATATTTGCATTCCAAATTTCATAGGCAAATCCTGAAGTATGAGTGATCAGATGTCCAATCGTAATATCGTTGGTAACATCTTTTAAGATTGCTTCACCATTTTCATCAAATCCTTCTATAACCTTTCTATCTGCAATTTCTGGGAAATACTCCTTCAACTGGGTATCTAGATTTAAGAGATTTTTATCAATTAATTGGAATATGCATGCAGAAGTAATAGCTTTTGTCATAGAGGCGATTCTGAAAAGAGATTTCTCATCCACAAGGCTATTTTTGCTAAGATCAGAATAACCAAAATGACCCTCGTAAATATTCTTATCATGTGCTACGACAGCAGCCGAAACGGCAGGAATCCTTTCCTTGACAGCAGTTCGTAATACCTCGTCTATAGAATCGCTATTGATTTCCACTATTTTACGTATTTGTAAACTTCTCAAGATGAAAGTCCGAATTTCCAAATTGAGAGTCTATTACTAACAATCTCTTAAAGAAATGACCAATTCTTAATTCTTCTGTAACACCCATTCCACCATGAGTTTGAACAGCACTTTCACCAACAAATATGCCTGACTTTCCAATTAAGTGTTTCAGCGCATGAACAGTTCTTTGTGACGATACTGGATCTTGAACTGTCTCCATGGTTGCCCTAAGCAAAAGAGATTTACATTGTTCATATTCCATGAACATATCTACCATTCTATGCTGTAAAACTTGGAAGTCAGACAGAGGATGATCAAACTGTTCTCTTTGTTGCGTATATTCGACTGTATCTTTATATAGAACTTCCATTGCGCCAACCGCTTCTGCAGATAGAGCTAGAATTGCATCATTAACAACTTCTTGCAAAATAGAAAATCCTTTATCTTTTTCACCAATTAAGTTTTCTGCAGAAACTTCCACATCTTTAAAAGAAATTTCAGATGCTCTTAGTCCATCGACGGTAGGGAAATTATCTCTCTCAATTCCCTCGCTATCCAAATCTACTAAAAATAGAGATATACCATTTATGTCAACTTGACTTCCGCTGGTTCTAGTGACAACAACCACTTTATCAGCAGATTCAGCATTAAGAACCATTGATTTCTTTCCATTAATAATGAAATTTCCAGCATCTTCGCGTGCTGCAGTTGCTACGTCTTCTATATCAAACCTACTTTGTTCTTCAGCATAAGCTAAAGTAAGTTGGAGATTCCCTTCAATTAACTTTGGGATAATAGATTCTTTCAAGGCCTTTGAGGCTCCTCTTTTTATAGCACCGCCTGCAAGAACAATATTTGCTAAGAAAGGTTCAAGAACAAGTCCTTTCCCAAATTGCTCCATTAATACTAAGGTATCAATTTGATTGCCTCCAAAACCTCCATCTTCTTCATCGAAGGCAAGACCGAGCCAGCCTAATTCAGCCATAGAATTCCAATAGTCCTTACTGTAGCCAGGATTCTCTGAACTAATTTTTATTCTATCTGAGAGATCATAATTTTCTTGAACAAAGCGTTCCACGCTCTGTTGAATCATTTTTTGTTCTTCGGATAGTTCGAAATTCATTTTGATTTACTGGAAGTTAGACCTAGAACCTTCTTGGCAACTATGTCCTTTTGAACTTCACTTGCACCACCGTAAATTGTGAAATATCTGCTATTTAAATAACCTGCAGTGCCTCCTTTGGCAAAAGAGGGACCGGCACCTTTGTCTCCCCAAGCCGATGCATAAATCCCACTTGCCTCAACAGTTAATTTCTGAATTCTTTGCTTTATTTCAGTACCTTTTAATTTAAGTATTGAAGATTCAGGGCCAGGTTCTCCACCTGCCGCCGCAGAAGCTAAGCTTCTAAGCTCAGTAAACTCAGTGGCTAAGAGATCTATTTCAAGTTCTCCCACTTTGGATTTATAACTGGCATCATCCATCAAATTACCATTGCCTCTTTGAACAGTTCTAGCCTTATCTTTTAGTTGTTCAAGCTCTACAAGAGATTTTGAAAGACCTGCAAGACCAGTCCTCTCATGCTCTAAAAGTCCTTTTGCATATGTCCATCCTTTCCCTTCTTCACCTATACGATTCTCAACAGGAACTTTTACATCAGTGAAATGAACAGTATTCACTGTATGCGAGCCACCTAAGGTTATTATTGGTTTCACCTCAATACCTTCTTGCTTCATTGGAAAAAGAAGGAAAGTGATTCCTTGTTGCTTTATTCCTGAATCATCAGTTCTTGTAAGACAAAAAATCCAATCAGCAATATGCGCTAGAGTAGTCCATATCTTCGATCCATTTACTATGTAGTGGGTGCCATCTTCAGATAAAACCGCTTTTGTTTTTAGATTTGCTAGATCAGAACCCGCCCCAGGTTCAGAATATCCTTGGCACCAATTAACTTTTCTGTCTCTTATGTCGGGTAAAAATCTCTGTTGTTGTTCTTCAGTTCCGTAGTTCATGAGTATTGGAGCCAACATCCCCAATCCAAAAGGGAGATCAAAGGGTATATTTGCTTTAGCTGTTTCTTGCTCCCAAATATAATGCTGAGTAGGTGTCCAGCCGGGTCCACCAAATTTTGCTGGCCATTTAGGAACGTCCCAGCCTCCTTTTTCTCTTGCTTTTTTAAACCATCCTTCACGCCATGAGAAATAATCTTCGCCGTCTTTAATTTTGCTATCTTCAAAAAAAGACCTTACTTCATCTCTGAACGCTAAATCTTCTTTACTTAAATCTATATCCATATTTTTATACTTTGAATTAGTTAAAACGAGCGTAAATACTAATGTTTTTTATGGCTTAAAGCTAGAGAAAATAGGCCTTTTTAGGCATTTGTCGATGTTACTTGGGTAACAATTTACACCGGAGTTTATAAAATTTTACTTTGATATTACTATAGAAATAGTTATGGAAGATAAGGTGCAACAATTTAGTAAAGAATTTTTTGGTAAGTCGATGGAATTTCTTAATTTAGAGTTTGAATCTGTAAACGATGGTGTCTTTGTTTTTTCTTGTGAGTTTAATGAAATGTGCAGTAATCCAATGGGATTTGTCCAAGGGGGAATGATCACTACAGCCCTAGATGACGCTACTTCTGCAGTTATGATCTCAGGATATAAAGAAAAAAAAGCTCCTATGACTACCGATTTACATGTCTTATTTCACAGACCGCTGCCTTTAGGTAAGGCAATGATGGAAGTAAAAGTAATAAAGCTCGGTCAAAAGAGCGCAACATCTGAAGGCAGAATTTTCAATCAGGAAAATAAGTTGGTTGCAACTTTATTGCATACAGCACAACCTGTGGATGTAAAATAATTTAAGGAGGATCGGATGAAACCAGTTTGTTTAGTATTTGGCGCAGGAGCAGGTATTGGTGGAACTGTAGCAGCAAAGTTTGCTTCAGAAGGTTATCACTCTCATCTTTGTAGACGCTCGGATCAAGATGGCCTCGAAAAGTTAGTAGGGGATATTGAGAAATCGGGAGGATCTGCATCAGGTGAGCTAGTTAACGCAATTGAGGAAAATGCCATAGAAGATGTAATTACAAGGGTAGAAAAAGAGATAGGACCCATTGAGGTTGTCATTTATAACTTAGGTGCACAAACCGGTATGAAACTTTTGAGTCAGACTAGTTATAAGGAATTCGAATGGGGATGGAAAATGGCAAGCTTTGGATTATTCAGAGTTGCTAAAATTTTATGTCCATTAATGGTTGATAGAGGAAAAGGCTCCATTTTGGTTACATCCGCTACTGCCGCTATGAGAGGCAATGCCACTCAGCATTCACATGCAGCAGCTATGGCTGGAAGAAGAATGCTTTGTCAGTCCTTAAATGCTGAGTTTTCATCTAAAGGTATACACGTCGCGCACATTATTGTAGACGGAGCAGTGGATGCACCAGATACTCTTGGAAAAATGCTAGGTCCTGAGATGTACCAACAACTTAGAGAGACTAAGGGAATGGAGCATGATGGTTTGTTGCTTCCAGAAGAGATTGCAAAAACTTATTATCACTTATCGCAGCAGCACAGATCAGCGTGGACACATGAGTTAGATTTGAGGGCTTTCTCTGATCTAGCATGGTGGAATCATGCCACTATGTTGGATGATGATTAATTCTAAATTTTGAAATTTGTATATCGTCCTGACCTAAATCCTTATAGTTGTCGTCTATTCTTCCTTGTATATATTCTTTCCAAGTAAATGGTTTATAAAAGGGATTTGACAATGCAATCTCTTCAATGGGCTTAATAATTGCATCCCTGCTAGGATTATAGAAATATGGAGTGCTGAATCTTGGCTTAGTAGTCCTTTTAAGCACTCTATGCAAAGCAGCGACATAATTATCATTTGTCCAAACTTGCATTGCATCACCTAAATTTACAACTATTGAATCTTTTTCTGGAGAAATATCAATCCATCCAAATTTTTTTGATTTTGCCTGAAGACCTCCTGTCATATCTTGATGAAGTAGAGTAAGAATACCCGGATCAGTATGATGATGAAGAGCCATGTCACCAAGTTCATTTACTTTATTTTTTTCTTCTAGACTCAAAGGATCACTAGTTGGATAAAAATTCAATCTTGCATTACTAGTCTTTGAATCCCCTGAAAAGAATTTATTTTTTTCTAGATTGAGGCATTTAAAAATTAGTTTCAGTGTTTTTTCTGCTACTTCGGATGATCTATGAAAAAAGTTCTGCATTGTTTCTTGAAATTTTTTTTCAGCAGGCCATTGGTTTATATCTTCCTCTTGTCTTGGTTCCATAAAATCGAAAACCTCCTTTAAATCTCTTTGTTGCTTAGTCAATTCTCTGTCATAAAATCCAAGAGGTATCTCTTCAGTTCGTAATATTTTTAGCTTTTCTTTTCTCTCTTGAGAAAAAAACCACTTTGACATGTTCCACATATCATCTATTTCTTTTTGTATTCCATGATTTTTAATTAAAAAGAAACCGTGATCTCTACAAGCGGAGTCTATAAGTTTTAGCTGATGATCATTAGAGAAAGCTGTTTCAAGGTTTATAGTTGGTACATTTGGATTACTCATAACCACTTGCCTTTTCAGAGAATTCAATGATGCTCTCAAATGCATGCATTGCCTTTAGCACATCAAGATCCTTTCTTTGGCCTCCAATAATTTGTAGCGAAGCTGGTATCCCGGACTCGAGGATAGAAATTGGAATCACACCGGCAGGATTTCTTGTCATGTTTATACCCATAGTGAAGTCAACCCATGCAGGTGTTTCCTCCCCATTAACAAAACCATCGCCAACTAATTTGGGAGCGTGTCCGCATGTTGCAGGAGTAATAATTAATGGAGATTCATTGAAAAATTCTTGTAGCTGATACCCTAATTTATGGCAGGTATCTATGGCTGTTGCGTAAGAAGCTCCATCCATTGTTGTGCCCATCTCGATGAACAATCTCAAAAGGGGATCAATTTTTTCAAATGTATCCGTTTCTATAAGATGTTGTTGTCTTCTCGCACAAGCAGAAGCCCAAAATACCATCCAAGCATCGACAGGATTTTCGTTCCATATAGATTCTTTCTCAATAATCTTTACACCAGCATCTGCAAGTTTGTTAATAGCATTCTCACAATGGCTCATAATTTCTTTATCGACATTTGAGAATCCCATAGTTGGAGACCAAATGACTGACTCAGGCAGCTTTTCCGTAAGTTGTTCGGCCCAGCCTAAGTTCTCACTTTCTAAAGAAAAAATATCAGTTGGATGTGGTCCCACAGTTGCGTCCAAAGCAATAGCATTATCTTTTGTAGAAATAGCCATTGGCCCTTTTACGGTGAGTAAGCCTGATCCAGGAGGAGTATCTCCACCTATTGGTATTCTTCCCTGAGATGTCTTTATTCCAGCTAATCCACCCAGCGCGGCAGGAATCCTTATTGAGCCTCCTCCATCTGAACCAGTTCCCAAAGGTATCATTCCTGAGGCCAGTGCAGCCGACGTACCACCCGATGAACCTCCAGAAGAGAACTCCAAATTCCAGGGATTTTTAGTAATTCCAAATGCAGTATTATCAGTTTTTCCTTTATGTCCGAATTCAGGAGTATTAGTTTTACCAAGTATTACGCATCCCTGATTTCGCATTCTTTCAACAAGTATCGAGTCCTTTGCTGCAGGAGCATCGTTGACATGAAGTTCTGATCCAAATGTCGTAATGAATCCTTTAGCATCTTCTAGATCTTTCACACCGATCGGTATACCCGCTAATTTACCAATTTCTTCTCCTTTTTGAATTCTTCTATCTATATCTTCAGCTTGAATAAGAGCATCTTCATGATTTGTTGCACAGAAGGCATTGATTTCTCCATCAATCCTTTCGATATTATCAATGGCAGCTTGTGTTATTTCTTTTGCTGATACCTCTTTTGTTTTAACTTTATTTACCAATTCTTCTATAGAAAAATTTCTAAAATCCATTGTGTTCTCTCCAATTATTCAAATGATGTTATCATTTTTTTACCACTATGCTTTTAATTAGTTATGAACTTTGAACATTCCAATAAAACTAAAGAACTTATATCTCTAGTTTCATCTTTCATAGAAGATAAAATTAAACCGCGCGAGCAAGATTACATAGAATCTATGGAATCTTTTCGCGAATCTGGCAATCCTTGGCAAGTTCCAGAAGTTCTTTATGATTTGAAAAAAGAGGCTAGAGAACAAGGCTTATGGAATTTTTCATTAACTGGTGAATTGGGATATGGATTATCAAATTTAGAATTCGCTCCTCTTGCTGAGATGATGGGAGTTGGGTGGACATCTGAAGTTTTTAATTCATCTGCACCGGATGCTGGAAATATGGAAGTTTTAGATAAATATGGAAGTGATTATCAAAAAGAGCGATGGCTCAAACCTTTATTAAACGGAGAAATTAGATCCGCATTTGCTATGACAGAACCCAATGTTGCTTCCTCTGATGCTACAAATATTTCAAGTTCAATTATAAGAGAAGGTGATGAATATGTTATTAATGGAGAGAAGTGGTGGACTTCTGGGTTTGGTAGACCTGATTGTGAATTCCTGATTTTTATGGGTGTTTCTAACCCCGACGCTCCAAAACATCAGAGGCAATCACAAATCATAATACCTAGAGATGCTGACGGCATAAGCTTAAAGAGAATGTTAACAGTATATGGATCTGATCATGCCCCGAATGGTCATGCACATTTAATTTTTGAAAATGTGAGAGTTCCTGTCGAAAATATGATACTTGGAGAGGGAAGGGGATTTGAAATTGCTCAAGGAAGACTTGGTCCAGGAAGAATACATCATTGTATGAAAATTATAGGTGCTGCTGAGACAGCTCTTAAATTATTATGTGAGCGAGCAATAACAAGAAAGGCATTCGGTAAGGCACTGGCTGAGTTGGGTGGTAATTATGATGTAATTGCAAGATGTCGAAACGAAATAGAAATGTGCAGGTTACTTACATTAAAAGCTGCTTATATGATGGATACTGTTGGTAACAAAAAAGCTAAAAGTGAAATAGCACAGCCTAAAGTGGAAGTTCCGAGTATGGCCGTGAGAGTCATTGAAAGAGCAGTGCAAATTCACGGCGGCGCTGGTGTCTCTCAGGATACGCCACTTGCAGGTTTGTACAGTTCCATACGGTATCTCCGTATTGGAGATGGACCAGATGAAGTCCATTTAAGAACAATTGCTAAAGAGGAGCTTAGTAAGTATTTAAATTAAGCACTTATGTCTTTATTTTTCTGACTCGATTTTATTGATAACATTTTCGAGGCAAACTCTAGCTCTTTATCAGCATTTTTTTTATTAAGTTTAAATTGTTCAGAATCTTTGGTTGCAATTATTATTCTTCCTGAATCTGTATCAACTCTAACACTGTCCGACCTAAAAAGTTTATTCTTCTTGGATATGACGATAGCTTCCAGCTCATTATTTAAGTCTTCTGGGTGACAACCATCGATCAATTTTTTGAGTTCTTTTAATTTCATATTGTAATTTTAAGAATTAATAGTTTTGCTATGAGTCTCTATTAAGTAAAGTCCGCTGCTAAGCTTTCAACTGTTGCTAAAGAAAGCTCTTTGGTTTTTATGTTGTAATTTGGATGGTCTATTCCCGCATATAACATCTTTTTGGCTTTGAAGTCTTCGATCATGGTATTATTAAATTCAAACCTTAAAAAATGTACTGCCGAAGTTTTCTCTTCATTTGATCTTTCCAAATCTTCATCTGCTATGGCATAAACCCTTTCGTTTTCCCCTATTTTCAACCAGACTTTATCTTCCACAAGATGGAGGTCTTTGAGTTTTTCCGCCCTAACTTCTTTATCAGGATACTCAATAAGCATTGTTGCTTTGAGATTAGTACCATCGGGAATAAGAGGATTGTAGGCTGATAGTTCCTCCTCTATTCCGTCAGCCTCAAAAATCTTTTCTATTCTCAGCATTTCCTGTACTTGATACTTTATAGTTTCCATGCTTTCAAAAAGTAAACTTACATTCTCTCCTATCTGAATGAGTCTATCTTTTTTTATAGAAAGAACTTCCGACCTCAATACTTCTCTCTTAGAGCTATATTCTTCTAGAGTAAGTAGGTCACTTTTATTTAGATTTGTCATTTAATCAACTCCATATGCTTTTTTTATTAGTGATATTGGATGGGCTGAATCTGGTTTATTTTTTGAAACATGTTGAATTTGTTTGGCAGCTAGTGGGCAGTCGCTTGTCAAGTGGTCTGGCTCTGCTTCATCCACTTTTCTTGTTACTGGTCTCGCTATTTTTACTGAGTTCTTATGTGTTTCTTCTCTGACAGCATATGTTCCGTCATGACCAGAACATCTCTCAATAGCTTGAACTTCTGTATCTGGAACCATTTCCAATAACTCTTTAGTTTTCGGACCTATGTTCTGAACTCTTTGATGACAAGCAACTTGATAGGCTATTTTTCCTAATGAGTTTTTGAAGCTTTTGTTCATCAATCCTTTGGACTCTCTATCGGAAAGGTATTCGAAGGGATCAAATATATGCTGCTTTATCTTCTTAAGGTCATCGTTTTCATCAAAAAGTAAGGGCAACTCTTGCTTGAACATCAAGACGCAAGAGGGTACTAAGGAGATGATATCGAAACCTTCATCTATTTCTTGAAGCAATTTCGGAACATTGTGTTTCATTAAATTTTCAACAGATTTAAGATCGCCTAAATCCAACTTAGGCATACCACAACATTTATCATCTAGGATTACCCTCGTTTCTATGTTGTTATGTTCAAACACTTTCAATAAGTCGTTTGCTAGTTCAGCGTCATTGTTTCTGCAGTAGCAACCAGTAAATAAAGCTACTTTGCCCGTCGTTTTATCAGTAGCAGTGACATTCTCTATTGATTTTGGGATATATGTCTTAACCGACTTTTCAAAATTTGGCCATGGTGCTTCTTCATGAACCCCTGTTATTTTAGAAGCTATTTTCCTTGCCTTAGGGCTTTTTGAAATAGCCTCGTAAGTAATGTCAACCAAGGGAAGTTTCATCAATTTGCCGAGAGAATCAGTCGAGGTTAGCGCACTGTCTCTGGCTCTTTGTTTCAGTGATTTATTTTTTTCCTGATAGGCAATTGCTTTGCCTCTAAGCATTAAGTGTGGGAAATCAAGTGCCCATGGATGAGGGGGCACATAAGGGCATTTGGTTTGGTAGCATAAATCGCACATGTAACATTCATCAACGACTTTTTGAAAGTCATTTTTATCGACACTATCTAATTCGAATGTTTCAGATTCATCGATTAAGTCAAATAGAGTAGGGAAAGACTCACACAAACTTACACATCGTCTGCATGTGTGACAGACATCGTATACTCTTTCGGATTCTTTTAGAAAACCCTCTTTGTCCCAAAAAGAATCCTCTTTCCAATTTACTGGATGTCTAGTAGGAGCCTCTAGGCCTCCTTCTTTATCTGAAAATATATCTGACATATGAACTAATAAGGTGCGACATGCGCACCTTATTTAAGTTGAGAAATGTAATTATGCTAGCTCTTCTAGAGCTTTTGAAAATCTATTCGCGTGAGATCTCTCTGCTTTTGCGAGAGTCTCAAACCAATCAGCTATCTCATCAAAGCCTTCTTCTCTGGCAGTTTTAGCCATACCCGGATACATATCTGTATATTCATGAGTTTCACCGGCTACAGAAGCTTCTAGATTAAGTTTTGTTTCGCCCATAGGTAGACCAGTTGCTGGATCACCCGTTTCTTCTAAGTATTCGAGATGTCCGTGAGCGTGACCAGTTTCACCTTCTGCAGTGGATCTAAATACAGCTGCGACGTCGTTGTGACCTTCAACATCTGCTTTGGCAGCAAAATAAAGGTATCTTCTATTTGCTTGAGACTCGCCTGCAAACGCGTCTTTTAAATTTTGTTCTGTGTTAGTTCCTTTAAGACCTGACATAGTTTTCTCCTATATAAAATTTATATTTTAGTTTAAATTTTTTAAAATTTTCTTGATGAAATCGATTATTAGTTTGATAACAATTCTCATTAAGAAAATGTACTAAAATTTCTGAGCGCGAATTTTAGTTGTCTATATTGTATTTGTATAATCATTTATATAAATTATAATGATAGATATTTTCTATAATGAATCTTAAAGATCTCAAATATTTCTCAAGTCTAGCTAAGCATAAAAATTTCAGTAAAGCTGCTAAAGAATGTTTTGTGACTCAACCTACTTTGAGTAATCAAATCAGCAAACTTGAGGAGGAGTTAGACCTAGTTTTATTCGAGAGAACCAATCGAAAGGTTTCCATTACTGAGGAAGGTAAGTTAATTTTAGATTCAGCACATAAGGCGCTGGAAAGTGTTTCTGAGATCAGGAAGTTAGCTCACTCATTTAAAGAGCCTCTCACTGGCAAATTAACTTTGGGAGCAATACACACGTTGAGTCCATACCTCTTGCCCATAATTTTACTTCCCTTGAAGCATGCATACCCTAATTTAGATTTAATTCTCCTAGAGGCAACTACTAATGAGCTACTAGATGAGTTGAAAGCTGGAAGAATAGATGCAGCTTTATTGGCGACTTCTGTAAAAAAAGAAAAGAAATTAGATGCATTTAAATTATTTAAAGAGCCTTTCTGGTTAGCCCACCCAGCTAATCACAAAATTTATACCGTTGATAATATTCAAGTAAAACATTTGCAAAAGTTAGATTTACTTCTATTACCGGAAGAGCATTGCTTATCTGATCAAGTAAAATCAGTTTGTGGGATAAAATCTGTAAATTCTGACGATGCGATGCAATGGTTGCATGCGGGCAGTTTAGAAACTATTCTCCAATTTGTTGCTATGGGTCAAGGATCGACATTGGTTCCTGCTCTTGCAGCCTATGAGGGAAGAATAAACACTCAAGGCTTAGTAGTGAGGAAGTTAGACATAGATAGTGCTTATAGAAATATCTCGATTGCATTTAGGAAAGATTACTCAAAAGAATCAGATTTGAAGGAATTAGCGTCCTTCATAAAAGAAAATCTCCCGAATATTGTTGAAACTACTTAAATTTTATTGCAGTTTTTTTTCACAAGTTTATTATTGATTAAATAATGTAAAGGGGAGGCTTAGTCCTGAGAATTAAACCCTTTGAACCTGATCCATACAATAATGGCGGAGGAATTACATGGCATCATTTTCACATAAGTATTTTTTATTTATATTCCTTTTAGTTCTACACACTAATATTTCTTCAGAAATCGAAGATGAGATAGTAGTAACAGGAGATTGGAGAGAAATTAAGAAAAGCGATAAGGACTCAAGCCTTAAAATTTTTGACCAAACCTACCTAAATAAAAATCAAGTTAAACATTTTGAAGATTTAACTTACTCTATTCCAAATTTAAATTTTGCTGCTAGTGATTCTAGACCTAGATATTTTCAAATTAGGGGTATTGGTGAACGTTCCGGTTATGAGGGAACTCCCAACTCATCAGTCGGTTTTTTGATTGACGATATAGACTTTTCTGGTCAGGGAGGTATTGCCTCTTCTTATGATATCCAACAAGTAGAAATTTATAGAGGTCCGCAAGGCTCTCGTATGGGGGCTAATGCCCTCGCTGGGCTCATCTACATAAAGACAAATGATCCTGAAGATATTTTTGAAGTAAAAGCTAATCTAACATTTGGAGATTTTGGAAGAAAAGATTTTGGTGGCAGCATTAATATTCCAATAAATGAAAAATTTAAGTATAGATTTAGCTTCAAGAAAGAAGATATGGATGGATTTAGAAAAAATCTGTACCTAAACAGATCGGACACATCTAGAAAGGATGAAACTTCTTATCGAATGAAGGCTAATTATGATATCAACCAAGTTTCCTCACTTGACTTAGTTTATTTTTCCCATGATTTTGATGATCCTGCCGATATTTGGACAATAGATGACTCCCTCAATACTCTATCTGATAGACCTGGAATGGATTCACAAGACTCTAGTGCAATGGGTTTAAAGTATTTTAGGGAATTAACTTTTGCTGACTTGCAAGTTTTTGGTTCTAAAACAGATACTGACGTTATATTTAGTTATGATGCTGATTGGGGAAATCCAATTTCTCATGCTCCATATGTTTATGACTATTTTTCTGAGACTCTCAGAAATCGTGATACTTCAAATCTTGAAGCAAGGTTATTGTCAAATGCCTCTCAAGGGTTTGATTGGATAATCGGATTATCTAGTTTTGAAATTGATGAGACAAATTATAGAAGTGATGACGGAGCTTACGGAGATCCATTTGATGGATATGATACCTTTTACAGCACTTCGTCCTTCTCAAGTGATTTTTCTTCAAAGAGTAAATCTATTTTTGGAAGCATAGACCTCAGATTAGACAATAACTTCATTTTGTCTTTTGGGGCTAGGTGGGAAGATTGGGAAGCTAATTACAAAGATTCCAATCAAGAGTCCTTCAAACCATCTGATAATATGAATGGTGGAAAAATCTCTTTAAGTAATAATCAAAGTGAAAACACTACTTTTTTTGCAAGTGTAGCAAAAGGATATAAGCAGGGAGGTTTTAACCTAGGCACGGGTTTAAATAATTCAGAATTTAATAATAGTATTAACTATGATCCAGAATCTTTAATAAATTATGAAGTAGGCATTAATAAGCTACTACCAAATGCTGATGGATATCTAGATTTAGTTTTTTTCTACTCAGATAGGAAAGATCAACAAGTTCTTATATCCACTCAAGTTGACCCACAAGATCCAAATACTTTCCTTTACCTTACTAGGAATGCAGCTCAAGGAAGAAATTATGGTCTTGAATTAAGTTTTGAGGGCAAAATTTCAGAAAACTTAAGCGCTTTTGCAGATCTTGGTTTCTTAAAAACTGAGATAAGAAATTATGAGTCTAGGCCTGACTTAGAAGGAAGAGAACAAGCTCATGCTCCCAGTTATAGCTTTTCAGGAGGATTAAATTGGAAAATTGCTGATAACTTTGAACTCCTGCTTGGAGTCAATGGAAAGAGTGATTTTTATTATTCCGATTCACATGATAATAAGTCAGAAGACTATATTCTGACGAACTTGAATTTAATTTATACTCATGAACAAGCAACATTCAATTTTTGGGTCAGAAACCTCTTTGATGAATATTACTCTTTAAGAGGATTTTATTTTGGTAACGAACCACCTAATTTTGAGGATACACTCTATCAGAGACATGGTGATCCAAGAAACCTTGGTATAACGGTTACCTATGATTTTTGACTTTTTGCCAATCATTTTTGAGGCATTAGCAGTTCTATTGGCGATTACCTATTTATTATTAGCCGTGAGGCAAGACATTAGGTGTTGGTTTGCTGGAATACTCAGTTCTCTGATCTATCTATATCTAATGTTCAGTGTGAATTTGTATATGGAATCTGTACTGCAGATATTTTATGTTGGAATGGGTTTTTATGGATGGTTTAAGTGGAATAAGAGTCAGCAGATGTCAAATAATTCAAATATAGTAACTTGGAGACCCGCAAAACATCTTGTTGTTGTATTTTTTATTGTATTGACTGGATTAATATCTGGAAACTTATTAAGAGAATATACCGATGCAGTTCTTCCTAATGCAGACTCGATTACAACAATTGGTGCTCTTGTGGCAACTTATATGGTCGCAAAAAAAGTTTTAGAAAATTGGTTTTATTGGTTTGTTATTGATGCAATTTCAGTGATGCTCTTCATTGAAAGGGAGCTATATCTAACAGCATTATTGTTTTTAATTTATTTGATAATAATAATTTTTGGATACAGGACATGGTTAAAGGATTATGAACTTCAGAGTAAAGTATAAATTTTTTCTTTTTGATTTAGTAACCGGTTAAAAAATGTGTGAGAATAAGATACTAAGGAGTTAATTATGGCTAAAGCTTTATACCCTGGGACTTTTGATCCTATTACCTTAGGTCATATAGATATTATTGAAAGAGCTCTGCATCTTTTTGACGAAGTGACCATTGCAATTGCTACTAGTGCTTCAAAAAAACCAATTTTTACTCTAGAGGAGAGAATAGAACATGTGGAGAAGATTTTTGCAGGTAATGATCGAATCTCTGCTATTGGATTTACCGGTTTAGTTGTTGATCTTGCAAGAGAGCAAGAATCTAATGTTTTAATAAGGGGTTTAAGAGCTGTTTCTGACTTCGAATATGAATTTCAGTTAGCCAACATGAATAGGGCTATGTCACCAGATCTAGAAAGTGTCTTTCTTACACCAAAAGCAAAATTTTCTTTCCTCTCTTCGACTTTAGTAAGAGAAATAGCCTCTATGGGTGGGACCATTGATTCTTTTGTAGATCCAATTGTTAAAGAAGCTCTACAAAATAGGTTTAAAACTTAGCCTGACATTTAGGACAGTAAGCACTAGCCCTTTGTCCTATTCTAATACCCTTAATTTCTGTTGAGCATTTATAACATTTCTCTCCTTCTCTTCCGTACACTTTTAGGCTTTGCTTAAAATATCCTGGAGCATTGTCACCGCTTACAAAATCTCTTAAAGTTGTTCCTCCATTTTCAATAGATTTCCTTAAAATTTTCACAATTTCTTGCGCTAGTAAATTGAACTTTTTTTTCGTTACTTTTCCTGCTTTAGAAGTTGGCCTTATTCCGGCTGCGTATAGAGCTTCGCTTGCATAAATATTTCCTACGCCGACAACAACACGGGAGTTCATGATGAAATTCTTGACAGAAGTTTTTCTTTTTCTGGAGGCTTCAAAGAGATACTCTCCATTAAAAGAATTACTGAGGGGTTCAGGTCCTAGATGCTTGAGAAGAAAATGTTTTTCAATATCATCGGTCCACAAAAAACAACCAAATCTTCTTGGATCACAATATCTGAGGTATGTCCCATCTTCAAAACAAAGGTCAATATGATCATGCTTTTTGATATCAGCTTGTTTACTTATTCTCAAGCTTCCTGACATGCCAAGGTGAATTATTAAATACTCTTTCGAAACTTGTAAAAGTAAATATTTTCCTCTTCTTTGTATTCTATCAATTACTTGGTTTTTTAATTTTTTGGGTATCTCCTCTGGAACAGGCCAGCGTAGTGAGGGATTCCTTATGATTACCGAAGAAATTTTTTTCCCTATTATATAGGGTTCAATGCCACGTAAGGTTGTTTCTACTTCGGGTAGTTCAGGCACAACTTATTTATTAACTGTTAGAACGGTTAGATCGTTAACCTTTTTACCTTGAATAAAATCAACAATTATTTCAGCTAATTCCGCACCAACTTCTTCTTGAACAAAATGTCCCACTCCCTTCAAAGTTATGATTTCAGGATTTGGAATACGATTTACAAAATCTTCTTTCATTCTAATGGTAATCTTTTCTTCACCACCAAAAGCTACAAGAAAGGGTTTATTCCATTTTTCGTAAATTTCTTTCCAATATTTTTCATTTTCTTGAAGTTGCGTTGGAATTAAATATGGCCAAACGTGTGCACCAGCTTTATATCTTCCATCTGGGAAGGGAGCTTCGTAAGCTTTCTTTTCGCCATCAGTTAGCTTTAATCGTCCAAAAGTCTCAATTATTCCTACTATGTCCATATCCTCGGAATAGTATGAGTGGGCTATCCATTTCGTAAACATTGAAATTCCTTCACTTTCAGAAGAATTTTCATTGTTAAGTGCAACATATGCTTGCTCCTTAAGCTCATCAAAAGATATTGGGCCATTCCACCAGACTGCAAGTTCGATCATGCGTTGAGTAACCCATCCTCTAATACCTTCAGCTGCAACCATCCCAGTATTTGATACAACAACTCTATCAAATCTATCCGGCATTTCTGCAACAACCCTTAGACCAACAAGTCCACCCCAATCTTGGCCAAAGTGAGTAGCATTTTTAAGATTTAACCTCTCAATAAATTGTTTCATCATTTCAATATGATGCTCATAGCTATAGTTGCTCTTAGATTCAAATTTATCAGACCTGCCAAAGCCAACCATATCAGGTACAACTACTCTGTAGCCTGCATCTTTGAAAACAGGAATCATTTTTCTAAATAAATAACTCCAAGTAGGTTCACCATGAAATAGAACTATCGGCTCAGCATTTTTTGGTCCTTCATCAAGATAGTGAATTCTAAGATTATCAATCACTATATAGTTTGGCTCATACGGAAAGTCTTCCAAATCTTCAAATCTATCATCGGGAGTTCTAAGCACACCTTCTCTTATTTCAATAGTTTGAGCTGTGAAGCTTGAGGAGACTAATAACAAGGAGAAAAAAAATCTTTGTATAAGATTCATACTTTCAATCCATTTGATTACTTATATTAAATAAATCATCAGGACTTAAAAGACCAACTGAAGCCTTTAATCGTAGCATGGAAATAATATACTCATATCTTGAACTTGAGTAATCTCTCTGAGCTTGAAATAGCCTTTTCTGTGCATCAAGTAAATCTACTGTATTTCTAGTTCCAACTTCATAACCTATTTGTGTAGCTTCCAGAGCAGACTCAGCAGAGGCTAAAGCCTGTTTTCTTGCGGTTACATTAGCAACTTGTGTTTGCACTCCAAAATGATTGGATCTCACATCTCTGATTGTTGATCTTTCGGTGTAAATCGCTTGTTCTTTTGATCTATCGTAATTGGCATATGCTTGACGTCTAGCAGAGCTTATAGCACCTCCTGCGAACAAAGGTAAACTGAATTGTATGGAATACTGTCTTGTATCTTGTTCAACTCCAAATAGTGGATTTTGAATAAAGCCACCAAATTTTCCTTGCTTAGTTGTGCTTTGGGAGATCCGGCCAACGAGATCAACTTGCGGTAAATGATTTGATGCAGATGCCCTAGCAGTTGCTTGCGCTGCATCTCTTTGAAGTTTAGCAGCTTTAAGTTGATAATTATTTCTCAATCCCAACGTTACCCAACTTTCCCTATCTACCGGATCTGGTGATGAGATGGAAAAATCTTCCCTGAGTGGAGATAGAAGATTTATCTCCCTTCCGACGATGGAAGTAAGTGTTTCTTGAGCTGTATCAAGTTGTGATTCTCTGGCAATTCGTGAGACTACCGTAAGATCATATGCGGCTTGTGTTTCTTGGACTTCTGTAATCGCTGCGAGTCCTACATCAAACCTCTTTTTTGCAAGATCTTTTTGACGACCAATCGCTTTTTCCTCTGCTCTTGCGGCATTAAGACTATCGATGGAGTTAAGTACATTAAAATAAGCTGAAGCTACTCGTATCATTGTCTCTTGTTGCTGGTAGGCAAACTCGGCAGCTGCTGCTTCAGACAAGGCATTACCCCTTTCAAATTGAAACCATTTGTCTAATCTAAAGATAGGTTGATTTAGATTAGCTAAATACGCATTGGAGTTGTACTGATCAATGAGTTGCTCTTCTACTCGGTACTCATTCCATGTTGTCGTACCAGATACTGTCAGGGATGGTAATAGTCCAGCTATTCCCTGAGCTTTGTTCTCTTTTCCAGCTCTGTAAGTTGCCTCTGCAGCTTTAAGAAGAGGATCATTTTTAAGAGCTAATTCATAAACTTCAGCTAAATTTTCAGTTCGAAGTGAATTTATGCCAAAAATTAGAATTAGACTAACAATGAAGGATAATTTTTTTAATAACAGCATGTTCAATTTTTGATTAGGTGTATTACTCTACTATAACACCTCTAAGATTCGCAACAAAATTAATTCTTAGCCTATAATGACAATTTTAAAAATAAGGAGAAATAATGACAATTCAAGTTGGCGATACTCTACCTTCAGTTAACTTAACAATGATGACTGCAGAAGGTCCGAAGCCCATATCTTTAAATGAACTATCAGCAGGAAAAAAAGTTGTTCTTTTTGCAGTCCCAGGTGCTTTTACTCCCACCTGTAGCGCACAGCATCTCCCAGGATTTATTGAAAGAAGCAAAGAAATAAAAGAAAAGGGTGTTGATTTAATTGCCTGTGTTTCTGTTAATGATCCATTCGTGATGAAGGCATGGGGAGAAGATAGAAACGTTGGTGAAGACGTAATGATGTTGTCAGACGGAAACGGAGAATTTACTGCTGCAATTGGATTAGAAATGGATGGTAGTGGTTTTGGATTAGGAACTAGGTCTCAGAGATATGCAATGATTATAGACGATGGTGCAGTTTCGGTTCTGAATGTTGAACAAGGCCCAGGTCTTGATGTAAGTTCTGCAGATACAGTTCTTGAGCAACTCTAGGCTATGGCAAAGCCCATTTATGACATAGGCCAAATATGTGAATTAGATAAGTGGGAGACATTTATCAATGGACAGCCTTTTGAGTTATTCGAAAGATTGCGAAAAGAAGCACCCATATACTGGCATGAAGAAAGTTTAGATTTCGAACCTGGTTTTTGGGCCCTTACAAAACACGAAGACATAATTAAGGTCTCAAAAGATCCAATTACATTTTCTTCGGCTGTGGGAGGGCATTTAATGTCGATGGGTGATCCAGAAGTTGTAGATCCCGCGGCTGTAGCAGCGATAGTTGGAAATATGATAGGAATGGATCCCCCTGACCATCAGATTTATAGAAAAATGGTTGCCCCAAGTTTCACACCCAAAGCCATAAGAGGTCTCGAAGAAGATATGCGTCTTAAGATTCGTGAGCTGCTTGAAAATGTTGAGGGTAAAAGTGAATTTAATTTTGTAACCGAAATCGCTGAACAACTTCCTTTATGGGTTTTATGTGAAATGATGGGCATACCAGAATCAGATAGATCTAAGATTAGAGATTTAGTAAATAATTTAACTGATGCTTCCATCCAGCAAGATCCAAATAATTCATTTCAGATATGGGTAAATTACATGGAACTTTTCAAAATGGGCAGGGACATGATAGAAGAGAGAAGAAAAAAACCAACTGATGATCTGATGAGTGTGGTTGCTAATACAAAAGTTGAGGGGGGTGACCTACCTCCGGAACTTTTGGATGGCTTCTTCCTTTTAATGGTGATAGCAGGCAATGAAACCACGAGAAACACTTTAACTGGGGGATTGATGGCTTTAACTGAGAACCCTAGTGAGAGAGAAAAGCTCTTAAAAGATCCATCTTTAATTGCCAATGCTACTGATGAGATGCTTAGGTGGGTAACTTCAGTAATTTATTTTAGACGGACTGCAACAAAAGACACTAACATCAGAGGTCAAGATATCAAAGCAGGAGATAAGATAATTATGTGGTATGGCTCGGCAAATAGAGACGAAGATATTTTCATAGATGGTCACTTATTTAAAGTCGATAGACAAAATGCCAAGAAGCATCTTGCTTTTGGAGCAGGGGAGCATCTTTGTTTAGGAAATAGGCTTGGGCATATGCAAATAAGAATTTTATTTGAAGAACTTTTGAAACGCTTTCCTAATATTCACTCTGTGGCTGAACCAGTGAGAATACCCTCAAATTTTTTAGCTGGAATCTCTGAGTTAAAAGTAAGCATTTAAATGATTTCAAAGGGAGACGATTACCCAATTCATCAATTACCTACTCCTATTTCAGAAGTAGGAACCGATAGAAATTTTTACGATAGATATTTTTTTAATGGATATAACAATGATGCAAGTATTTTCTTTGGTGCTGCTTTCTGTGTTTATCCAAACTTAAATATAAAAGATGGAAGCTTTATTTTCATTCATGAAGGGGTGCAACATAATTTTCGTTATTCCGGTTTTCTTAACCAAGAAAGAATGGAAACAACCGTTGGACCTTTAAATATAGAGATCATTAAACCTTTGCAACAGCTCAGAATTCTTTTAAAAGATTCTGATAAAGATATTGATGTTGATATTACTTTCACGGGCCGGTTTGAACCTATGGAAGAACCAAGAATGACTTTAAAAAATGGACCGAGAGTCACAATGGACTCTACTCGAATGACTCAGCATGGCAATTGGTCGGGGTCTATAGTGTTTCAAAAGAAAAAATTCGACTTAAAGAAAGAAGGATTGGTTGGAACTCGTGATAGATCATGGGGCATTAGGCCCGTAGGAGCTGCAGATGCTCAGATGATGCCTTCAGATAAATTACCACAATTTTATTGGTTATGGGCTCCAGCTAATTTTACAAATTTTTCTTCTCACCTTTATTTTGTTGATAACGAAGAAGGCATTACTACGCATAGTCACTGTGTAAAACAAGAAGAAAAAATAAGTTCAAAGTTTGAAGAATTAAGCAAAGAAATTGAATATAAAAAAAATAGTCGAAGAATTTCAAAAGCAATTTTTTCTGCTTCGAAGAAAGATGGATCTAAAATATCTTGGTCCTTAGAACCTAAATATCATATCTACATGTGTGGATTGGGCTACATGCACCCAGAGTGGGGACATGGGCAATTTAAGGGCGATAATCAGTCACATTATGACAGTTATAATCTTAATGAAGATTTACATGATCCACCATTCCTACATATTCAAGCTATATGTGAATTTCATGTCGTGGAGGACGAACAAAAACATAATGGAATTGGTGTCCTAGAACAACTAATTTTTGGACCGCATTCTCCCAGTGGTTTTAAGGGTCTTCTTGATACTTAGACGGATGTCTGAAAGTTTAAAATCATTGTTTTCAGAGTATTACTCAAATTTAGTAGGAAAAAATATTTCTATAAGTTCCTTAGAGAGAGTATTTGGAGGTGCCAGTAGAGAGACTTACAAAATCTTGGTCAGTGATGCGTCAGGAAATCAGGAGAAGCTAGTATTGAGACTATCTCAGGATAGCTCTTTAATTGAAACTGAACAGAAGACAGAATATTTAGCCTATACAGCATTTCAAAATTCAAATGTACCTGTTCCTGAACTTATCGATATGAATGAAGGGGCAGAAATTCTTGGGAAACCTTTTATGTTAATGAAGGAGCTAGAAGGGCAAGCTGCCAATCCATTTTCTCCCAATATTTATGCTCCATATGAAAAAGAGCTTGGCAAGCAGTTTTGGTTTATTTTAGGTCAGATAGCAAGTAAAAAAATAGATGATAAAATTTTCAAAAAACTATCTTTAGATACCCAAGAACCTTACTGGAAAATAGAGTTAGATAAATGGGTTAAAGTCATCAATGAAGATTCTATAGGCATGGAACCCGTTCTTGAGGCGGGTATAAGATACTTGTATGAAAATTCGCCAAAATTGAACTATGGCACTTGCCTTGTTCATGGAGATTACAGGAGTGGTAATTTTCTTTACCTAAAAGATAAGATAACAGGAATTCTTGATTGGGAAATGGCCCATATTGGAGATCCGCTAGAAGATTTAGCTTGGGCATTGTCACCGATATGGAGTTGGCAAGATAAACTTAAGCCTGCATATCTAATAAGCAGAGAAGAGGCACTGAAAATTTGGCAAGATTCCAGCAAGATATCAGCTGATCAAAAGTATCTTGATTGGTGGGAGTTGTTTGCTGCCATAAAGGGAATGGCTATCTGGACATCTGCTGGTCATGAATTCAAAACAGGAACTAATATTGACCCCATAAATCTTTTCTCAGCTTGGATTCCTGGAGATATACACTTGGAAATAATTTTAGATTTTTTAGAGGCAAAATTATGAAACCAGAAATTAATCTAGCCCTTATTAATGCAGCTCAGGAAATAATTGGTAGATTTAGCCCTCTCATTGAAGATGAATATGAAAGATCACGCCTAGGCTCATGGGGTGCTTTGGTTCTTATTTCTGCAATGAAGTTTAATGATGCAGCTTCATCTCTAGAGAAGGAGAACGAGGATATTATTCATTGGCTCAATCCAGATAGAGATGATTTAAAGAAAATGAAGGAGGAAGGTTATGTTGGTGATGATAAAACCTTTGACCAACTTGAAAAGAACAATCAATTACTCAGGCATAAAATCAACCAAAAGATGGTGAATCTTGAGATTGATAAAGACAAGAAGGCTTTGAAGGAAGCTTATGCCTTGATGAGATCAATGCATCAGAGGCGAAAGGTAAGTGATTTTATTGGGTTGTTGCAGCAGTCAGAATCTTAACTAGCCCACTGAATGAATGACACAAAACCATAAGCGCCCACCAACATCGGTGCTAAGTAAAGAGTAGGAAGTACGACTTTTGATACTTTCTTTGCTGTTTTTTCTATTTTTTCCAATTGTATTTATCAATTTAGTTAATAAAAATTAATTATATCATTTTAATTTATATAAGTCTATAAATAATATGAATATATTGAAAACATCTATATATATGGACATTTCATAAGTAACTTATGGAAAATTCTACAATTGCTATCCCGTTTTCTCCTCTTACAGAGTACAAAAGATACTTTCTATCCCCATCTTGAAAAACAGCAGGATCCCTTAATTGATTTACAGGTGTATTTATTGCACTGGCAACCGATTTATACAGAGGTAAGTTTGCGCCTTCCCACTCTTTTTCTGGCCTTAACACCTCTATTGGTTTTGTTGGACTCCATGATTTTATTGGCTTTGATAAATCAAAAGTTGTTAAAAGAATTCTCTCTGGTGAGTCTCCTTTTCTCGTAAAGAAAACTAATAAAGTATCCCCTTCAACCATCACCGCAGAATGGCGAGTTGTTTCTTCCATGACCTGATGTTGGATTTCATATTCATCAATATCACCAACTTTCTTATATATAATCCCAGGCATTGAGAGTGCGAAGTCATTACCCTTATAGCTGAATTTCCTTAAATAAGGCCAACCAACAATTTTCTCCTTTGGATAAAAATTTAAACCATTAAATGAAGTAGCAACTCTTGTATTCTGAAGACCAAATTCATCAAGCCCGTGAAAATACATTAATATTCTTTTGTCTTCATCATCTACATGCGCATCTGGAGAAGCTATATGAGGAATTGTTAAGTCGTCAATCTTATCAGGAATAAATTCTCTCAGATCATCATGGACATCTATCGGCTCTAATGTATTTAAATCAAAATCTTCCGGTATTTTTGGTTTAAGTGTTAGGAAATTTGATTCATTAAGATGTAGCACACCACCGTTATAAATATTCCACGGCCCTCGTAAGTTACTAGAGTATGCAAGGTTAATTCTATCCCCTTTATGATCAGCAAAATAAAGGTAATAAATTCCTAGAGGATCTTTTATCCACTCGGGTACTTTTATCAAAGAAGGGCCTTGTACATTAAATCCAATCTCATGGTTATGAAAAGGTTTAATTATTGGTTCCTCAACAAAACGCTTTATATCTATTTTCAATTTCATATCTCGCTCTGTAGCTAGCTTTAAGAAATAATCGGCAAAATAAAAATCCTTGCTTACCTAAAAAACTATATTCGTATCCCTTTGTTACAGTTGCAAAGGTATAATAAGTCAAAACTCCATGGCAAGAGAATACACTGCAAAGTCTATAGAAGTCCTCTCCGGACTTGATCCGGTCAAGAAAAGACCGGGGATGTATACAGAAACCTCAAGGCCAAATCACCTTGCTCTAGAAGTAATAGATAACAGTATTGATGAGGCTTTGGGAGGATTTGCTTCAAAAATAGATGTTGTCCTTCTCGAGGATGGATCTCTAAGCGTTGAGGACGATGGTCGTGGTATGCCTGTTGATATACATCCAGATGAAGGTATACCTGCAGTTGAGCTAATTTTTACAAGGCTCCATGCTGGGGCAAAATTTTCAAATGAAGATTATAAATTTTCTGGAGGGCTACATGGTGTAGGTGTTTCTGTAGTTAATGCATTGTCCTCTTTTCTTGAAGCAGAAATAAAAAGGGATGGACAGAAATACTCCATTAGATTTGAGGAAAGTGAAAAGAAAAATGATCTCAAGAACATAGAAAAAGTTGGTAAAAAGAATACTGGAACAAAGGTAACATTTTTACCGGATCCTCAATATTTTGATAATGCCAAAATATCTGTTTCACAACTAAAATCTGCTTTAAAAGCAAAGGCAGTTCTTTCTCCGGGATTGAAGATTTCTTTCAAGGATGAAAATACTGGTGAATCCGTATCTTGGTGTTTTGTTGAGGGGCTTGCAGCTTATTTGGCTTCTTCAAATGTAGGTGGAGAAGTTGTTCCTTCAGATCCATTTGAGGGTGAATTTATGTCTGAAGAGGGTGGCCTTACTTGGGCCCTTCAATGGGTTCAGGGAATAACTGATCCTATATCAGAAAGCTATGTAAACCTTATTCCCACATCCCAAGGAGGGACTCATGTTAATGGCACTAGGTCAGGTTTAACAGAGGCATTGAAAGAATTCTGTGAGTTTAGAAATTTAATACCAAGAGGTGTAAAGTTAACATCGGATGATATTTGGTTAAATTGTAGTTCAATAATTTCAGCCAAGGTAAAAGATCCACAATTTACCGGTCAAACTAAAGAAAGACTTTCTTCAAAGGAGTTCACCAATGTCTCATCCCAGATTATCAAAGACTCCTTCAGCTTATGGCTCAATCAACACACTGAGGAAGGAGAAATCATAGCAGGTATTTGTATAGCAAATGCTCAAGCACGCCAAAAAAATAATAAGAAGGTAGATAGGAAAAAAATAGTTTCAGGTCCAGCTCTTCCTGGAAAATTAACGGACTGTACATGTGATGATCCTGAAGAAGGAGAGTTATTTTTAGTTGAAGGAGAGTCTGCTGGTGGCTCAGCAAAACGAGCTAGAGATAGGAAATTCCAAGCAATTCTTCCATTGAAGGGAAAAATTATGAATACTTGGGAAGTCGATGTTGGTGAAGTTCTAGCTTCCCAAGAGGTAAGTAATATTGCTATTGCATTGGGAGTAGAACCAGGAAGTAATAATCTTGAGGGTTTGAGATATGGAAAAGTTTGTATTCTTGCTGATGCTGATTCAGATGGGTTGCACATAGCCACGCTGCTTTGCGCATTATTTCTGAGACATTTTAGGCCGCTAGTCGAGGCAGGTAGAGTTTATGTTGCAATGCCTCCTTTATATCGTGTCGATCAAGGCAAAGAAGTTCATTATGCTCTTGATGACGATGAGAAAGATAGACTTGTGGAAGAGCTGAAAAAAAAGAACAAACGAACCAAGATTGAGGTTCAGAGATTCAAAGGTCTAGGTGAGATGAATGCCTCTCAGTTAAGAGAAACAACTATGCTGCCAGGTGCAAGAAGGTTGGTTCAGTTAACGGTTAAGAGTGGAGATAAATCTGCGCAGATAGTTGATATGCTCTTGTCTAAGAAAAGATCTCAAGATAGAAAGGAATGGTTAGAAGACAAAGGAAACCTTGCGAATGTCTGAAAAAACTGAACAACAGTCTTTAAGTCAATTTAGCGAAAAGGCTTATCTTGACTATTCCATGTATGTCATTTTGGATAGAGCATTACCTCATATAGGAGATGGATTAAAGCCAGTTCAGAGAAGAATAATTTATGCAATGTCCGAATTAGGTCTAAGTTCAGCAGCAAAATATAAAAAAAGTGCGAGAACGGTTGGTGATGTAATAGGTAAGTTTCATCCTCATGGAGATACAGCAGCATATGAAGCTATGGTGCTCTTATCTCAAACATTTTCTACCAGGTATCCTCTTATTGATGGACAAGGGAATTGGGGGTCTATAGATGATCCTAAATCTTTTGCAGCAATGAGATACACAGAATGTCGCCTCTCTCCATATGCCAAAAGTCTTCTCGAAGAGTTAGGTCAAGGAACAGTCGATTGGGCTAGTAATTTCGATGGGACTCTTTTAGAGCCATCGGTTTTACCTTCAAGACTTCCAAATCTTCTCTTGAATGGGGCTACGGGAATCGCGGTAGGAATGGCTACAGATATTCCTCCGCATAACCTGAACGAAATAGTTAAGGCTTGTATCAAAATTTTAGATGAGCCTAAAGTAACAGTAGAGGATTTATATCCAATAGTACCAGGGCCGGACTTCCCAACTAAAGCAGAAATTATATCTAGTGAAGAGGACCTAAAGGAAATCTATAAATCTGGAAGAGGCTCAATAAAGATGCGCTCAACATATTCAATAGAAAATGGAGAAATTGTTATTACAGCATTACCTCATCAAACATCCAGTTCAAAAATATTGGAACAAATTGCTATCCAGATGGACTCAAAGAAGTTGCCCATGATCGTAGATCTTAGGGATGAAAGTGATGAAGAAAACCCGACAAGATTAGTTTTGGTTCCAAAATCTAATCGAGTAGACAAAGACGCAGTTATGAATCATCTCTTTGCAACAACTGATCTGCAAAAGAACTATCGAGTGAACATGAACTTGATAGGGCTTAATGGAAAGCCACAAACGAGAGACATAAAGTCTGTTCTTAAAGAATGGCTCTCCTTCAGGACTCAAACAGTTACAAGAAGATTACAACATAGGCTGGATTGGGTTCTAGATAGATTACATATATTAGAAGGATTATTAATTGTTTATCTCAACATAGACGAAGTAATAAATATTATTCGCAATGAAGATGAGCCCAAGAAAGTCTTACAGAAAAAATTCAAGTTAAGTGTTGTGCAAGTTGAGGCTATTTTGGAAATCAGATTGAGACAATTGGCAAAACTGGAAGAAATAAAAATAAAAGAAGAGCAGGGTAATCTCGATACAGAAAGAAAGGAGTTAGAAAAGTTACTTGGTTCAAAAGCAAGATTAAAAACCCTAATTAAAAAAGAACTTAAAGCCGATGCTGAAATCTATGGTGATGAGAGAAATAGCCCTATTGTAGTTAGAGAGGAGGCTTCAGCTTTTGACGAGGCAGAATTAATATCGTCTGATCCTGTTACGTTGGTTCTTTCAAAAAGAGGTTGGATAAGAGCAGCTAAGGGACACGATATAGACCCTGAATCATTAAATTTTCGAGAAGGGGACTCCTATTTTGCATCATCCTTATCTAGAAATAATTTAAATGCTGTTTTCCTTGATTCTAAAGGTAAGGCCTACACATTACCGTGTCATTCTCTTCCATCAGCGCGTGGTCAAGGAGAACCTCTTTCTGGAAGATTAAATGCTGAATCTGGAGAAACTTTTATGGGTGTTATCTCTGGTAAAGATGATGCAAAAGTAGTTTTAGCATCCTCTTCAGGATATGGATTCATAGCCCAACTAATTGATTTACAGACAAAGAATAAATCTGGTAAAGCCGCAATCAGAGTACAAGAAAACGCTAAGGTCTTGAAACCATGTCTGGTTAATAGTGAGAATGACTATATTGCAGCTATTACAAACCAAGGAAGAATGCTTGTCTTCCCATGTTCAGAGCTACCTCAACTGGCTAGAGGTAAGGGTAATAAGATTATCGGAATCCCAAAACCAAGTTTTGAATCTGGTGAAGATTTTCTTCAGGAAGTTATCACTTTGCGTGAAGGAGAAGAATTAAAACTGATTAGCGGAAAAAGATATTTCTCAATTAAATACAAGGATTTAGAAAACTTTTCGGGAAATCGAGGTAGAAGAGGAAATTTCTTGCCCAAAGGTTTTAGAAAGGTTGATAGAGTCGAGGTTATCAGACTAAATACCCAAAAGGAATAATTGTTGAGTAGTTAGCTGCATGCGGAGGAATAGATGAAAGAAAAATTTCCCTACTTAGGTAATGATGTTTTGATAACACAAGACATGTGCGATCTAAATGAACACATGAATGTAATTTACTATGCAAAAATATTTGAAGATGAATTTCCATTTTACGATTCACTAGGATTTACATCAGACTATTTCAAGCAAGGATATTCTTTTTTTACTTTGGAAATGAATATCAGGTACCTTAAAGAAATGCGTAAAGGAGAAATTGCTTCACCATGTTTTCGATATTTTGCAGTTAAACCTAAATTAATTCATTATGGCGGTGTTCTCTTAAATGAGTCTGGAGAGGTGTCTTCAATAACCGAAAATGTCTTAATTCATGTAGATATGAATACCAGAAAATCTTGTGAAATGAGTGATTCTACGATTGATCACCTTAAAGATATGGTTGCAGTTCACTCCGCTACTGGAGAAATCGATTTTGAGCTAAGATTGAAGATTTAAATTAGTTGCAACTCAGCTTGAATTTTTTCGTCGAGCAAAGGCAGCACATCTAAGCTTTTTAAATTCTCTTCCAATTGATCAAGCTTTGATGCTCCAAGAATCACAGTAGAAACATTTTTATTCAATAAACACCAAGCTATGGCTAGCTTAGTTAGGCTAGTCTCAAGTTTTTCCGCTATTGGCACTAGAGAAGTAATCCTTTTCATTCTTTCTTGACCTCTTTCAGAATCTACCATTGATTTTCTTAACCACTCATAACCTTCAAGCGAAGCCCTAGAATCTTTTGGCACTCCATCAAGATATTTTCCAGTTAGAGCTCCTGATGCAAGGGGAGACCATATTGTTGTTCCAAGACCATATTTCTCATATAGAGGAGCATACTCATTCTCAAATCTATCACGATCCAAAAGATTATATTGAGGTTGCTCCATAGACGGAGGTGAAAGGTTATTTGAATGAGCAAATTCGTAAGCTTCAGTGATTTCTTCAGCAGTCCACTCGGAAGTACCCCAATAAAGCACTTTGCCTTGAGTTATCAGATTATGCATTGCCCAAACAGTTTCTCCTATAGGAGTTTCAGGATCGGCTCGATGACAAAAGAAAAGGTCTAAATAATCTACTTGCAACCTTTCCATAGCTTGGTGGCAGGCTTCGGTTATATGTTTTCTGCTCAGACCTCTTTGAGTGGGAAGAGGATTTTCTTTGGCTCCAAAGAAAACCTTTGAAGATACACAATAAGAATCTCTTGGATTATTTAATGACTTCAAGGCTTTTCCCATTACGATTTCTGATTCTCCTCTTTCATAGCCTTCTGCATTATCGAAAAAATTCACACCTGCATCTAAGCACTTACCGAACATCTTCTCTGCAAGTCCTGAATCAACTTGTTTATTAAAAGTGACCCAAGAACCAAACGATAACTCCGAGACTTTTAATCCTGATTTACCCAAATTTCTATATTGCATTTCTAACCTCCCAATACCTCTGTAAGTATTTCTAAACCTCTTTCTATATCTTCATCAGGGATGTTTAAAGCCGGTGCCAATCTAAGACATGTTGTACCTGCTGAAACCATGATAAGCCCTTTCTCATATGCATCATTCAACACTAAATCTGAAGTTGTGCCTGCAAGATCACAACCTATCCATAAACCAGAGGATCTTATATCAGTTAATAAATTTTTATCCTTTAAATTCGTGAGATATTCAACAAATATACTTTCTTTTCTTTTGACTTCTTTCAAGAAGTTATTATCAGAGACTATTTCTATAACCTTATTTGCAACGGCACATGCCAGAGGATTCCCACCAAAAGTTGAACCATGAGTTCCAGGTTGCATAGATTTTCCAATTGCCTCTGTTGTTAATGTGGCGCCAATTGGTATACCTCCCCCCAAACCTTTTGCAGATGTCAATATATCAGGAGCAATATCATAATTCATGTAACTATAAAGACTTCCAGTTCTTCCTACGCCACTTTGCACTTCATCAATAATTAATAGGACTTCATTTTCTGATGTGACCTCTCTAATTTTTTTTAAAAAGTCTATGGTGGCTTCATAAACTCCTGCTTCACCTTGAACAGGTTCAACTATTACCGCGGCAGTATTTTTATTAATGAGAGTTTCCAGACCTTTCAGCTCATTAAAATTGCCATGAGCAATTCCAGGCATCAATGGCTCAAAGCCATTTCTGTGAACTTTTGAACTGCCCAGAGATATATTTAGAAGAGAACGTCCATGAAATGAATTTTTAAATGAAACTATTTGATCTCTTTTTTCGCCTTTCGTAGAGAAGAATTTTCTCGCGATTTTTATTGCAGTTTCATTTGCTTCAGAGCCAGAGTTACTAAAGAAAACATTTTCTGCAAAAGTGTTTTTTGTAAGACGCTCCGCAAGTTCAATGGCAGGTTGATTAGTTAAGTAGTTACTCAAATGCCATAACTTCTTCGACTGAACAGCTAAGGCTTCAATTAAATCAGGATGAGAATGCCCAAGAGAATTTACAGCAATGCCTCCTCCAAAATCAATGTATTCTTTGTTATCCTTATCCCAAAGTCTGGAACCTTCTGCTCTTTCAGGTATAAAAGAAGCAGGGGAGTAGTTGGGAAGCATGACATTGTCGTACAGTTCCCTTAATTGATTATTTTTACTATTTTCTTTCATCTGAAGAAATTTTCGGGGCAAGCAATAGTATTATAGATAGCCTTTTTATATGGTCAAAGTTGAAAGTAATATTGCTGAGAATACACATCGTATTTTACTGCGTCCAAATCAGTCCACTGATTGGAAAATGAGTTTGCTTTTCATTTTTGTAATTGCCTTTACTTGTCTTGCAATTGGCATAGGCTTTGCGTTTGCTGGAGCAACCATGATACTGCCTTTTGCAGGTTTAGAGGTTTTATTTGTAGGTATTTGTGTTTACCTCGTTATGAAAAAAACCTATAAACAAGAAGTAATCACTTTAACTAAAGAAAAATTAAAAATTGAAAAGGGTACTGGAAAAATTGATCAAGTTTGGGAATATTTCAGAATGTGGTCGTATGTCTCTGTGGAAAAGCCTGAACATCCCTGGTACCCAGCGCATATCATTGTCACGTCCAAGGGTGAGAGGGTCCCAATTGGTGATTTTCTAAATGAAGATGAAAAAGAGGATTTAGTGACTAATTTAGAAAGGATAATAGACCAATTAAAATAACTATTTTCTTTGGTTGAACCTCTTTCCAACCATTGCAGATGTAATATTAATTTTCTGAATATCTATTGTTCCACCGGCAATACCCCAGCCCCATACATCTCTGTATTTTCTTTCCATAGTATATTCTTTATTGAAGCCATAGCCCCCCATTAATTGCATTGCTGAAGCTACGACTTCTCTGGCTGTTTCGTTCGAGAAACATTTACCTACACTGGATTCAAATATGCTCGGAAATCCTTCTTGAGCATTGTGTGCTGCTCTATGAATAAGGAGCCTAGAGGCTTCCACTTTCATAGCCATTTCAGCTAACTTCATTTGAACCGCTTGGAATTCAACAATAGGCTTGCCAAATTGTTCTCTTTCTTGAACATAATTTATTGCGCTTTCTAATGCACCAGAAGCTTGTCCGAGGCACATAGTCGCATTTCCACATCTCTCTAAATCGAATGCTTCCATTAATTTTTTAAAACCTCCGTTTGCCTCAACAATTATGTTTTCAACAGGGACTTCTACATTGTCGAAATAAATGTCTGCGGATGGGATGCCATTCCAACCCATCAAGCTTTCTTGCTGACCAAAACTCACACCTGGCGCATCTTTTTCTACATAGACCGCTCCTATACCATTGGCACCAGGTTCATCTGACATCCTGCAATAAACAACGTATCCCTCTGAATGTCCTCCTCCAGAACACCACCGTTTTGTCCCATTGAGAATAAATTTATTATCTTTTATTTCCGCTTTAGTCGTTAGATCAGTTAAAGCTGAACCCGCATTCGGCTCAGACATAGATACAGCCACAACAATATTGCCTTTACAAACCTCAGGTATAACTTTCAGCTTCAATTCCTCCGAAGCAAAATGTTCGATAGCTTTGACAGGACCTACACAGCTTTCAAATATTGGAAAAGCAACAGCTGATGATACTTTTGCAAATTCTTCCATCACCAAAAGGGCATCTAAATTTGATAAACCTAATCCTCCATATTTTTCATCAACATTTATTCCCAAGAAGCCCATTTCAGAGTACTTCTTCAGCCAATCTTTTGATAGTGGTTCACTTGTATGTTCCATATGATCTGCAACTTCTGACATTTCTTTTTTCGCAAAATTTCTTGCAGTCATTTGTAATTCTTTTTGTTGGTCAGAAAGTTTAAAGTCCATAAATATCTCCTATATGATTCTGTCCTTTTTTAATTGATTAATCTCTTCTTGGGTATACCCTAATTCCATAAGTATTTGTTGATTATGCTCACCTAATTCCGGAGATCTATGTTTAATTTTTCCTGGATTTTCAGATAATTCAATTGCGGGTCCAACTACAGAATATTCTTCCTTTAAAGTGGGATAAGAAAGTTTTACGAAAGATCCTTTTTCTACTATGTGTCTTTCTTTTAATGTCTCTTGAGCTCTTAACACTTCGCCAACTGGAATTCTTGATTTTTCAAGTTCGTCGATGGCTTCTTTGGAAGTTCTTTCAGCACACCATTCAGACATTCTCTCACTTATTAAATGTCCATTATCGCCCCTACTTAAATCATCTTTAAATCTTTCATCATCAAGCCATTCTTCCTCACCCATTAAATTTACCCATCTTTCGAAAAGTGGTTGCCCAACTGTTTGCACAAGTATCCATCCATCTTTTGTTTGGAAAGTATCAGAGGGACCTGAAGTCTGAGCCCTATTCATAGAGGCTATCCTATTAATATCAAGAAGTTCTTGCTCTATTAGAAGATTGTTGGTGGTGGTAAGAGCAGTCTGAAGTAGAGAAGTTTGGACTCTTTGTCCTCTGCCTGTTTTAAGTTTCTCAAGATATGCCAAAACGGTTCCGAAAGCAGCTAATGAGGCACTGCAAAAATCTACATAGGGTGCGTATGCTTTTGTAGGTTGATCAGGATCTCCTGTCATATCCATCGCCCCTGACATAGCTTGAGCAACACCATCAAATCCAACACGCTCAGCATAGGGACCTGATGTACCGAAGGCTGTATTAGAAGTAAGAATTATCCCAGGATTAATTACTTTAAGTCTTTCGTAATCAAGACTCATTGATTTCAAAGTCTGTTCTGGAAGGTTTGCTATAACTATATCGGATCTCTCAACAAGTTTTTTTATAATCTCTTTGCCTTTTTCCTTTGTTGGATTAAGAGTAAGTCCTAATTTATTTCTATTCAATTGAAGAAACATTGCACCTTGACCATCTTCTGTAACCGGAGTGACAAATCTGTCTTCACTTCCATTCACTCTCTCAATTCTTATTACATCAGCTCCATAATCTGCAAGTAACGCACCACAGAAAGGTCCTGCTATATACCTTCCAAAATCTAGTACTTTTACACCTTCAAGTATTTCACTCATAAACTTCAATCTTTTTATCTTCTTACATTCTTTTAATATCGTTAACGATTATAATCAAGCTATGACAAATCAAGAAATACCAGAGGGTTTTAAAGAATTAAAAATACCTCAACCACATATAGAAAATTTGGGGCCGGGATATTACAAAAAAGAAAATGATGAACTATTTATGATTTTCTTTGCTAAAAAAGAGCATAGTAATTTTTATGAATCTGCTCACGGTGGAGCCCTTATGGCTCTGGCTGATTTTTGTTTGACTTCGTCAATGATGAAAGACAGAAATAGTCTCGTTACTACAGTAAGCTTCCATACTGAGTTCATCGCACCGGCTCCTGTAGGAAGCATGCTTTTAATTCGTTGCAGAGCAACTAAAATAGGAAAGTCATTAGGATTCTCAGAAGGAGATATAACTTCTGATGGTAAATTAATCATTACTTTCGGAGGGGTAGGACGAATACTTAAATCATAATGGAAAAAAATTACGAAATTATTGTTTATGGAGCTTCAGGATTTACAGGAAAAATTTGCTGTAAATATTTAAGAGATAAATATGCCGACCTGAAGTGGGGAATTGCAGGTAGGAATGGAGAGAAATTAGAACAGGTAAAAGCTGATTTAGGACTTGATTGTAATGTATTGATTGCAGATGGAGGAGATTTAGATGCACTCAAGAGTCTTGCTAGCCAAACAAAGGTCGTTTTGTCCACAGCAGGTCCATTTGCGAGATATGGATCCTTATTAGTTCAAGCCTGTGTTGAGGAAGGTGCCCATTACACAGACATAACAGGTGAGAATCATTGGGTAAGAGGCTTAATTGATAAACATCACTTAGAGGCTGCATCAAAGGGTATTAGAATAATTCCGTCTTGCGGATATGATTCTATTCCCTCCGATATAGGTGCTTTTTTCACTATTTCTCAATTTGATAAACCGGTTAACAGGGTTGATGTTTATCATCAAGCCCAAGGAGGAGCTTCTGGAGGCACCACAGAAACAATATTTACTATGGACGGTGTGGGAAAAGAGATGAGAGACCCTTTCGTTCTTAATCCTGAAAATACAGTTTCTGAAGAGCAAAGAGAAAAGTCTAAGGATGGTTTTAGTATTGAAGAAGTTGATGGTCTTGAGGGCTGGTCGGGTGTTGGGGTAATGGCTATGGCAAATACAAGGGTTGTACGAAGATCTGCAGCTTTGATGGAACAAAATCAAAAACCTTATGGAAAAAACTTTACTTTTGGAGAGCATGGCTTATTTGCTTCAAAGAGAAATGCAAGGCTAGCTTCCTTAGGTCTTCTATTAGGCTTTATAGTCTTAAGTACACCTTTAAAGTATCTAGTGAGACCCTTTTTGCCTAAGCCAGGTGATGGACCCAGTCAAGAAACTCAAGACAAAGGCTGGTTCAGAGCAACTTTTGTTGCTGTTTCAGAAGATAATGATAGAAAGATATGTTCAATGTATGGATCCGGAGATCCAGGATATAAGTCAACTGCAAAATTAGTCTGTGAATCAGCGCTTGCCCTAGCCAGATCCAACGATCTTCCAGGCGGAGAAGGATATGGGGGTGTTCTAACCTCTGCAGTAGGCTTGGGAGAAGTTTTGGTTAACAGGTTAAAAGATGCTGAAATCGAATTTAAAGTTTTGAACTAAATTTTAAAACCTTTCAATTTCTTTTTGACAAGTTTGTTCTTCAGCGACGCTGTTTCTATTACTCCGTTTTTAAATGGAGCCCAAGCCTCTCCTTGAATTAGAGGGCTGAGATAATTCTTACAAGATCGTGTGATATCGAATCCATCTTTCGTTATGAAATTTCTTGGCATTTTCTTTTCTACATTTGCTACATTTGCCAATTCTACTTTCCCAATTTCCCAACTATAAGGCTTTGCTTTTTTTCTAACAACGATGGGCATAACTGAATTTTCTCCAGAAGATGCATACTCAACTGCAGCCTTACCTACTGCATATGCTTGATCTAAGTCTACCTTGGAAGAAATATGCCTAGCAGATCTTTGTAAATAATCTGAAACTGCCCAATGATTCTTATAGCCTAATTTATTATTTATAATTTCGGCAAGTCGGGGTGCAACTCCACCGAGTTGTTTGTGTCCGAAAGAGTCTACGGAACCACTATCAGCAAGAAACTTACCGTTTGCATACTGCGTTCCTTCTGACACAACAATCACACAATATCCCTCCTTATTTACTACCTCTTTAACTTTCTTAAGAAAAGCTTTTTCATTAAATGGGACCTCAGGTAGTAGTATTATATGAGGTGCTGAATTTTCTTTAGATTTTGCAAGTCCTGCAGATGCTGCTAACCAACCTGCATGCCTTCCCATAACCTCTAGAATAAAAACTTTCGTTGAACTTTTTGACATACTTTTTACATCAAGCGCAGCCTCTTTAGTCGAGGTAGCGATGTATTTAGCAACAGACCCAAACCCTGGACAGTTATCAGTGAAGGGCAAATCATTATCTATGGTCTTAGGGATGCCAATGCACGTTACAGGAAACCCGGCGTCTACAGTGTATTGAGCAATCTTGTTAGTTGTATCTTGAGAGTCCCCTCCTCCATTATAGAAAAAGTAACCAATATTATGCGCCTGAAATACATCAATAAGCCTTCTGTATTCTCTTTTATTAACATTGAAATCTTTAAGCTTATGCCTGCATGAACCAAATGCACCTCCAGGAGTATGCATCAGCTTTTTGATTTCTGAATACTTCTCCAAGCTAGTATCGATAAGTTCCTCATTAAGAATGCCTACAATTCCATCTTTTCCTGCGTAGAGTTTGTTTATCTTCTTTGATTTCCTAGCTCCCTCAATAACTCCACAAGCAGTAGCATTAATAACTGATGTTACTCCTCCGGATTGGGCATATATGGCATTCATAGCTTTCATCGAAAGAATAATACTTCAAAACATTTCTATCTTGAATTCATTCTTGCTAGTTATAATGAATTCATGTCTAAAAAAAGAGTTCATATTCTTGGAATTTGCGGCACTTTCATGGGGGGGCTTGCTTTATTAGGCAAAGAGAAGGGCATGGATATCTCAGGATGTGATAATAATGTTTATCCTCCCATGTCAGATCATCTCAATGACATGGGAATTGAAATAATTGAGAGTTATGATCCTTCTCATCTTCCAAAGGCAGATGAATATGTAATTGGAAATTCAATTATGAGAGGAAATCCAGCTCTTGAACATTTACTATCTTCAAAAGCCAATATAATTTCTGGGCCAGAATGGTTATACAGCAATATTCTAAAAAATAGAAAAGTGATAGCTGTTTCAGGAACGCATGGAAAAACTACTACCACGGCAATGATTGCTTGGATATTCCAAGACCAGGGTATCGAGACAGGATATTTGATAGCAGGAAAACCTAAAGATTTCGAGAAATCTGCTAGAAAAGGTAAACAGGATATATTCGTTTTAGAAGCAGATGAGTATGACACAGCTTTTTTTGATAAAAGGTCGAAGTTTATTCACTATAAGCCTGACACACTTATCATCAATAATTTAGAATTTGATCATGCAGACATATTTCCAGACATGTCATACATCTATAGGGAGTTCCATAATTTAATCAGAACTCTCAAAGAGGAAGCTGAAATAATTTTCCCTAGAGATGATTTGAATATATCAAATGTTCTAAATCTTGGGTGTTGGAGTAAGTTGATTGACTATAGCTTTAATGAACAAAATATAAATTCTGTAAATTTTTCTAATTCAAGCAACAAAACGTATTTAACAATTGAAAATGAGAAGGGAGAACTAGATTGGAGCATGCTCGGTGAGCATAATGCAAGAAATGCCATGGTTGCCTTATTGGCAGTGAACATATACGGCATAAAGTTGTCTGATGGAATTAACTCACTAAAAAAATTTAAAGGAGTTGCTAAGCGACAAGACTTGCTGATGGATGAAGAGAGATTATTGCTTATAGAAGATTTTGCTCATCATCCAACAGCAATTGAAACAACCCTTAAAGGTATAAAAAAGGCTTACTCAAATAGGAAAATTTATGCTGCCATTGAATTAAGATCCAATACTATGAAGTCAGGTTTTCATGATGAAAGATTGATAAATGTATGTTCTTTCGTTGATAAAGTTTTTTGGAAAAGTGAAGATAAAGATCAAGCTAATAGGCTAGTTGAAGCTTCACCAGATAAGTCTTCGCAAATCATCAATATTGATAATTTTATTGATGAATTCAAGCAAATAAACAGGAAGGGCGATGTATTGGTTGTAATGTCAAACGGTAATTTTGATAATCTTTCACGATTGCTGATGAATGAATTCAAAAAATGAATCAAGAAATAACATGTCCTCTTTTTCCACTGACAATTAATGTATTGCCTGGAGCTCTTCTGCCATTGCAAATTTTTGAACCTAGGTATATTGATATGGTCAAAACATGTCTAAGTAAATCCGAGGGATTTTGTATAGTTCTTTCAAAGCCAGATCATCAAAAAAATAATGATCTACCAGGCCATCATGACATAGCTACCTATGTTGAAATAATTGACTTTGATCAACTTGATAATGGATTACTTGGCATCACTGTACAGGGTAAATACAAACTAAGAATTCAAGAAAGATGGTTACAGCCTGACAACCTTCTTTTGGGTAAGGGCTTAATGATCGAGGAGGATACAGAAGATCTTTCAGAAGACTCAAGATATAGTGATATGTGGAGTATGGTCAAAGAAATAACCAATCATCCAGAAATAAAGAAATTAAACTTAGAGCTAAACCTGAAAAGTTCATTCAGTGTTTGCTATATATTGGCAAGCGTTCTGCCACTTACAGCTCAAGAGAAACAAACCATCTTGGAATTGGACAGAAACCAAGATAAGTTAGAGTTTCTTAAAAAGATTATAAAAAAGCTAGGAGGTTGATCGACCTAGCCCTGTCGCCAATTTCCGTGAAAGCCATAAGGAACTCTATGGGGTAGTTTGGCTTTTGCAATTGGACCACTTGAAATATTTTCTGCATCAAAAATCATCAGATCAGATCTATTTTCTTGTCCTAGAAAAGCTAGCGAAAGAAGGTATCCTTCACCTTCATTCGCGCTTAAAGATTTTGGAACAAAAATAGGTTCTCCAACCGCATCAAATTCTGAAAGCGTAAAACTATCTTTCTTATCAGTTTCAAAATCATAACTTGTAATGGAGTTAAAACTCACACCTTTAGGCGACTCCCCGTTATTAGAGGCATAGTAGCCATATCTGTATTTAGACATAGACTTTCTTTCATCAAGTCTAGGGAACTCCCCAATACTATCATCTAGATAGTTTTTCTTTATTGACCCTGAGTTGGAGTTTAAATCTATCTCCCACCTGTTGAGTTTGGCTTCACCCTTCTTTAGATCTGGTGCGGATCCATCAAGATGAGGAAACATTGGAGCCTCCTCGAATTGCATCATATCTGCAATGATCTTTCCATCTTCTTCAAAGGCATTCATAGGATGAAAAACAAAGCAAGGGTCGCTCTCTATCCATTTGATATCTGCTACTGTTCCATCTCTTGGCATGATTCCAATTTGACTTGGCCTGTAAGCATCCCAAGCAATAGGAGACTTACCTTGCGCTGCTAAATTGAAGTCTATAATTAAAGGAAAGATAGGAAAAATAACATGTTTAGTGGTAACAACGAAATCGTGAACCATGCTGGAATATGGAGTATCAAATTCTGAAAAGGTTGTCATAATCCCCTCAGAGTTAATTACAAAATAACTCATCTTATTCACTCCAAAGCCATAACTAAATCCGATCATGTCTCCTGTTTGTGGATCAATCTTGGGATGAGCTGTCATAGCTGAATTTAGCTTTCCTTTATAGTCATATGCTCCCTTAGATTCTAATGTTAATGGATCTAATTCAAAGGGTTTATGCCCCTCTTCAAGTGCCAAAAGTTTCCCTGAATGGAAAACAATATTTGTATTAGCAGTTCCATCTTCTCCATCAAAATTAAATATGGGATCGGGTTGCATTGGATTGAGGGCATTGATTAGAGATCGGCCAGCTTTCCTTTCTTGTTTCCATTTTGAAGTTTGTGCCCATCTATTTAGGTAAGAGACTTTTCCGTTTTCAAAATGAAATGCATGTATCATGCCGTCACCAGCAAACCAATGATAATCTCCACCCATGGGTGGAAATTGTGGATCAGGTCCATTCCTATAGTAACTACCAAAAAGATCTTTGGGGATGTCGCCTTCGACAATTAAGTCATTTATATTGCTCTCCATCCTAAGGGGAGCATAGTTACCTCTTAAATTTGGGTGATCTGGATATGTTTCTGTCATTGCGTTTTAATTTTTTTTCTAAAGTACCTTATTAAGATAAATATGACAACAATACCTGCCAATATCCAAAGCGACTCAAAAGGATTATTGTTTTCAAAATTCATAGATTTGCCTGCATAGTAACCTGGCAAGGTATATATCAAAGCCCAAATAAAACATGAGAAAACTTCTATGATAATGAAACTTTTGATATTCATGCTCAAGGAGCCTGCTGTAATGGGCAATAGCGGCCTAACTGGCCCAATAAACTTTCCTATGAAAAGGCCTATCATTCCATATTTTTGAAAGAAGGCTTTTCCGTTAGCCAATAATTTCGGATGTTTGTTAAAGGGCCAAATCTTAGCAAGAGAGTTTCTCAGGCTAAAACCAATAAAGTAACTGGCTATATCTGAAAAAAAACTTGCAAGGTACGCTAAAAGAACAACTTCATAAACACTCAATGAAGTTGAGGCTAAACCTGCTATGACAGCTAATAATACTACTCCGGGTATAATAATTCCTATCAGGGCAAAGCTTTCTATAAAGGATGCTCCTATGATTCCGAAAGCTACCCATTCAGGATTTTGTTCCAGCCAGATTAATATTTCATTAAATTCGAGCATCTTAATTTTTTAAAAGCCTTGATACTTAGGTAGAATATTCAACAATGTCACATAGTAAAGAAATAATTTCTTATATGAATCGATTAGGATCTGAAGCTAAGGAAGCTTCATCGGTTCTTGCGCAGGCTTCAATCGAGCAAAGGAATGCCTCGCTAGATTTCATCGCTGAAGCCATAGAGTTAAACAGAGATAAAATTCTCAGCACAAATCAAAAGGACCTTGAGCTAGCCAAACAAAAGTCAATTGGGTCTGCACTAATCGATAGATTAGAATTGAATGACAACAGGATAGACTCTATGATTTCTGGCCTGAAAATAGTATCAGACTTACCTGATCCTGTTGGAGAAATAACCGATCTAGATCCAACTCCATCAGGTATAGAGGTAAAAAAAATGAGAGTTCCTTTGGGTGTCGTAGGAATTATCTATGAATCAAGACCAAATGTAACTGCTGATGCCGCCGCACTTTGCCTTAAATCTGGAAATTCTTGCCTTCTAAGGGGTGGGTCAGAAGCCATACTTTCCAATAAGATTATTTGGAGTTGTTTGCAAGAAGGCTTAAATAAATCTGGCTTACCAAAAGAATGTGTTCAGTTAGTAGAAACAACAGATAGAGAAGCAGTTAAAACCTTACTTCATTTGGATGAGTATTTGGATGTAGTTATTCCTAGAGGAGGTAAGGGACTTGTTCAGCTTATTTCAGATGAATCACGGATTCCTGTTATCAAACACTTGGATGGTATTTGTCATGTATTTATAGATAAAGATGCAGATCATCAAAAAGCTCAAGATATTGCCTTCAATGCCAAGACTTATAGATACGGAATTTGTGGAGCAATGGAGACTCTTTTAATTCACTCCGAAATAGCTAATTCATTACTCCCATCTTTAACTAGAAGATTTGAATCAGAGGGAGTAGAACTGAGGGGATGCGATAAAACGCTTGAAATTTCAGAAATGGTTGCCGCAAGCGAAGATGACTGGTCTACAGAGTATCTTGCACCAATTCTCTCCATAAAAATTGTTAAAGATTTGCATGAAGCGGTTCATCACATACAAAAGTATGGCTCGAAACACACTGACTCGATTGTTACTGAAGATCAAAATAAAGTTGACTATTTTTTCAAAAATGTAGACTCAAGTTCAGTCATGCACAATCTTCCAACTTGTTGGGCTGATGGATTTGAATATGGTCTTGGAGCCGAAGTAGGAATATCTACAGACAAAATCCATGCTAGGGGTCCAGTAGGTCTAGAAGGTTTAACCTCACAGAAATTTATTGTCAAAGGCAATTCAAACTTAAGAGGAGTTTAAAATAGCCAAAAATAAGCTGATAGGAATTTTTGGAGGAACTTTTGATCCAATTCATATTGGCCATCTTCGTGTAATTGAAAATATTATATCCTTGGTACAGTTGGATGAATTAATAGTCATACCTAATGGAATCCCTCCACACAAAGAAAAAAGAATTTCAGCTGAATTAAAATTAGAAATGGCAAGAAATACATTGGGTCATATTCAAAATTTAAAAATCGATGATAGAGAGTTAATAAAAAATAGCCCTTCTTTTGCATATGAGACCCTGTTGGAGTTAAAGAGAGATTATCCGGAAGATAATTTTCTTTGGATTATGGGGACTGATTCCTTTGATGGCATTGCAACTTGGTATTCCTATGAGAAATTTGTAAATGAGTCTAATCTGCTAATTCTTCAGAGGCCAAATTTAAATATACAAACATCCAATCCTTTCGAGTCAGAGATAAAGAAAATGAAAAGAATAGCGAAAACAGACTTTGAAGATGGAACTACAAGCATCTTTCTATTGGATATTGAACCAATTGAAATAACATCTACTGAAATAAGGAAAATGGTTGCTAATAATGAGAATATCGCTGAACTAGTTCATCCGAAAGTTAATAAATTGATACAAAGAAATAATTTATATCAAACATGAATAAAGCACTAAAAAACAAAATTCTGGAAAGTTTGGAGAATATTAAGGCTGTAAACCCTATCGCGATAGACGTAAAAAAAATTAGCTCTTTGACTGACTTTATGGTGATAGCGTCCGGAACTTCAAATAGACACCTTGCAGCAATGAGCGATAAAGTTATCGAAGGCTTAAAAGATAGTAATGTCTCTGGTATAAAAATAGAAGGCAAGGGTGGAGATGAATGGTTATTAGTGGATGCAGGAGATGTAATTATTCATCTTATGTCATCCGAGGCTAGGGACTTTTATGATTTAGAAAGCTTGTGGGATCCCGACCTCTAATGAATATCAATTTTCTTTTGATAGAGTCAAGTCGTCCTCAGTGGTCAGAGACGGCATTTGAAAGCTATAAATCTAAGTTTAATAAATCGATAACAATATCGTGGAATGGAATTAAGCCGGCTACTAGAAATAAGAACTATAGTGTTACAGAAGTTGTCCAAAAAGAAAGTGCTCTCTTAAAAAAGAAAATTAAAGAACATGACTTTGTTGTCGCCCTAGATAAAGAAGGTATAAATTTGGATACAGAAAAATTGAAATCAAATTTTGAAAATTGGATTGCAAGTTCAAAAGATGTTTCTTTTGTTATAGGTGGTCCTGATGGTCTCAGTAATGAATTGATTGAGGAAAGTAACTTTTGCTGGTCATTATCTCAATTAACCTTTCCTCATGCTGTTGTCCCGATCCTTGTACTCGAACAAATCTACAGAGCATGGTCTATGACACAAAACCATCCATATCATAGGTAAATAAAAGTGAGAGATATCCAAGATCTCAGAAAAGAAGAAGAGGGATTAAAGGCTCTCAAGTTAAGGTCAAAAATCATTTTTTTTCCTTTCATGATTCTTATTTTTCTTGGTATTTTCAAGATAATTCAGTTATCAATAATTAATAAAGACAGCTACGAAGCTGAATCTGAAAGAAATAGGATAATAGAACTTCCAGTTTATCCAACTAGAGGGCTCATAAAACTTGAGGATGGCACTATTGTTGCTGAAAATATTGTTTTTCATGAATTATTTATCGAGCGCAAACTACTTGATAATTCTGCAGAACAGATAAATTTTCTATTTACTCAGGTTTTGGGTAAACAAAGACCGTCGTCTGAAACTGACAGCTTTCCTAAAAATAAATCTGAATTATTGATCGCGGATAACTTAACTGATGAGGAGATATCAAGATTTAAAATTTTTAGTGAATTGATGCCTAATATAAAGCTAAGGACATCTCTAAGAAGATATTTGCCTCATAAAAATCTTTTTTCACATGTAACTGGGCATCTTGGTCCAGTAAGCAAAGAAGATAAGATTATTTTCTCCCAAAGTAATTATTCAAATGATGCCCTAATTGGAAAAGTTGGCATTGAGAGAACTTTCGAAGAACTTCTCAAGGGCAAGGCTGGTAAAAGCTTCATTGAGGTAGATGTATTTGGGAATAGAATTAGAGAAATAAATAGGGTTGCGCCCTTACGATCAAAAGATATTACTTTAACTCTTGATATAAATTTACAAAGACTTGCTAGACAGGAACTCAATAGTAGAAGAGGGGCTATAGTTGCGCTAGATCCTTCAAATGGGCATATAAAAGCCATGGTAAGTTCACCAGATTATAATCCAAATATTTTAAATCGATCCGAATTTGATATACCTTTAGCGGAGTCTTCCCTGGATGAAGCACCCTTTTTCAATAGAGCAATTTCTGGTTCATATCCTCCTGCATCAACAATAAAGCCTTTCATTGGTCTTTTAGGGTTGGAGGAGAAGATTATTGATGCTTCAACAATTATTGAGGATGTAGGATTTTTTCAATTAAAAGAAGATGGAAGGAGATATCGAGGCTGGAAGGAAGATGGTCATGGAAAAGTAAATCTTGAGAAGGCAATTGTAGAATCTTCTGATGTATTTTTTTATGAACTATCTTCTAAATTAACTATAGATCGTATTTCCTCTTTTCTTGCAAAATTTGGTTTTGGTGAAACAACAGGTATTGAGTTGCTTACTGAGACTGAGAGTATTTTGCCTACGAGGAATTGGAAACTTGGTAATATAGGAGAGACATGGTTTGTAGGCGACACCATAAATATAGGGATTGGCCAAGGATATATAACTTCAACGCCTCTTCAACTTGCAGTTTCTCTTTCGGCCATTGCCAATAGAGGTATTATTTATAAACCAACATTGGTGACCCAAGATTATGGTCAAGAGTCTAACCAAAAAACTTTTGCTTCTGTAAAGATTAAAAACCAGTCACATTGGGAAGTAATAGAAAAATCAATGATATCGGTAATTAATTCATGGAATGGAACTGCTCATAATCTATATAAAGAGGGCGGCACTGTAATAGCTGGTAAAACAGGAACTGCACAAATTAGAAGTTTAGTGGATCAAGAGCTTACTGTCAGTGAGGAGTATGAAGGGGTAAGATTAAATATTAAGGATAGAGATCATGCGCTTTTTGCTAGTTATGGACCCGTACCAGATCCAAATTTAGTTGTTGTGGTTATAGTAGAAAATGGTGAATCAGGTAGTGCTGTAGCTGCGCCAATTGCTCAAAAGCTCATTGAAGAATATCAAAAGAGTACGGACTATGAGCAATAGAAAACCACTGGACTACTCTATCAACGAGCCACTCTATAATAGGCTTAATCCATTACAATATATATTCAAGGATATTCCTCTTTATGTTTCTCTTCTAGCTGTACTTATTTTTGGCTTGATGATGCTCTATAGCTCAAGTAGTCAATCTTTAACCATGGTAGCTCGTCAGTCTATCTATATTTTTGGAGGCTTAGTTCTAATGACTTTGTTATCCCATCTCAAACCTGATTCTTATAAGAACTTATTGATGCATTCATACTGGATTGGTCTTATCCTGCTTATTTATGTATTAATAAATCCATCTTCTGGATATACAACAAGCAGATGGATAGATTTAGGCTTTTTCCAATTTCAACCATCAGAAGTAGTAAGGCTTCTTTTGCCATTATCGCTTGCTGCATACCTCTGTAGAAAAGATGAAAAGATTAAACTTTCCGATTGGATTTTTACCTCGGTAGCCGTTGTTCTTTGTGCCTATTTAATATTCGAACAGCCAGATTTAGGCACTTCCATTATTGTTTTAACCTCAGGACTAATACCCATATATTTAGCCGGTTTACCATATAAGATAATTTTAAGTTATCTAGTTGCGGTTGGAATCTTATCGCCATATGTTTGGTCTAACCTATTAGATTATCAGAAGCAAAGAGTGCTAACTTACTTCGACTCGAATGTAGATCCTCTAGGTGATGGTTGGAATATAGCTCAATCTCAAACAGCAATAGGTTCTGGTGGAGTTTTTGGTAAAGGTTATCTGCAAGGAAGCCAAAGTCAGTTAAATTTTATTCCTGAGAGTCATTCAGACTTCATATTTTCAGTGATTGGAGAAGAGTTTGGATTAATAGGAATCTTCATTCTCTTTTTTGTATACGGATTCATTATATGGAAAATATTTAGTATTGGATTTAAAGCACAGTCTAACTTTGAAAGGCTGGTTTGTTCATCACTGGGATTTATATTTCTCCTTTTCATTCTTATTAATGTATCTATGGTTATAGGCTTGATACCCGTTGTAGGAGTACCTCTCCCTCTTGTCAGTCAAGGAGGCACATCGATAGTAGTGCATTTACTAGCTTTTGGAGTTATTCTTTCAACTAAGAGAGTACAGACATGACACAAAAAAAAATTAATCTATTTTTAATTGCATTTCTTTTCTTTGCTCAGAGTGCTTTGGGAGACTACACGGCAAGGGACGATGTAAAAGAATTCATAGAATTTATGCATGAAAAATATGATTTTGATAAGACCTACCTTCTAGAAATATTTGGAAGGGCCGCACACCAAGAAAAGGTCATAAGGATAATGAATAGGCAACCTGAAGGAACTATGACTTGGGAGCGTTATAGAGCCATAATGGTAAATGATTCAAGGATATCTGCTGGGAAGGAATTTATAAATCAACATAGAGAGGACTTAAAACGCGCAGAAAATATATATGGAATTCCTGCGGAAATAATAGCCTCAATAATCGGTATAGAAACTCGTTACGGCAGGATAAAAGGCAATATAAGAGTAATAGATTCTTTATCAACTCTTGCTTTTGATTATCCAAGAAGAGCTAAATTCTTTAAGACTCAGTTAGAAGAGTTTTTGCTTCTAAGTAGAGAAGAAAACTTTAATCCTGAGTTATTGGAAGGTTCAATTGCTGGAGCGATGGGCTATGGTCAGTTTATGCCAGATAGCTATAGAAATTATGCTGTAGATTTTGATAAGGACGGAATCAGAGACATTCTAAATAACCCAGTTGATGCTATTGGCAGTGTGGCGAATTTTCTCAATAAAAAAGGAAAATGGAAACCAAATACACCAGTCGCTATTAAAGCAAATGCCACAAAAGAAATTAATTCTATCAAGTCTACATTTAAGCCTTACATGACTAGTCTTGAGCTTGAAAAAATTGGTCTTGAATCTACCGAGACTATTCCAGGAAATCTAAAACTTCTTCCTATTTCCTTAGATTTAAGTGAGGGATATGAATACTGGATAGGTTTCGATAATTATCAATCAATTTCTCGATACAATAGGAGCAAGCTTTATGTAATGGCTGTATTTGAATTTAGCAATGCTCTCTCTAAATTTTTATAAGATGAAAAAAAATAGACTTTTAAATTTCTCCCTATTCGTTTCTTTTGCATTATTTGTTAACCAAATATTTTCTGAAGAGAGCTTCATCCCAAAACCGCCGACAGTTAATGCATCAAATTATATTTTGATAGATTCTTTATCCGGAAGAATACTAGCTGAGAGTGGAGCTGATGAAAAAATAGAACCAGCAAGTATCACAAAAATCATGACAGGTTATATTGCGGCTGATCAAATTCAACAAGGTTTTGTTAATTTAGATGATGAAGTTTACATAAGTGAAAATTGTTGGAGAAAAGGAGGATCGAAGATGTTTATAAGAGAAGGAACTCGTGTTTCCTTCTCAGATTTAATTAAGGGTATGGTCATTCAATCAGGCAATGATGCAAGCTGCGCGATAGCAGAACATGTAGCAGCCTCTGAAGAGGGTTTCGTTGACTTGATGCAGCAATATGTAAGAGAAATGGGCATGAAGAATACTCAATTTAAAAATGTAACAGGCTGGCCAGATCCCGAGCATTACTCTTCTGCTAGAGACTTAGCGATTCTCACAAAACTCTTAATTGAAAGATTCCCAGAACATTATTCCCTCTATAAGGAGAAATATTTTACTTTTAATGAAATCCGTCAAAGGAATCGTAATAGTTTACTCTGGCAAGATGAATCTATTGATGGAGTAAAAACGGGACATACTGAAAGTGCTGGCTATTGTTTGGTTTCTTCAGGAGTTCGCAATGACACAAGACTTATTGCTGTAACTTTACGTAGTTCAACAGAGAAATCTAGACTTACCGACAATAGAAGACTTCTCGATTATGGATTTAGATATTTCAGAACAAAGAAAGTTCTCGAGGCAGATACAATTCTTATTTCTGAACAAGTTTGGGGTGGCGAGGAAGAGAGCATAAACCTATCTTCAAAAGAAGATTTATTTCTTACTTTATCTCCCCGAGATTTTTCAAGAATAGAATCAGAAATTAATCTCAACGATTATCTTCGTGCACCCATTGTAAAAGGGGATGTTGTTGGAGAAGTTAATTTGATCCTTGATGGTGACTCAGTTGCAACTATAGATGTAATTGCAATGAGTGACGTTGACTCTTTGGGCTTCTTTGGCCGAGCATGGTCGAATGTAAAACTTCTCACTTATCAATTTTTGATGGAAGAGTAGACTCATTTCATGTGGGTATATTTGAATGGTAAGTTCCTTCTTCAAGAGGAAGCGAAAATTTCTCCACTGGATAGAAGTGTTACTTTTGGTGATGGTGTTTACGAGGTTATTCCATCATACGGAGGAGAATTATTTCTTTTTGACGAACATATGAACAGACTCGAGTCCTCCTTAAATGAAACTTTTATTGCATTACCTGAGGAGTTCAATAACCTAAAAAATATTCTCTATTCTCTTTATGAAAAAAACAAATTTGATAACCAATCTTTTTACCTACAGATTTCAAGGGGTGTCCAGGAAATAAGATCTCACCAAGCTTCTAAGACACTAAAACCTTCATTATTTATCTCATCCCAGAAGTTGGATGAAAATCCCTTCAGAGAAAATCCTTTTACTGCGGGCCTAAAAACTAGACTTGAAGAGGATATCAGGTGGGGCAGGTGTGACATAAAGACAACAGCATTACTTGGAAATGTCCTTTCAATGCATGATCCCTCTTTTGAGGTGGTGGATGAAATAATTTTTCATAGGGGAGGTTTTGTTAATGAAGGCTCAAAATCAAACTTATTCATAGTTAAAGATGATTTAATTTTGACTCCGCCTTTAAGTCAGAATATTCTTCCAGGCATAACAAGAAATCACGTACTTAGAAATTTAAAAAAATTTGGCATGAAATTCAAAGAAGAAAATATTTCCTTAGAAAGTTTGTTACAAGCAGATGAAGTTTGGCTAACAAGCTCTACTAAAGAGGTTCAACCGGTCTCTATGATCGACACTCACAAGCTTCCACCTATCAACCCCCAAGAATCATTGTGGAAAAAAGTCTTGGATTCATTTTAAAACGCTTATAAATCTAAGACTAAATCTCTAATTGACTGCCAAGGACTTTTTGTTGATAGACCCTTTATCGAGGAATCTATTTCTGCAATTTCTTTCAAAGCTTTTTTAATTTTGCGCAAAGAAATTTCCCTCGCTCTTTTTGAAAGTGCATCTAAATAATATCTTGGCCCCCAAATATCATTTGCATTTCCTGTTTCAAGCACTTTATATAAATTATTTACCTCTTTTGATAATGCCCAAAGAACAAGGGGGGGTTGAGTACCTTCTGCCTTTAATATTTCAATTATTTTAACCATTCTGGTTTTATCACCTTCTACAAAAGCATGAGACAAATCGAATATCCCATATCTTGAAGAGTTAGATATTGATTTTTCCATCTTATTGAGTGAAATGCTTTCTCCATCAAATAATAAAGATAATTTGATCAATTCTTGAGAAGTTGCAAATAAGTTACCTTCTGTTCTTTCAGCCAGTAAAGTCAAAGCTTCGTCTTCAAGTTCAACGTCAATTTCTTTAGCTTTTCGTTTTATCCAGTCATAAATTGTTTTACTTGTAATTGCAGGCTCAATAACCAAGATCCCAGCCTCATCTATTGACTTTACCCAAGCGCTATTGAGCTGCTTCTTATCTAATCTCTCAGCTGAAAAAACTATTAACTTATTATTATCTTGATTTTGGCAATAATCTTTTATCGCCTTTGATCCCTTAGTACCAGGACCTTGCCCTAATAATTTTATTTCCAATATTTTTTTTGAACCAAAAAGGTCCAAATTATCATTTTCAGAATCTAGAAAGGACCAATCTGTTTCTTTTGAGACTACATGGGTAACTCTTTCCTCGTACCCTTCAAGCTTTGCTTTGTCTATAAGTTTACCTTTAAGCTCTTCTATTTGGATAGATTCATCTGCACATAGGCAATATATGCCCTTAAGGCCTTTATCTAATTCACTTATGAAATGTGCTCTACTTAGCTTCATTCAAACTTCTAAATATTTTAAATTCTAGATTTCTCAGGGCTTTATTTATAAATACCCGAGTCATAAGTTCTATTTCATCTTCAAATGACAATAAGTCTGCTTGATTAAAATCAATATATGAAGAATCTTCAAAAATCTCAATACGAGGAGGTTCATCATTAATTTCTAATTGATATGAAAGTTTATAGTCCAACCTCACTTGAGTTGTTCGAGCAGCTCTTCCGATAGAGCCTACAAATCTTTCGATCGAGTGATTTAATATAGTTATCTTAATTTGTGGAACATCTTGGCTTGCGTTTGAGAAATTTTTTTTTTCTTTGAGACGATCTTTCAGTTGAAGATTCAAATCAGTTTCATCTGCCTTCAAATCAAAATTAAAATTTGAGAGTTTTGTTACACTTCTGAGTTCATAACCGCATGAGTTCAAAATAAAGCAAGTCATCAATAGAAATAAAAATTTTCTAAAAAAAAATGAAATAAATATCATAAAACTATGTTGATTATTTTTCCTGGAACATAAATAACTTTTTTAATTTCTGAGTTTTTTATGAAATTTTTTATTCTCTCGTCTTCAAGAGCTCTTGCCTCAACTTCTTCGGAGGAAGTATCTTGTGCAATTTGCAATTCAGAGCGAAGTTTTCCGTTTATCTGAATAGCAATCTTGATATTTTCATCCACGAGAAGTTCCTCTCTTGCTTCTGGCCACTCTTTATCAACTATTGATTCATCTGGATACATTTGCCACCATAAGTACTGACATAAATGAGGAGTTATAGGTGCTAACATAAGAAGTATTGACTCGATAGCTTCATCAGCAACAAATCGCTCTTCAATTTTAGCCTCAGCATTAAGAAAATCTCCAGGTATTGCATTTGAAAGTTCCATGATAGCTGCGATTGCAGTGTTAAAATTGTGCCTTCTGAGGTAATCATCCTTTACTTTTGCTAAGGTTTTATGAGTTTTGGATCTAATAGATGTGAGTTCTGAAGATAATTTGATATCCTCAGTCATTTGGGGCTTGCCGGAGCTCAGATGGCTATTTACGAGCCTCCAGATTCTGTTTATAAATCTATTGGCCCCTTGTACTCCCTGATCTGACCATTCTAGAGATTGTTCTGGAGGGGCAGCAAACAATACAAAAAGTCTGACTGTATCAGCTCCATATTTTTCTATCAGCCCTTGTGGATCAACCGTATTTCCTTTTGATTTCGACATTTTGGAGCCATCCTTCAGGACCATTCCTTGACATAATAGATTTTCAAATGGTTCGTCGCCCTCTACAAGACCTATGTCTCTCATACACCTAAAGAAAAATCTTGAGTAAAGTAAATGTAAAACTGCATGCTCTATGCCTCCAACATACTGGTCTACTGGTAACCAGTACTTAGCTCTTTCATCCAACATTGATTCAGAAGCATCAAAACTTGCAAATCTTGCGTAGTACCATGAAGATTCAAAGAAAGTGTCAAAAGTATCAGTCTCTCTGATAAGTTTTTTTCCATCCTGTTCAACATTTAAGAATTCTGGCATTTCCTTTAATGGAGAACTTACTCCATCGAATTTAACTTTGGAAGGAAGCTTCACAGGTAATTCTTTTGCTTTGTAAGTTTTATCTCCATCATTAAGGACGGGTATCGGCGCACCCCAATATCTTTGTCGAGAAACTCCCCAATCTCTTAATCTGTAGTTCGTCTCTCTGAATCCACACTCGAGCTTTTTAGCTTTCTTTTCAATGGCTTTAAAAGCACTTTCAAAATCAAGACCATCGAATTCGCCAGAATTAATCAAAAGATTTTTTTCAATATAGGCTGCAGATAAATTTTTAGTACCTTCATTATTTTTAATTACAGGCAATATGGGAAGTTGGTATTTTGAAGCGAATTCAAAGTCACGCTGATCATGAGCAGGAACAGCCATTAATGCTCCTGATCCGTAATCACTTAGAACAAAGTTGGCAATCCATATAGGAATAAGTTCATCTGTAAAGGGATGTAATGCATAAAATCCCGTAAAAATTCCTTCTTTTTCTTGTTTTGCAAAGTCTGCTTCCGATTGCTTAATTTTATTTTGTTTCTCTATAAACTTTTTTATATCATCTCTATCGCTTGAAAGATCCCAACTGATTTTGTGTGATGACGATATGGCTATGAAAGAAACTCCCATAATAGTGTCCGGTCGGGTAGTAAAGACATTTATAGTTTCATCACTGTCTTTTACCCTGAAGCTAAAGTTCATTCCTTCAGATTTACCTATCCAATTTTTTTGCTGAGTTTTGACCTGTTCCGGCCACCCAGTTAATTTATCAGTTCCGTCGAGTAATTCTTCTGCATAATCAGTAATTTTCAGAAACCACTGCTTAAGTGTCTTTTTTTCTACATCAGCACCAGATCTCCATCCTTTGCCATCAATTACTTGCTCATTTGCTAGAACAGTTTGATCAATAGGATCCCAATTTACTTCAGCCTCCTCTTGATATGCTAGACCTTTGTCTAGCATCTGTTGAAAAAACCATTGTTCCCATTTGTAATAACTAGAATTTGAGGTAGAAATTTCTCTCTCCCAGTCATATGCAAAGCCAAGTCTTGTGAGCTGTTTCTTCATGCTCTGAATATTTTCTAGTGTCCAATCAGAGGGTTGAACTTTATTATTTATTGCAGCATTTTCTGCAGGAAGCCCAAAAGCATCCCATCCCATTGGTTGAAGAACATTCTTTCCAAGCATTCTATGAAATCTGCTGATAGCATCGCCGATTGAATAGTTCCTTACATGACCCATATGGATCGAACCACTAGGGTAAGGAAACATGCTTAGGCAAAAATATTTTTCTTTATTAGGATCCTCCGTGACTGAAAAGGTATTATTGCTGGCCCAATAATTTTGAACCTCATCCTCAATCTCTCCTGGATTATATGGATGATCTTCTTGAGGCATTTATTTGTCCTTATTTAGATTTTCTAGATAATTTATATTGAAGGTTCCGTTAATGAAATTAGGATCATTAATCAGCTTTCTATGCATGTCCAAGTTTGTATCAATTCCTAGTACATACATTTCGTCTAAAGCTCTTTCCAATCTGGCGCGCGCATCTTCTCTATCGTTAGCTCTACACACAACTTTTGCTATCAATGAATCATAGTGGGGCGGAACGACATAATCCTTATATAGATGCGAGTCCATTCGAACTCCAATACCTCCTGGAGCATGATATTCAAGAATTTTTCCGGGAGAGGGCAAAAAGGTTTCAGAGTTTTCAGCATTTATTCGACATTCAATGGCATGACCTTTCATGATTATTTCTTCTTGTTTGATCTTCAGTTCTTCATCTCTTGCAATTCTTAATTGGAGTTTCACTAAATCTAAACCGGTCACACTTTCAGTAACGGGATGTTCAACTTGTATTCTGGTATTCATTTCAATAAAGTAAAAATTGTCATTTTCATACAAAAATTCGAAAGTTCCCGCACTTACGTATTCCATTTTCTTACAAGCCTCAATACATTTCGAATAAATTTCTTCTCTTTTTTCTTCTTTTATTCCTATTGCAGGAGCTTCTTCAATAACCTTTTGGTGTCTTCTTTGTAAAGAGCAATCTCTATCACCTAAATGAACTACATTGCCATGCCTATCCGCCAAAACCTGAACCTCAATATGTCTAGGACTTTCTAGAAATTTTTCAAGATAAACAGTCGAATCACCAAAAGCAGCTGCAGATTCCTGTTGCGTAAGTTCTATAGCATTTTCCAATTCCTCAGGAGAGTGAACAATTCTCATACCTCTGCCACCACCTCCTGAAGCCGCTTTAATTATTACTGGATATCCAATTTCTTCAGCTTTTCTTTGCGTGTCCTGGTCAATTGGTCCTGTTGAACCTGGAACAATTGGTAGGCCAGCTTCTAAAGCAAATTCTTTTGCCGAGACTTTATTCCCCATCATCCTAATTACAGATGCAGAGGGTCCTACAAAATCGAATCCACTTTTTTCAATTTTTTCAGCAAAATCTGCATTTTCAGATAAGAATCCGTAGCCTGGATGAACACCATCTGCTCCGGATAGCTCCATTGCGCTAATGATGGCAGGAATATTGAGATAGCTTTGTGCTGAGTCAGCTGGACCGATACAGATGGATTCATCAGCCATTTTGACATGCATTAGATCTTTATCTGCTTCTGAGTAAGCTGCAACAGTCGGTATCTTTAATTCCTTCGCAGCTCTTAAGATACGTAAGGCAATTTCTCCTCTGTTGGCAATTAAGAGTTTTGTTATCATTATTTAGAGATTTCAATCAGCGATTGCCCGTATTCCACTGGTTCAGCATTTTCTACATTTACAGCAAGTACTGTTCCAGTAAATTCTGATTTAATTTCATTCATCATTTTCATGGCTTCAACTATACATACAACATCACCCTCTTTGATCAAATCTCCTACAGATACAAACGGTTTTGCGCCAGGTGAAGCAGAGGCATAAAATGTTCCAACCATCGGAGAATTAATGGAATTACTATCCTTTGATTTTTCCTGAATTGGTTCAGACTCTGCATTCGTTTCAGAGGAAGTCTCTTGTGGAATAACTATAGATTGTGGCTGTATAGTCTGTCTTGTGCCACTTCCCTTAACGAGTCTCACTGACTCCTCACCTTCTTGTATTTCAATTTCCTCGAGACTTGAGTCTTCAAGCATCTCAATTAACTTTTTAACCTTTCTTATATCCATAATCTCTCCAATTAATGAAATTTTTTTATAACAGTTTTTAAGGCAAGCTCATATCCTTCAACACCGAGACCTGAAATAACTCCTTCTGCGATATCGGATAAAAAAGACTTATGTCTGAATTCTTCCCTCGCATATATATTAGAAATATGGATTTCAATAAAAGGAATATCAACTCCAGAAAGAGCATCTCTTAGAGCAATGCTACTGTGGGTTAGAGCACCAGGATTGATCACTATTGCCTTCACATCTTCATCTTTAGCCTTGTGTACCATATCAACAAGCTCATGTTCAGCATTCGACTGAAGACATATAAGGTTGCAATTTTGACTCTCCGCAATCTTCCCGAGACTTTCTTCAATATCACTAAGTGTTGTGGTTCCATATACATCTGGTTCTCTTGTACCAAGAAGATTCAAGTTAGGTCCATTTAGTAACATATAGTTGTTCATAAGGTCGGGTTTGAAGGATTTTCGACGATTTTAAATGAAATTTAGCTCAATTTGTAGCTAAAATTTAAAATTTTACATATTTATCCAAAAGCAATTTTTTTTCTATTGGAGGATAGCAAAAACCTTTTTCATTACAGCCTTGGTAAGAAATATCAATTTCTTTTTCCCCTTCATTTAGACTCAATATTATTGAGACAGAATCAAAATAAACATCTACTTCTCCGAAATAGACGTCATTTATTTTGTTTGGTTCACCAATTATTTGAAATGAAGAAATTTCTTTTCCCTCAGCAATCAACTTAAACTTTTCTTTATAAAGAAAGCAGTTTTCTTTCAATGACCATGTAAGTATCATGCTATCCTCATTTTTTTCACTTATTTCAAAGATGAAAGCTTCATCTGCTGTGGGAAAAGTTTTTGATTCTAATTCCTCTAAAAAAGGATTTGAAGAAATAGAAAGAGAAACAAAATAAATGGATAAAAATAAAAATAACTTTGCGAGACTTTCAGTGACTATATGCATAGCACTTATTTTAACTCAATGCACGGTAGAAAATACTGAGCAACTAAAAATTACCAATTCATTTCTTTATAAACCATTTTCAGGTGCAATGATGACAGCAGGATATATGAACATCTCGAATGTATCAGATGAATCTATCGTTATTAATGGTTTGGATTGTTCTCCCTTGATTGTAGAAATGCACGACGTTACAACAAACTCCGATGGAGTAATGAAAATGGGCAAACTAAGTTCTTTTATACTGAGCCCAAATGAAACGATTAATTTCGAACCTGGTGGAAAACATATTATGGCTTGGGGCCTAACAGACAATCAGTCTGAAGATCTTTCCTGTAAATTATTATTACAAGATAAGAAGCCAATTAATTTTAAATTCTCTATAAAAAGCCGTGGATAAAATTCTTGAAATAAAAAATCTAGAGATAGATTTTGAAACCAAAGAATCTAGATCGAGGGCTGTTGACAACATCTCTCTAACTATCCAAAAAGGTAAGACACTAGCTCTTGTCGGAGAATCCGGCTCTGGAAAATCTGTTACTGCTTTGTCTATACTTCAACTTTTGCCTGAAGGAACGGTTAGGTATTCTGCAAAATCCTCGATCCATTTTGAAGGAAAAGAAATTCTCAATTCATCTAAATCAAGACTTCGCTCTCTAAGAGGTAATAAAGTTTCTATGATTTTTCAGGAGCCTATGACATCCCTAAACCCATACCAGAAAGTAGGTAAACAAGTTGATGAAACTCTTATAATTCATGGCAAGAAAACTAAAGAAGAGGCTAGGGAAAATACTTTGAGACTCTTGAAAAAAGTAAAAATTCCAGAACCTGAATTGAAAATCGATTCTTACCCTCATCAATTATCAGGTGGTCAAAGACAGAGAATAATGATTGCTATGGCTTTGGCAAATGAGCCAGATTTATTGATTGCTGATGAACCGACAACTGCCCTAGACGTAACAGTTGAAAAAGCTTTGTTGGAACTTCTCTCTGAACTTCAAGAGGATTTAGGAATGTCTATACTATTCATAACTCATGATTTAAACATAGTGAAGAAATTCTCTGATGATATTTGTGTTATGAAGGATGGAAAAATAGTTGAGTCGGGAAGAGTTAATGAAATATTTGCTAATCCTCAACATCCATACACAATTAAGCTTTTAAACTCTATCCCTGGAAGTAAAGAAAAATTTAACTCCGATGCAAATATCCTTTTAGACGCTGAGAAAGTAAATGTTAATTATCCAATTTTGAAAAATGTGTTCGGACAGGTAAAGGAATATTTAAATGCTGTTAAAACAGTTGATATAAAGATCTATTCTGGTTCTACAACTGGACTTGTAGGAGAGTCTGGTTCAGGAAAGTCTTCTTTAGCAAGAGCCTTGCTTGGAATAGAAAAGGCTCAAGGGTCAATATATTTTGATGGAAAAGATATAAATCTCTTAAGTTCTTCTGAAAAAAGAAACTTTAAGAAAGATTTTCAAATTGTTTTTCAAGATCCTTTTGGTTCTCTGTCTCCCAGAATGACAATTGGAGAAATTATTGGTGAGGGTTTGAAAGTACATGATCCCAATCTCGGTAAGTCAGAAAGGATTCAAAGAATTCAAAAAGCCTTATCAGATGTAGAACTAGAGTCTTCATTCATGGCAAGGTTTCCTCATGAGTTATCTGGAGGTCAAAGGCAAAGAGTTGCTATTGCAAGAGCGATAATTTTAGAACCAAAGCTGATACTTCTCGATGAACCTACATCTGCTCTTGATGTATCTATACAAATGCAAGTTTTGGAATTACTCAAAGATTTGCAGTCAAGGCTAGGTTTGGCTTATCTTTGCATCAGTCATGATTTGAAGGTGATTAGATATTTATCCGATTACGTATACGTAATGAAAGATGGAAGCATAGTCGAAAATGGTTTATCTAAAAACTTATTTGATTCTCCGAAACATCCATATACTCAGGAGTTACTAGCTGCTTCCTTAGTTTGAGTTACTTAATCAAGAATTTCTAATTTATAATTAAAAAATGTCAAAGGACAAAAGAAAGTATTCCTCAGAAATAGTTGACGGAGTTGAACAGGCTCCATCAAGAGCAATGCTTAGAGCCGTAGGTTTTGAGTCGGACGACTTCGACAAACCTCAGGTTGGCATTGCTTCTACTTGGAGTATGGTAACTCCTTGTAATATGCATATTGATAAGCTTGCGGAATCAGTTGCCGAGGGAGCAAACGCTACAGGAA